>ODAI014324488.1_pt1 | contig 19074 bp, 15 predicted proteins | sample 1539321 | NCBI WGS metagenome assembly ODAI01 (sample SAMN02144231, study PRJEB22623) | gut metagenome | biome: sheep rumen | host: Ovis aries | place: New Zealand
CAAATATCATCGCAGAGCAGCAAGGAGTTGAGCGTATGTCAGCTCAGGCAGTCGGAAGTGCCGTCGGACATAATCCCGTCTCGATAATAATTCCCTGTCATAGAGTTGTCGGAGCAGACGGTAGTCTGACAGGCTATGCAGGCGGTTTGGATAAAAAGACAGCTCTGCTTAAACTTGAGAAAAAGGAATTATAATGCTTACGGCATATACTGTGCCGGCGGATAACTGATGTTAATAACAGTCCCCCTGAATCATTTCGGTTCAGGGGGATTTTTTTATAAAAGTTGTTTGTGTGAAAAAAGTGGTAAAGATAAAAACTGTAAATGTCGAATTCATCATTTCAATACAGTTAATGCTTACCGGAACTGTTATCATCATTGACTTTTTGCCGTGCCTGTGATATGATGAAAAAACAGAAGCAAATATGTGAATTGCTAATTTTATATGGAAGGAGCTATGGATTTGACTCTTCAACAATTAAAATACATAATAACTATTGCAGAAACTGGTTCAATAACAATGGCGGCAGAACGGCTTTTTATTGCTCAGCCAAGTCTTTCCAAGGCAGTTGCGGAGCTTGAAAAGGAAATGGGAATAAGCATTTTCAACCGCAGCAACAGAGGAGTTTATCTTTCGGAAGAGGGTACGAAATTCCTGTCATATGCCCGTCAGGTAGTTGAACAGGCAGAAATGCTGGAAAGTGAATACAAATCTGCACCTCCGCCAAACAGAGCGTTTGCGGTATCATCTCAGCATTATGCATTTGTAGTCAATGCCTTTGTAGAGCTTGTGCGTGAATACGGCGGAGACAAATACGAATTTTCTCTTCGTGAGCTGAAAACTGCTGAAATCATTGAAGATGTCCGCACCCACAGAAGTGATATCGGAGTGCTGTATCTCAGCAAATTCAACCGTGAGGTAGTACGTCATATACTGAAAAGCGAGGAGCTGAAGTTTGAATCGCTGTTCACTGCCAAGCCTCATGTCTTTGTCAGCAGGACAAACCCTCTTGTGGGCAAAAAAACCGTGACCTTAGACGAGCTTAAGAGTTATCCGCGTCTGACCTACGACCAGGGCGTAAAGAACTCTTTTTATTTTGCAGAGGAACTGCATATCACAGCAGAAAGTCCTAAGAATATCGTTGTTTCAGACAGGGCTACGCTTTTCAATCTGCTTATAGGACTTGATGGTTATACTATTTCCTCAGGTGTTCTGAGCTCTGACCTGAACGGAGACAATATAGTTTCCATACCGCTTGAAAGTGACGAGGCAATGGAAATAGGATATGTCACAACGGCTGACAGGCCGATGAATGAGATCACACTTCGCTATATCGAACATCTCAGACAGTATATTGCAAATTATTCTCTCTGACATAGCTTTTAACTATGGCACAGCATCTCTTTTTGATATTAACACATTTCTGAAAACTATGGTATAATAAAAAAGCAATAAACATACCGGAGGAATAGGAAATGAATACAGCAATAATCGGATACCCAAGAATAGGCAATTTACGAGAACTGAAATTTGCAAGTGAGAAATACTTCCGCAGTGAGATAACAGCAGAAGAGCTGGAGAAAACAGCAAGAGAGATACGCTCATATGATCTTGCTCTCCAGAAAAAAAGCGGACTTGACTTTATTCCCTCAAACGATTTCTCATTCTATGACGGAGTGCTTGATACAGCATTCCTTCTCAATGCTGACCCCGCAAGATATACTTCACTCGGACTTTCCGGGCTTGATACATACTTTGCCGCAGCAAGGGGATATCAGGGCGAAAAAGGCGATGTCAAGGCACTTGCAATGAAAAAATGGTACAATACGAATTACCACTATATGGTACCTGAAATTGATGACGATACAGTAATTCGCCTTGCAGGCACAAAGCCGTTTGACCTGTTCGGTGAAGCACTTGCAGACGGAGTAAAGACAAAGCCTGTTATCATCGGTGCTTATACTTTCTTAAAGCTTGCAAGATTCAAGGGCACAAAAACAGCCTCAGACTTTGTTGACCAGACCGCAGCTGCATATTCTGAGCTTCTGAAAATATTCAGCGGACTTGGTGCAGAGTGGATACAGTTTGATGAGCCCTCGCTGGTAAAGGATATGACAGCTGAGGATATACAGCTCTTTACCTCGCTTTACAAAAAGATACTTCCTGCCAAGGGGGATATCAAGGTCATCGCACAGACCTATTTCGGAGATGTTCGTGACTGCTATAAGGAGCTTTGCACTCTTGACTTTGATGGTATAGGCCTTGATTTTATCGAGGGCAAGAAGTCACTTGAGCTTGTGAAGACAAACGGCTTCCCGAAGGATAAGATATTGTTTGCAGGTGTTGTGAACGGAAAGAATATCTGGCGCAACAACTATGCTGCAACACTCCTTATCATTGATGAACTGAAAAAGCATACATCTGAGATCGTCCTCAGCACTTCATGCTCGCTTCTGCACGTTCCATGCTCACTTACAAATGAAACCAAGCTTGCTGAAAGCTATAAAAAGCATTTTGCATATGCAGAGGAAAAGCTCTCTGAGCTGGCGGAATTAAAGAAGATAACAGAGTCACAGTCACCGTTGGAAACTGAGGAATACCGCCTCAATGCCGCTCTTCACAGCGGATCTCGTTCATGCAGGAATGATGCTGTAAGGGAAAAGGTAGCAGCACTGACCGAAAAGGATTTCGTAAGACTTCCTGAATTTGCAGAGCGTGAGCGTATTCAGAAAGAACGTTTCAGGCTGCCGCTGTTCCCGACTACAACTATAGGCTCATTCCCGCAGACTGCTGATGTAAAGTCAACAAGAAAGGCTTTCCGAAGCGGTGAGATATCAGTCAGCGATTATGAATTCTTCATAGAAAAGAAGATAGCCGAGTGTGTGGCTTTGCAGGAGGAGATAGGTCTCGATGTCCTTGTTCACGGCGAATTTGAGCGAAATGATATGGTAGAGTATTTCGGTGAATGCCTTGACGGCTACATTTTTACAGAAAAGGCATGGGTACAATCCTATGGTACACGCTGCGTAAAGCCGCCGGTGGTATGGGGAGATATTTCCCGTGCCAAGCCAATGACAGTACGCTGGTCCGTATATGCTCAGAGCCTTACCGATAAGCCTATGAAGGGTATGCTGACAGGACCTGTGACCATACTCAACTGGTCCTTCCCACGAGAGGATATCTCCCTCAAGGAAAGTGCATTGCAGATAGCACTTGCTATCCGTGAGGAAGTCCTTGATCTTGAAGCAAACGGTATCAGTATCATTCAGGTCGATGAAGCTGCACTTCGTGAAAAGCTGCCGCTCAGGAGATCGGACTGGCATGAGGATTATCTTGACTGGGCTATACCCGCATTCAGATACGTTCACAGTGGTGTAAAGCCTGAGACTCAGATACACACCCATATGTGCTACAGTGAGTTTGCAGATATCATCAGGGATATAGACGATATGGACGCAGATGTCATCACATTTGAGGCTTCACGTTCTGACCTGACTATACTTGATGTGCTGAAGGAAAATAATTTCCGAACAGAGGTAGGTCCGGGAGTTTATGATATCCATTCACCAAGAGTTCCGTCAAAGGAAGAGATAAAAGCAGCCATAGATAAAATGAAAGAACGTATCCCTGCTGAAAAGCTCTGGGTAAATCCTGACTGCGGACTGAAAACAAGAGGAAATGCTGAAACTGTTCCGAGCCTTAAAAATCTCGTGAATGCAGCAAGAGAGGCAAGAGATGAAAACTGCTGAATTATTTGAACATAAAACAGTATTCTCGCTGGAGGTATTCCCGCCGAAGCCGGATGCAGACGAAAACGTTATATATCAGACCCTTGAAGAGCTTTCTGATATACAGCCTGATTTTATAAGTGTGACATATGGTGCAGGCGGAGGGAAAAATGGCTGCAAGACCATACAGATTGCCTCTGATATACAGAACAGGTATGGAGTGGAAAGTGTTGCACATCTTCCGTGTATCGGTCTTACAAAGCCTCAGGCAAAAGAGATACTTGACCGTATGGAGGAAAATGGCATCGAGAATATTCTTGCCCTTCGTGGTGACAGGACAGATGGTACTGAGCTTTGCGGTGATTTCCGACACGCAAGTGATCTTATTGCCTTCATCAGGGATAACTACGATCTCAATATCCTTGCTGCCTGTTACCCTGAGATACATCCCGAGAGCAGTGGCGCTGTTGATGATCTGAAATGGCTGAAATATAAGGTCGAGTGCGGTGCAGATCATCTTATAACACAGCTCTTCCTGGATAACAGCTATTTCTATGATTTCTATGAAAAGGCACAGATCGCAGGTGTGGATGTGCCCATTGAAGCAGGTATCATGCCTGTGACAAATAAGAGGCAGATCGAACGCATGGTAAAAATGTGCGGAGTTGAGCTGCCGAAGAAATTTGTTCGTGTGCTTGAAAAGTATGAGCATAATGAAGCAGCTCTCTGTGATGCAGGTATCGCCTATGCCATTGATCAGATCACAGATCTTATAACAGAGGGCGTTGACGGGATACACCTGTATACCATGAATAATAGCTTCATAGCGCACAGGATATATGATGCTGTGCAGAATCTTATCTCAGTCAGCACAAAGGTATGAAGATAAAAGCGCAAAGCCCTCACAGTTCAGCTGTGAGGGCTTTTTGCCGGTAATAAAAGAAATAAGGTCTGAGATCAAGTCGGAGGTGTTTTTTCATAATGCATGATGTATTCAGTACTCGATCAGATCGCTGGTATTTTGTGTATTGCTTATACTGGAAATGCTGCCTCAAAGGCAGAGCCATTCAGGCGAGAAATAATTCTGATCTGTAAAAGGCCGCAGTCAGTTCTGCGGCCTTAATATTTTTTTCACTTTTAAAGCTATGCGGCGTTCCTTTGAAAGAGCAAAGGCTGCGGCAAGGAATATCAGAGTACCTGCGGTTATCTCAAATGGGAATTTCAGCAATGCGTTTTCCGGGATTATGAAGGGGAGGGTTGCGATCGCTCCGCACGGCGGGAAAAACATTCTGATCCTGCAAACTGTAAAGAGTATGACTGCACATGAGACGGCAGCTGATACTGCAAGAGGAAGACCGGCTTTTTCCGTGAGTATAAAGCGGGAAAGTACTCCGCTGACTGAGGCGGTGACAATAAGCGAGACAGCCTGAGGTGAACGTTCAAGAAGCTTGCTGCCGGGTTTTGACATCTCAAAGAAAGCTACGATAAGCGGCGGCGCTATGAAGAATATCTCATTGATCAGGGCAGGTATCATGCAGATAAGACTTGCGGCTGCAAGCTGCCTGATGCGGAGGCTGATGAGCTGTTTATCGGGCTGTACAGGGGTGAAGATATTCTTCTCCAGTATGCCTGTTTTTTCAAATATGAGCTGCGCCAGAAGTATGAGTGAGGTCATGGTGACTACTGAGGCTATGTAAACAGGACTTCTTGTTCCGAGAAGCACCGGCAGCACACAGGCTGATATTGCCGGCAGGAACTCTGTCCGGGAGACTGTGACACAGCCTGCGGCACAAAGGATAGCAAGCGGTATCTTGAAAACAGGTGCCAGCGGTACAAATATGACCAGTCCCACTCCTATAGCTGCCGCTGCTGATATGGTCAGGAGCAGTCTTAGCCTTGAAGTGTTCCATGACTGCTTAGGAGCAGCAAGTGCTCCTATAGTGACAGCTGTTATTTCGGGGAAAATTATCTCTTTGTTGTGCAGCAGCCCGGCTGCAGCCACCATTCCTGCGGCTAACAGGAGAGATACGGCGGCGGGGAGTATCTTTCTTATATTTTGCAATCGTTTCACCTTTTCTAATAATCACAATTATGAGGCAATAAATATATAAACGTCGAAGCCGGCGTTTTTCGCCTTGTCTCAAAACAAAGATCCTGTGCCTCTATTCTTCAGGATCTAATTGGCACATCAATAGTATAACACTTTGTCTTGCGAATTTCAACTGTTTCTTCAGGGCAACCATGCACAGGCACACTTGCGGCATCGTCTGAAATCATACTGTTTCTGCCGGTGAGGATGCGGCCGGCAGCAGGATCATAGAATGTGCGTGTGATATCCCTCTTTTTCCGGGACTATTGAAAAAATCCGGCAGACGTGATATAATTAATGGGAAAGGAAGATGTATCATGTTAGCTAATTACCATACTCACACCAGCCGCTGCGGTCACGCAAGAGGCGAGGACAGGGAATATGTGGAACACGCAATAGCATCCGGAATGAGGGTGCTGGGCTTCTCGGACCACTGCCCGTGGATATACGATGACGGCTATGTATCGTCATCAAGAATGCTCCCGTCAGAGCTGGACGGCTATTTTTCCTCTCTGCTGAGCCTCAAAAAGGAGTACGAGAAGGACATAACTATGTATATCGGCTTCGAGGCAGAGTACATCCCTGAGGAAATAGAGGCACAGGACAGGCTGCTGAAGGATTATCCGGTGGACTACATGATACTCGGACAGCATACCAACCGCCGTGAACCGCTTTCGCCCTACACCGGAGAACCTTCCGGCGATGAGAGTGAGTTCATCCGCTATGTTGATCTTTGCATTGAGGGCCTGGAGACTGGACGGTATAAATATCTTGCTCATCCTGATCTGTTTAATTTTACAGGCAGCCCGGAGCTTTGCGAAGAGCAGTTCACAAGGATATGCAGATATCTTAAGGAGCATGATATACCTGTTGAGATAAATCTCCTTGGTGTGAGAGAGGGTAGACATTACCCATCGGACAGATTCCTGAAAATTGCTCAGAAAACCGGTAATACTGCGATTATCGGCTGCGATGCACACTTCCCGGAGGCTCTTTCGGATCCGGATCCGATAAGAGTGTGTCATCTTATCGCAGAGAGATATGAGCTGCCGCTTGTTGACTTCCTTCCGGGAATGGGAGAGAAAATATGATATTCAATAAAGCTGACCTGAATGATATCCCTGAGCTTGTCAGACTCAGATTGGAGTATCTTGCTGAGGATCATGGAGGGCTTTCTGATAAGGAGACAGAGCTGATTTCTGCGTCCCTTCCGGACTATTTCCTGCGGAGACTGAATAAGGAACTCTTCGTTTACACCGCAAGGACTGATGAAAGGATAGTCAGCTGCTGCTTTCTGCTTGTGACCGAAAAGCCGGCAAATCCGGACTTCATTAATGGCCTGACAGGTACTGTTCTCAATGTCTATACGGAAAAGTCCTTCCGCAGACAGGGAATTGCAGGAAAACTGATAAATAATATGCTTAAGGATGCAAAGGATATGGGGCTGGACTTTGTGGAGCTGAAAGCCACTGAGGACGGCTATCCCCTTTATAAGAAGCTCGGCTTTGCGGACGCCGTTAATAAGTACCGCAGCATGAAATATGTATTATAAGGAGAACTGCTATGAGCATTTTTGATATATTCGACCGTATTTCCTCAAATTCACCTTCTGCTGGTGGTAAAATAGAGTATGTGATAGCCGGACTGGGTAATCCCGGGATGGAGTACGAAAATACCCGCCATAATGCCGGATTTATGGTCATGGACGCTCTTGCTGAGGAGCTGGGCACTAAGATAGACCGCCTGCGCTTCAAGGGAAAGACCGCAGATGTTACGATCGAAGGCAAGCGCTGCCTGCTGCTGAAGCCTACTACCTATATGAACAACAGCGGTGAGGCTGTGGTGCAGGCTCTGGAGTTCTATAAATTGGATGCGGCACATCTTATAGTAGTGTGCGACGATATCTCACTTGACCCGGGAAAGCTGCGTATACGCAGAAAGGGAAGTCACGGCGGACACAATGGCCTCAGAAGCATATGTGAGCTTACCGGACATGACGATTATCCCCGCATAAAAATGGGAGTGGGCAAAAAGCCTCATCCCGATTATGACCTGGCAAAATGGGTGCTGGGAAAGTTCGGCAAGGAGGATTCGGAGAAGATGAGCGAGTCCGTAAAAAATGCCTGTGAGTGCATAAAGCTTATGGTGCAGGAAAAAACTGACGAGGCTATGAATAAGTATAATTCGTGAGCCGGGACTGCTGTCCTGAGCCCTGCGTATGTTTTGGAGATACAGAATGAACATTTTTAAGACCCTATTTACTGAGCTTTCCGGCTATAAGAGAATTTCGGAAGCTATCGAAAAAAACATATCCCCCGTCTCTGTGACGGGTCTTTCCCATATACACAGGGCACAGCTCATAAGCTCCCTGCCGGAGGGAAAGGTACATCTCGTAATAACCGGCTCTGAGGCTGAGGCAAAAAAGCTCTGCGATGATATAAATACCATGACAGGCGGAGGAAATGCAGTGCTCTTTCCCTCAAAAGAGCTGGTATTCACTCCTGTGGACAGCTCAAATCACGAATACGAGCATATGCGTATATCCGCTATGAGCCGTGCAGTCAAGGGACAGTGCAGTATCATCTGCGGCAGTATCGAGGCTGTCATGCAGCCTGTTATCCCTGTGGGAGTCCTTATTGCGGCAGGTACTGAGATATCAGCCGGACAGGAGATAGACCTGAAACAGCTGTGTCTTACACTTGCACTCAGCGGATATCAGCGCTGCGAGAAGGTAGAGGGAGCTTCACAGTTCTCTGTCCGTGGCTCAATAGTGGATATCTTCCCTGTACAGGCTGATAAACCGGTGCGAATAGAGCTCTGGGGAGACGAGATAGACAGCATTTCGGAGTTCGATACGGATTCACAGCGCCGTACAGATTCCCTTGAAAGTATCAGTATATCTCCCGCAAGCGAGATACTTTATGACGGCAATGAGCTGGCTGATAAGATAGAGGCTCTGGCTAAAAAGGTCAGGGGCAAGCATATGGACAAGGTAAGGGAGCATCTTGGTGCTGATGTGAACAGGCTGAGAGCAGGGGAGATACTGGCTCACGGAGTCAAGTATTACCCTCTGGTATACGGGGAGCCCTCCACTATTTTCGATTATATCGACGGAGCCGTGCTCTTCAGTGACTATTCAGAAGTCATGGATGCTGCTGCCGGAGTTTCTTCACGCTTCAATGAGGATGTAAAGATACTGATCGAGGACGGTCAGCTCTGCAAGGGACTGGACGGATATGTGCTGGAGCTGCCTGAGGTGCAGAATATAGCCTCAAAGAAGGTCTGCCTCTATATGAGCAGCTTTATGCAGGGCGGGGAGCGTATCGATTTCCGCCGCCTTGTCAGCTTCGAGGCTATGCAGACTGCTCCCTGGAGCGGCGATATGAAGCAGCTGGTGGAGGACCTTTCAGAGTATAAGCGCAGGGGCTGCCGGATGATACTGGCGGCAGGAAGCGATAAGACCCTTCCCATAATTCAGCAGGACCTTGCTGATGAGGGGATACCCTGTGACCTCTTATCCTCAGGTGCGGAGCCTGCGCCGGGAAGAGTAATGCTCATGTCCGGAAGCTTCGCCGGTGGCTTTGAATACCCGGAAAACAAGACTGTGCTCATAACTCAGGGCAGGGCTATGGATTCCTCTGTCCGCAAGCGCAGAAAGAAGAAAAATAAGGCTGAGGAGATACGCTCCCTGGCAGATATCACCGAGGGCGACCTTGTAGTACACTCCGGCCACGGTATAGGACGCTTTATAGGCATAAGAAAGCTTGAAATGGACGGAGTTACCAAAGACTATATCACCATTCAGTATGCCGGCACGGATAAGCTCTATATACCGGTAACCCAGCTTGATATGGTTTCTAAATATATAGGTCCCCGTGACGACAGCGGTGTTAAGCTCAATAAGCTCAGCTCAAATGAGTGGCAGAGGACCAGAAGCAACGTCAAAAAGGCTGTAAAGGATATGGCTCACGAGCTGATAGCCCTCTATGCAAAGCGTGAGAAGAGCGTGGGCTTCGCATTTTATCCCGATGACGAGATACAGCGTGACTTCGAGGAGCGCTTCCCCTATGTGGAAACTGATGACCAGCTCACTTCAATTGCCGAGATAAAGGCTGATATGGAAAGAGCAAGGCCTATGGAGAGACTTCTCTGCGGAGATGTCGGCTTCGGAAAGACTGAGGTTGCTCTCAGGGCAGCTATGAAGTGCGTGCTTGCAGGAAAACAGTGCGCTATACTTGCACCCACCACGGTGCTTGCATTTCAGCATTATCAGACTGCGCTCCGCAGATTCGAGCACTTTCCTGTGCAGATAGAGCTGCTCAGCCGTTACCGCTCTCCCAAGCAGCAGGAGGAGATAATCAAGAAGCTTAAACAGGGCCGTATCGACCTGCTTATAGGTACTCATAAAATAATACAGAAGTCCGTGGTCTTCAAGGACCTGGGACTTGCTATAATAGACGAGGAGCAGCGCTTCGGTGTGGCTCACAAGGAAAAATTCAAGGAGAGCTTTACAGGAGTAGATGTACTGATGCTCTCAGCAACACCTATACCCCGCACTCTTAATATGGCCATGAGCGGCATAAGGGATATGTCGGTAATAGAGGAGCCTCCGCAGGACAGATATCCGGTGCAGACCTATGTTATCGAATATAATGTGGGGACAATAGTGCAGGCAATAGTCCGTGAGCTCCGCCGTGGAGGACAGGTGTACTATATACATAACCGTGTGGAGACTATACAGGGCTGCGTGGCTAAATTACAGGAGTTCCTTCCGGATGCCCGCATAGCCTATGCCCACGGACAGATGAGCGAGGACGATATGTCCGATATCTGGGAGCAGCTTGTGGAGCATGAGATAGATATCCTCGTCTGCACCACTATCATCGAGACAGGTGTGGATGTTCCGAATGTAAATACGCTTATCATAGAGGATGCAGACCGCTTCGGACTCTCTCAGCTTTATCAGCTCAGAGGCCGTGTGGGACGTTCAAACCGCAGGGGATATGCCTTCTTCACCTATAAGCGTGACAAGGTGCTGACAGAGATAGCGACTAAGCGTCTTAACGCAATGAAGGAGTTCACTCAGTTCGGCAGCGGATTCCGTATAGCACTTCGTGACCTTGAGATAAGAGGTGCCGGAAGTATACTCGGCGGCCGTCAGCACGGCCATATGGAGGCTGTCGGATACGATATGTACCTTCAGCTCCTCTCAGAGGCAATTGCCGAGGAAAAGGGCGAAAAGCCGGAGAAGATACCGGAGTGCCTGGTGGATATACAGATAGACGCTCATATCCCTGAGAAGTATATAACAAGCCTGAATCAGCGTATCGATATCTACCGCAAGATAATGACTGTAAATGAGGATTCAGACAAGACAGACCTCATTGACGAGCTCATAGACCGTTATGGTGAGCCGCCAAAGTCGGTCGTGGGACTTATCGATGTGTCACTGCTGAGGAATAAGGCCGCTCATATGGGAATAACAGAGATATCCCAGAAAAATGGCGCTATGTATTTCTATACGGAGTATCTTTCCACAAATCAGATAGCCGGGCTCTCTGCATCGTATAAGGGCAGGATAACCTTCAACGGCGCTGGAAAGTCCTATGTATCTGTAAAGATATCCCCGAAAATACGTCCCTTTGATATGATGAAGGAGGTCGTTGAGATCATCTATGAGAATCGGGAAAAATGATTGACAAATTAATAGACCTGTGATAAAATATGGGTGAGTAAGTCATACAAAAGATAGAAAGGAGTAATAAAAATGATGATGAAAAAATTATTTGCCGGTCTTCTGGCTATAACAGCTGCCGCCGGAATGTTCTCCTGCGGAAGCAAGGACAGCTCCTCCGAAAGCAGTACGGAAACTACTGCGGCTCAGGAGTCTGCTGCGGATGAGACAACTACCGCTGAGGCTGTGACTGAGGAGGCGACAGAGGCACCTTCAGAGGAAACTACCGAGGAGCTTATCCCGCCTGTACCTGCCGAGGCTTCAGACCCGAATACAGTTACATTCGATGATGACAACTGCGTCTTTGCTGAGGTCATAAATGACGATGAATACTGTGCAAAGGGCGAGATATCTGTTGCTGAGCTGGCAGGAAATAAGATGCTGAAATTTACCGATGATTTCACAACTCCTATGGAAGGAAAGGTGCAGAAGATAGCTATATACGCAGCACCGCTGATAGGCATAGAGAACCTTCCCAAGGTCAAGAGCATTGAATTTGACCTCTATGCAGACGCTGTTGCCGAGGAGTACAAGGACGAAAACGGAGATATGAAAACCGTTCCCGGTACAATTTGCGGCGGAGGCGGCTCATCTACTGCTAAGCTTGACAATGACGGAAAGAATAAGTGGTACGGCTTCAAGGACTTCGAGGGAGGAGAGTATGATTTTGAATATTCAGCTCCTCTTCATCAGGAGTTCAAGTTCCTTCTTGCCGGCAGCGGACAGTGCTGGGATGAGACAATGAAGGGTGCTAATTTCCTGGTAATGCGCTGGGGAAGCGAGAATAAGTCGAATATCTATATAGATAATATCGTGTTCTATGACGAGGACGGCAACTCCATCCCTCTTGACGGCGACGGCACAATGCCTGACCTGACTGAGGAAGAGCCGGCAGAGGCCGCAGCTGAATAATAATGCAAAAAGACCCGAAGATGCTTATGGCACCTTCGGGTCCTGTTTTTTATTCAGAAGTCTCTTCACAAGAGAAGCAGACTAATGGCGGCACAGCCTGTCACTTGTGCCGTATATTCAGCTTTTCGAGTCGTCTTTCTCGCTTTTCACGTCTTTCCCGCTTTGAAGTCCTTACCTTCAGCCGGTAGTACCTGTAGTACACCTGTATCCTCTTCAGAGTCTCCTTATCTCTGGGGAAGAGCCTCTTCATAAGAGCGATAGTGATTATAAGAGTCGCTATCAGCTCGAAACAGAAGGGAGACCAGAGTATTGCAAGATATGCCACAGATATATTTGTAAGCCATTCTATATCGTAGTATGACCCCACACCGATACCGATATATGCCCAGCCGTTGGTGATTATCCAGGCGATGCCGTAGCATATCATAAGGTGAGGATTGAGCAGGAATTTTCTTATGCCGTCAAGCGTTTTTAAAATCTTATCTTTCATGGCACACCTCCCGGAGCGCCGTGAGGGTAACTCTCAGTCTCAGCCGAGAACGACAGTTATCTCATTGGTTTCGGAAAGCTTGTCTGCGGGGATGTAATTGCCGTCAAGTGCAGTACCGTTGAGAGTGATGCTCTTTACACCGCTCTGAACGTGTGCATAGTTGTCGAAATTGATATTGAGCTTCTTTCCACGGAAGTTCTTGTGGATCTTGAAGCCGTCCCATGAAGCGGGGATAGAAGGATCAATGAGGAGACCGTCAAGGTCAGGTCTCATACCGCAGATACCCTCTACGCAGCCGACCATAACTGTGGAAGCTGTACCTGTGAGCCAGAGAACGGGTGAGCGTCCCTCATCGGGAGAAGCCTTTGATTCGGTGAACTGACCGTGTACATATGGCTCCATAACTCTTATCTCAGCCTTGTCGTTCATAGCAGCAGGAGAGCTCTCCATGAAGTACTCGAATGCACGGTCACCGTGGCCGAGGAGTGCTTCTGCAAGGATCAGCCAGCCCTGAGACTGTGAGAAGATACCGCCGTTTTCCTTTGTATCAAGGTTGAATACCTGCATGAGAGCACCTTCAAAGTGGTGATACTTGTAGGGCGGGTCAAGAAGCTTAGCTCCGTAAGGAGTATTGAGTATATCGTGAACGCTGTTCATAGCCTTTTCAGCCTGCTCATCTGAAGCAAAGCGTGAGATAACTGACCAGCTCTGAGGATTGAGCCACATATTAGCCTCAGGATCCTTCTTTGCGCCGACTATAACGCCGTCCTCACGGATACCTCTGATAAATCTGTCATCGTCCCAGCACTTTCCGAGAGCCTCAGCAAGCTTAGCTCTTGCGCTGTCGATATATGCGGAATACTCGCTGTCGTTCTTCATTTCAGCAAGTTCCTTCATAACGTTCATAGCATAGTAGAGCTGGAAAGCAACGAATGTGGATTCGCCCTGAGCTCCGAGACGGAGACAGTCGTTCCAGTCAGCGTGGAGACCGGCAGGCATATCGTGTCTGCCGAGACGCTCCATTGAGAAGCGGATAGCGTTCTTGAGGTGCTCGTAAACAGTAGCCTCGCCGCCGCCTTTTTCTGCGTAGGTTATAACTTCATCGAGGAAAGCCTTGTTTCCGCTTTCACCCAGATACTTTACGATAGTCGGGAAGAGCCAGAGTGCATCATCGGCACGGTAGGAGGGATGTCCTGTCTCCTTAGCGTAAACGCTGTGCTCATCATTTTCGTCAGGGCAGGTCTCGTGGCCGGCATTGTGGTTGAACTTTACAAGAGGAAGTCCGCCGCCGTTGCTTACCTGAGCGGAGAGCATGAAGCGTATCTTGTCTGCTGCCATTTCAGGGGCAAGGTGGATTATACCCTGTATGTCCTGAACAGTGTCACGGTAGCCGTAGCCGTTGCGGAGTCCGCAGTATACGAATGAAGCTGCTCTTGACCAGATGAATGTGATGAAGCACTGGTAAGCGTTCCATACATTTATCATATTATTGAATTCATCGGAGGGAGTCTCTATCTGGAAGTTCTCCAGCTGGCCGTGCCAGTAGTCCTTGAGCTGCTTTACTTCAGCATCGACCTTGCCGGGAGCCTTGTACTCATCGAGGATAGCAGCAGCCTCAGCGCTGTTTCTCTGTCCCATGAGGAATATGAATTCCTTTGTCTCGCCGGGAGCAAGAGTGATATCGCTCTGGAGGGCACCGCAGGAATTGGAGTTGAAGTTCATTACTCCGTCGCACTTTCCTCTTTCAACAGCGATAGGATTAGAGAAAGTCCTGTAGGGGCCTATGAAGTTGCTGAGTGAGCCGTTATAGCCGGTCACAGGCTGTCCAACCATGCCGAAGAAGCGCTCCTTGTGGTTGGAGCCGGTCTCATCGAAGCCGGTGTTCTCGTTCATGTGCTGGATGATGCGGTTTTCCTCGAAGCTTGTGCGGGTGATGAAGAGTGTGTACTGGAGGTTTACCTGGTCCTGTTCGTAGTTAGGCTCGTTTGTGAACTCAACGAAGCCGAAAACGGAGAGCTTTCTCTCCTTATCGGAATTATTTGTGATATTTGCACGCCATACCTCATATGTTTTGCCGTAGGGAACATAGTAGGTGGCTTCGGACTTTATTCCTGCATATTCTGCGGAAATAACTGTATATGCTGTACCGTGGCGGCACTCGCTCTTATACTTGTCCAGGGGCTTGCCTACAGGCTGCCATGATGCGGACCAGTAATCAGCGGTATCGTTGTCACGGATATAGATGTATCTTCCGGGGAGAGCCATTTCGGAATTGAAGCGGAAACGTGAGATACGTCCGTTTGCTCCGGATTTTACAAAGCTGTAGCCGGCAGCATTATTTGAGATCATAGCACCGTACTCAGGGTCGCCGAGATAGTTTGCCCAGGGTGCCGGGGTCGCAGGATCAGTGATGACATACTCTTTGTTTTTAAGGTCAAAATGTCCGTACTGCATAATAATTCATTCTCCTTTTCGGCTTCCGGGAAACGAACAGTGCCATCTGAGTCCCGTCAGCAAAATACTGCTTTTATTATAACATAAATCCATGTGCCTTGCAAGAGGAAAAAGGTAAAAAAATCCACCTGATACGCATAAAATTGTGAATAAAGTATGGACGAAACCGAAAAAGTCGAAAAAACCGGGATTTTTTTCAAAAAACACTTGATTTTTCCGGAAACGGGTGGTATAATACTATATGATGATAGTTTAAGCTAAAGACCGGAACCTTCCGGTCTTTCGTTTATTATGGACTATTGCCATTAACAGGACGAAAGGAGATCATGAAGGGTTGAAATTCAAGAAATTCGGCGGCACCGAACAGAAGGTATATGACCTGATAAAGCCTATTACTGACGATCTGGGCTATTACCTCTGGGATGTGTGCTATGAGAAGGAAGGCGCAATGTGGTATCTCCGTGTCTTCATCGATCAGGATGAGGGCATCGGTATCGAGGACTGCGAAAGAGCTACAGCTCCCATAAATCAGATACTCGATGAAAAAGACCCCATCCCCCAGAGCTATATGCTGGAGGTCGGCTCAGCAGGCCTTGAAAGAGAGCTCGTCAAGGAGGAGCACTTCGAGGTTTGTCAGGGCGATACAGTCAGGATACGCTTCATCAGAGAGGTGGACGGCATTAAAGAGATGGTCGCAGAACTGGTGTCAGCTGACAGGGAGGCTGTGACAGTAAGAAATGAGGCCGGAGAAGAAAAGAAATATCCCCTGGCAGATATAGCTTTTGTAAAGCTTTACATGGAATTTGAATAAATATACTTATACTGGAGGAATTAACAGAAATGAACAAGAATAATGACTTTTTCAAGGCTCTTGAATCCCTTGGAGAGGAAAACAGCGTAGAGACTGCACTCCTTATCGAGAAGGTCAAGTCAGCAATGCTCAAGGCAGCAAGAAAGGCTTATCCCCACAGTGAGGAGAATATCCGTGTGGAGATAGACCCTGCTACCAAGAAGTTCGAGATGTATATCGTTCAGGAAGTCATCGACGATTACCCGATCGATGAAAATGAGATAAATATCGACGTTGCAAAGACTATCGACCCCAACGCTTATGTAGGCGGCACTATCCTTAAGGAGATAGATATCTCAAAGCTGGGACGTATGGCTGCACTCTCCGCAAAGCAGTCCATAAAGGGCGACCTGAGAGAGATCAACCGTGAGCAGATGCTCAGCAGATTCGAGTCCAAGGAGCATGAGTGCATTACTGCCAAGGTCTCACAGATAGAGCCCGGCAGAGGTACTGTTACTGTTGATTATCAGGGAACAGAGCTCTACCTCTTCAGAAATGAACAGATCCCCGGAGAGGTGCTCGAAGAGGGCAAGAATATAAAGGTATATATCACAGGCATCGTAGGCAAGACAAAGAAGCCTATCGTAAAGATATCTCGTACTCACAAGGATCTCGTAAAGAGACTTTTCGAGATCGAAGTGCCTGAGATATACGACGGTACCGTTGAGGTCAAGTCAATATCCCGTGAGGCAGGCTCAAGAACCAAGATCGCTGTATGGTCAAAGGATCCCAATGTTGATGCTGTAGGTGCCTGCATCGGTGCAAAGCGTTCAAGAATAACTGCTGTTGTAAATGAGCTCAGCGGCGAAAAGATCGACATAATCCCCTGGAGCGAGGTGCCTGAGGAGTTTATCGCAAGAGCTCTTGCTCCTGCTGAGGTCCTCAAGACAGTCATCACTTCCCCTGAGGAGAAGACCTGCACAGTTATCGTTCCCAACAATCAGCTCTCACTTGCTATCGGAAACAAGGGCCAGAATGCTAAGCTTGCTGCTAAGCTCACAGGCTACAAGATCGATATCAAGCCTCAGTTCGATACACTGACCAATGAGGAAGCTCCCGAACTCAGCCCTGATTTCAAGGTGCCGGAGCCGGAGATCGCTCCTGCTGAGAGCGAAGAGGATGTTGAGCTCGTTGCTGATGAGCCTGCTGTTGAGATAGCAGAGGCTCCTGAGGAGGCTCCCGCAGAGGAGAATGCTGCTCCTGCCGAAGAGGAATGAGCATGAAACCAAAGAAGATACCCATGAGAATGTGCCTCGGCTGCAATGAGATGAAGCCGAAAAAGGAACTTATCCGTGTGATAAAGTCTCCTGAGGGAGAGATAAGCCTCGACCTTACCGGTAAGAAGTCCGGAAGAGGAGCTTATATCTGCCGCAGCACTGAGTGCTTCGATAAAGCCAGAAAGGGCAGAAGATTCGAGAAGTCATTCTCATGTAAAATAGAAGAGAGCGTTTATGAGGTGATGGCAGATGAGCTTGGAAAAGAAACGGAAAACAGCTGATCTGCTGAGTATATGCCTTAAAGCCGGAAAAGCGGTCAAGGGATTCGACAGTGCCTGTGAGGCTGTTAAAAACAGCACCGCCGCCTGTATCCTTGCAGCTGCTGATGCTTCCGCTAAGACCATAAAGGAGGCAGAGTTTATCGGAGGAAAATACAATGTTCCGGTACTCGTTTCCGATATGACCAAAGCAGAGATGGGTATGCTCTGCGGCAAAGAGACTGCCGTCCTTGCAATATGTGACAAGGGCTTCGCAGATGCCTTTGCAAAACTGATCTCTCATTGATCACAGCCAGCTGTGTTGACATATATTCATACAACAGCTCCCCTGTATGGAGCACAAAAATAATGCCGCATCAGGCGGCGGAAACATATGGAGGTATTTACAGCCTATGGCAAAAAAGATAAAGTTAAGCGACGCTGCAAAGGATATCAGCGTTTCATCACAGGAACTCATCGACTATTTCGCAAGCAACGGAGATAATAAGAAAAAGGCAGGTTCTGCTCTTACAGAGGAAGAGATGAACCAGGTGCTTGAACACTATACAAAGCTCCATGAAGTATCATCCTTCGATGATTATTTTGCTTCAGCAAGTGAGGCTCGTCCGGCAAAGACTGAGGCTCCCAAGGCTGCTGCTGAGGAGAAAAAGCCTGCCCCTGCAAAGAAGCCTGAGAAGAAGCCCGAGGTAAAGGCAGAGGCTCCCAAGGCTCCTGAAAAGAAGCACGAAGTAAAGGCAGAAGCTCCCAAGGCTCCTGAGAAGAAGCCTGAGGTAAAGGCAGAGGCTCCCAAGGCTCCCGAGAAGAAGCACGAAGTAAAGGCAGAAGCTCCCAAGGCTCCCGAGAAGAAGCACGAGGTAAAGGAAGAGGCTCCCAAGGCTCCTGAGAAGAAGCCCGAGGTAAAGGCAGAGGCTCCCAAGGCTCCCGAGAAGAAGCCTGAGGTAAAGGCAGAAGCTCCCAAGGCTCCTGAAAAGAAGCCTGAGGTAAAGGAAGAGGCTCCCAAGGCTCCCGAAAAGAAGCCTGAGCCCGTTCAGCAGAAGTCCAAGAAGAACGAGAAGAAGAAGGAGCAGGCTAAGGCTCAGGACAGAGGCGAGCGCACAAAGTTCAATGCCACATTCAGCTCTGAGACCGCTCAGACTTCAACTCAGCGCAGAACTGTTGATACAAGAGGAAGCTACGTTGACCTTGATAAGTACAACGAGAGATACGACCAGATGGCTACCTCAAACAAGCATAAGAACGACAATTACTCTTCAAAGAAGCAGAAGATAAATCAGAAGTCCGCTCAGAGAAGCAGACAGCAGTTCTCCAAGAAGGAGAGCGAG
>ODAI013556775.1_pt1 | contig 19073 bp, 18 predicted proteins | sample 1539321 | NCBI WGS metagenome assembly ODAI01 (sample SAMN02144231, study PRJEB22623) | gut metagenome | biome: sheep rumen | host: Ovis aries | place: New Zealand
AGGATACTGGGGTGAGCTTTTTCGATTTCATCAAAGAGGAGAATGGAGAAGGGCTTATCCTTTACGGCATTGGTCAACTGACCGCCAGCTTCATAGCCTACATATCCCGGAGGCGCGCCCAGCAGCTTTTGATCGCTATGGCTCTGGCTGTACTCACTCATATCAAAACGTATACAAGCCTCCTCGCTCCCGAACAGTATTTCTGCCAGCGTCTTAGCCGTCTCTGTCTTACCTGTACCTGTAGGGCCTGCAAAGAACAGTACGCCCTTAGGCCTGCCGTGCGCAGACCCCTGCAAACCAGACAATCCCGTAATTGCTCTTTTCACAATGTCCAGGGTCTTCGTCTGGGCATAGGGCTGGCCCTTGACCCTGGCTTCAAACTGAGTCTTAGCCTGCTTGATTTTCTCTAAATCCAGCTGCTTCCAAGGATTTTCTCTAATGCCGTACTTATAGAGGTCTATGACATCGCACATCTCACGAACAGATATTTCCTCGCTTTTACAGAGCTTCCTAAGTCCGTTAAGCTCCGTAAAACTAAGGCCATCTGTCAAGGCTACGAACCTGTCTTGAATCTTTTCCAGTTCCTCAGGTTTGTCTCTGTACTCCTCTTGCCCCAGAGCATACTGCTCCTTGCTGAAAAAGGCGGCAAAATTATTTCCCTTGACCAGTGACTCCCTCTCTTCCTTCGAAGGAGAACCGATGGTGATAGCCTTGACGTTGGGATTCTGCAGATAAAACCAGGCTGGCAGATCATTTAGCTTGTTCACAATGATGACCAGCAGATTCTTCATAATCAGTCCGGCTTCAGTCCTGACATCCCGCGCTTCCAGAGACAACCTGACTAATGCATTAAACGCATCCACTTCCTCCTGGCTTAGATTGTCTGGCGAAGCAATATAGCGCGAAGCCATGTTCATAACAATAGCAGAAGCCGTCTTGTTTTGGCACAAGACACGCCCTGCAAATTCTGCTACGCTTCCTCCCTCTGCTCCCTTAAAGGTTGCCTTGATGATTCCATTATACTCCTGAGCACCCGTCATTTGCGCAAAGGCTTTCATCATCTCTGGTTCATTACGGTTGTAAAAGCCAGTGATATTATCATAGAATACGATATTGCTATAGCCTGCATCCTTGAGGAAATAATACAGGTAATCCGTCATCCTTACAATGGAACCTTTTACTGTCACTCCGTCCTTCGGGAAACTATACACGTCCAGCACATTGCCATCCAGAATGAGGATTGGTTTTACCTGCGAGAACAACTCCAGTTCTCTGTGCCATTTAGAAATATACATTTCCGCCATCAACCTTACTCACCTCACATTGTCAATTTCCCTTAGCCCCCGTGAGCTCAGGCTCTTTTTCAAATCTCTCTCAAAGTCAGGCTTATGAATGCCCACCGAGATTGTACTTGCGCCAACCGTGAAATTTTGCACCTCATTATGCGCCGTCACAAGGTACGCATCGTACTTAGCCTTAAGTGCCTGATTTAGAACAATAATCCTTTGATTTTCAGAACCTCTGAGCAGACAATCTCGATTAAGATTCTTCACATATGGCCCGTCTACAACCACACCTATATGCTCCAGACATTCGCCTACAGCAGGTTCTGCTGACGACTTCAGTTCTGCCAACGTATAACCCGTATAAACTAGTATATCAGTGGTTAAGTCCTTTAGACCCATAAGCAGCTTAGCCAGCTCCTTGGGCTGGAATAAGGGATCTCCACCTGTTATGGTCACACCATCTACGCTTCTAGTGCGGATGATTTTCTCTAGCTGATTCAATAAATCAGCAACAGCAACCTCTTGATATGATTCCGTCTCCCACAATTCTGGATTACTGCAGCCCTCGCATCTGCGCGGGCAGCCAGACAGCCAGAGTCCGATTCGCATGCCAGGCCCCAGTACCTTCACTGGATATAAAACTCGCGCCACCTTCATGTTGCTAGCCCCACAATAAAGTATGCAGCCTTATCCTGTCTTGCGCCGTTTACGCACAAGCCCCCCAACCCTAGTTCATCGCCAGGATGTAATTCTGTGCGTCCTGCGGGTATCTTTATATTATTCACATAGGTATAGTTCGTGCTGCTCAGGTTTTCTACCATAAGTTTTCCGTCCTGCGCAATAAGCTTGGCGTGGATACGGCTTACATATGGCCGCTGAACTAGACATTCCCGCATTCCCTGTTCACGACCAATAAGCATGACCCCGCAAGGCACATTGTAAACATAGCCGGAATTTACCTCTGACAGCTGATAATGCACTTCTATCTTCGTCGATGCAGTGGCACTGACTATAGGTACCGGCATGGGCAATATATCTGAAATGTCCTCCCCGCAGTTTTGGCACTTTCTAATCTGGGGCGGATTTATGCTGCCACAACTACTGCATATTCTCGACAGTTCACCAGTACTTATTTTTCCCTGCCCGTTTAGACTTGCCGTTTTTTTATTTATCTCTGATTCTCCTCTTCCAGCAGATGCACTTCCTGGTTCCGAAGTCTGCTGCCTTTCAGAGTCAGTAATAGGCACACTCATTAAATCAGCAGCACACTCGCTGCATTCCATGGAGGTGGGATTATTTTGCCCCCCGCATAGAGGACATATTTTACATTTACTCATCTCGCATCATCATCTTTCTGCTTGCGGTATGTTTTAGTCGTGGATTTCCCTCAAGAGACCGTGTCCCGCTTGCCTATTATTATGCTTACCTACGACTTCCTGTTTAACCTTCATATTGTAATCACTGCTATTGATAATCTGAGCATAATCCGCTGATGGTGGTGCCAAGGCAATACGTTTGCCTAGCTTGACTCCTTTTCTGGCCAGTCTCTCTTCTAGTTCACTAAACCTTTCACAGAATCCCACCATCTGATTGGCCAGATAATTACATTCGCCGGCATCCGGCATCCGATCTGTCTGGTCTAGTTTACCCAGTTCCATGGCTATCTGCCCGTTATCTGAGTAAGTAACATTTATAGCCGTTTCCTCATTATAACGGTAAAGTTCATTGCGAAAATGCTTGCCTGAGCGTTTAGTGACCTCGCGCTGCCCGATAACATCATAGCCCATCTCAGACATTGTTTCATCCAACACTGATGCAATATAGGCTTTTTCCGCCGCCTGCTGCGCCTTAACCTCTTCAGCAGCCACGAGTTTTTTCAGCAACTCGACAGCTTTGGCGTCAAAGGGTACCATTTGCGCTTGCTGGCTTCCATTTTGCCTGAGCAAAAGCTCATACTGTAAACTTAGTTTCTTATACTCCTGACCTTCCTTTGCCCATAGTTTTAGGTATTTCTCACAGGGCTTCACCAAACTAGGCAGCTCAATAGCGCAGTAGCCAGAAAGATTCCCACTGTTCTTGGCTCTTTTAATGCCCTCTATAGCCTGTTTAAGCTTCATCTGATAAACCGCTGGTAACTGTTGCTGTTTCTGCAAATCTTCTAATTTCTCCAGCGACTGTCTCACACATATCAAGTCACTGTTTTCTTGCGTTCTTTCAACTTCATCTGGATTTTGCTCCGCCTCAAAGAGACTGGCGATTTCAGAAGTTAAAACCGCATTTAGTTTTGACATAGCCTCGGCAGCAACAGCATCCAATTCCTTGAGGCTCTTCTTGACTTTTGCCAGTTCCTTAGGGTATTTTCTTAACTTTTCTTCCAGTTGGTCGTTATTCTCTATTTTCTGCAGTTCACCCAGCTCTGCAATTTTCTGGTAAATGCCAGCCTTGATACTTTCCCTTTTTAAGGCTACGCTTTCATCGCCCAGCCGCTCCTTGCCAGCCCTAATAAGTTCACCACTTTCTGGCAAAGCCTCCGCCATTTTCTCAAGCGCTGACACATACTCATCCCTGCGCTGCAATAGCTCACTATGGCGCTGACGCCTTAACTCACGTTCAAGTTCTTCGGCTTCCTGTCGCCGGCACTCAGCTTCTATTTCCAGCCTGAGCATTTCCTCCAGCTCGTATTCAGATATCTTTGGACCGCTCATCACATCACCCCCACCTGCAAAGACGACTTAGCTACCTAGCCACGAAACCTGAGACTGACTCTATTGGCCGTACTACTCATATTAGCCCGTCAATCTTTAAAAATACTGCCCTTTCCCTGTACAAACAGCCAGCCATAAAACTCTGGTGTCACATCACGGCTGTTGATGCTCAAAAAATCCGAGCCACTCTTGTCAAATATCAGCTCGCTAGCAATTTTTTCTATGGCCTGGGCACCTTTTGTCATCTCCTGCTGTATATATTGACTAAGCTCCGCAAGAGAGTAAAAGCTACCAAAACTTGTGACCAGCTCCCCAGTCTTGGCATAGAGATAGGCCATCACATACATCTGCTGTCTCTGTCCCAGCACATCATGCTGTGATGCTGCCAAACGGTATTTCTCCTCTATTGCCTTAACAGACTGTATCCTATCCACTTTTTCTGCTACTACAATGCTTTCCCTAAGCGAGAAAACACCTGTGTTCATCACCTCTGCCAGATTACCCAGCAGAGACGTATCATCTTCCCTAAGTCCCTTAAGCCAGGCCAGACCCAATTCGCGCATAGTACGGTAATGCACATTCTTCCAGTGAAAAGCAGGCAAATCCGGACAGAGCCTATAGAGTACGCGGAAGAATTCCACATCTTGGTCAGCATTTCTATTCTGCTTGATAGCCTCCTCTGCATCCTGGCATATGTTGGCGTAATCCGTATTAAAGACTGAAAATTTCTGTGACAAGAAGGATCTGTATAGCCTTTTCCTGCCATTTATCCAATCTTGCCCCAACGCATCCACTAGAGAGCCGATAGTGCTGTATTGCTTGTACTGGAAAGTAAGTGGAGGAATTGCCTCAGTAGCGGAATGGTTTACTGCCTCCACCCCGGGAACAGCTACAGACTCACCACGGCACCATTTTGCGACCTCATCGTAGGTCCAACGGCGGTTTGGATTTTGCTTGTCCTTGCGGTTGGTGATGTCATTATATGTAAGGCCTTCCACCAGTGCCTTGAGATCTTCAGGAAAATCCTGTGGGAAAGGAATTTTCTGCACAGCCACATATTTTTCAATAGCATCCCGGTTGGAGCCACTATAAGGAGTATGACCACAAAATAGTTCATAGATTGTAACTCCTAGAGAATAATAGTCCGACTCAACCAAGAAAACGTTGCGGAATGTCTCCGGTGCCGAATATTCCGGCGTCATGCCTGTACGTGTCACCACTACAGTATTACCGCCCTCCCTGAGGGAGCTGATACCGAAATCGATGATGGCCACGCTTTTCTGATCATCACAGAGCATGATATTGGCCGGTTTCAAGTCTTTGTGAATGATATCCAGTTCATGGAGTGCCTTCATTCCTTCATTTAGTGATGGAATTATATTACTGCGCAGCTCATCTAGGCTATAGGTCTTGCCCTGCAGACTGCCGCATCGGTAATATGGAATGATCTCGTAGGGCATGCCTTGCCATTCACCAGTTTCGTAAAGCCTAGCCACATGTTCTGAGCGCAATTCCTTCAATGCTTCAACCACCTCAGGCTTAATAGCTGACGTACGCCTATAAACCTTGGCAATATAAGTTTTATCCCCTTGGGAACAAAGATACAGATTGGCCTCGCCAGACTGTGTGGAAAACACGCTCTCCACTACATAACCACCTGCAAGCTCTGTCCCCTGTGGTATTGTTGCAAAATCCTCCTGAGCGGTCCTATTTATCTGCGTCAAATCCGCTGTCATGGCAATGCCGTGCTCCGTAACCTGACTATTTATCTGTGTGAGGTTCGTGGCATCCCCTTTTTCAGTAGCTGCATTAATTTGCGTGGCATTATCTGCCACCTGCCAGAGGTTTATTTCCGTTTTCTGGCCATTTACTGCATCATGATTTATTTGCGTCTGCTCAGCCATGTCACCTGACCTCCTTCATCACAGGCACCACAGCCTCAGAAATCGTCCCGTTTCCGTCCTGGAACTGCTCATAAACAAATCCCTGTCCGTCATCATTTAAGCTCAGAGATCCATAGAGTGAGTGCTGCGTATCAATCAGCGCCCTCTTTTCATCGTTGGATAGTTCATAGAGCTGGCCATCTTCCTGAATATAAATATTGCCCTGCTCAAAACCTACCATACGCATATCTTTGTCTGTACCCTGATAAATAACATGTGCGTTCTTGCCCAACGGCGTAAAACTTATAATCTTGTCCTGACTTTCAGCTAAGATACAGCCTGCTACAAAGAAACGCTCAATATGCTGACTGAGGAGCTCAGCTACTTTCGAACCCTGCTTTAACACATACAGGCTGCCGTCTGTAGTCAAATATAGTATGCTCCCTCCAACAGGAGCAAACGATATCACAGGTTTAACAACAACCCTCTCAGGTTCACTGCCATCCTCTAGCTTCAAGCGATAGATATTAGCCTCATCGCCTAAATTTACAAAATAAACATTATCCCCCTCGCAAACCACCTCACCAGCATTGCCATCAAACAGCACGCTTTTCTGCCGGTTTTGGATGTTCATGGCAACAATCTTTCTGCTTTTATCATCCCTGTAGATATATTCGTTGCCATGCTTGTTTAAATATGAGGCTCCAGGGATGACCATGCCTTGCCCTTCTTTGGGCGGCACAGCCATGGTAACTGTCCCTTCTCTTAAACATACTTTGCCACCAGAGAGCAGTACATTGATATCATTGCCTAAAGCCGTACTATTCCACTTGCTAAAAGTATCCTCATAGTTCAGGAACTCATAATCCACCTTGCCAATAGCATTCATCGCCTGATAAGCATTCTTCGCAGATGAACCTGACACGAACATGCCTCCGACAGTAATAATGCCTGCTGCCGCCAGCACCCCAACCCCATGCAAAGCTTTCATCCCTAACGCTTTGCGATTCTTTAGCGCCTCGGCAGACTTGACCTTCTGCTGCAGCTCAGCTATATGTTCCTCTTTTGTCTGTGCCATTTTATCAGCCCTTTATCCAGTAAATGATTGCTCCCACTGCTGCCATAAGCGTACAGGCAGTTGTTGCCCCACTAGTCAGATTTCCACTCAGGCTACCTAAATATGCAGGCAGGCTGATGGCAGAAAAACCGACTATCAGTTTTAAGGCACGATACATATTCTGCTTGGTCTTCCCCTTCTGAATAACATCTTCTAAGGCTGCTATCTGAGACTCATATTCTTCCTGCTTCGCCTTTAGCTTTTCTAAGCTAACACAGTAGAGCTGCGGTGAAAGCACTTCAGCGATGGCATTTTCATAATCATCGGTTCTAGCCGGTAGCTTGCCAAAGAACTCCTCAGGCTCCTTAATGGTCTTCTCATCAAAAATTGCCAAGAAATTCTCTGCTGGAATGTTGCAGTAATTCTTGCCACTGCTGTTTTCCAAACGTCTGGTCAGACCTTCTACTGCAGCTTTATCCAAAAAATCTGGTTTATCAGCAGCAGTCAGTTCCGGACAGCCGCCATTCTGTAATGAGTATAAAATATTTTCAAGGCAGTTTGGCAGTATAGGCAAAACCTCCTGTACCTTATTAAGTTCTGCCACACTGTAAGTACGCAGCGTATCTATGGCAAACGTCCGCTCAAATTCCTGCGCAAAAGCCCGCCTGGCCTGGATTTTCTTATACGGTTTGGAATTAACTATTGACTGCAGCTTCGCTTCTTTAGCTAGCTCATCCTGCTCAGGCTGACTGGCCGCAAGAATGTTCAAAAGTTTTATAGCCTGTGCATTCATAGCGACTACTCCTTATTATCACGACTTCTTCATTCGGCTTCATTGCTTGAACGGTGGCGCAGTCGTATCCAGTGGTGTACCTACACTTTCCGTGGCAGGTGATATCGTAAGCTTGCCGACACCAGACACATCAGTGTTGTTCACTGCATTGACAGCATTAACAGTGCTCACCGCCGGTGCCACATTATTGTGGGAAGAATGTGGTGTCGCCACAGCTTTGGCCGTAGACGCACTATTGCCATAAGTGGAACCGGATGCATGGGAGCTATGTCCATCATAGCCACTCTGATGGGATTGATGAGATTGATGGGATGAATGCGAATAGTGCCCGCCTCCACCTCCGCTAGAATGTGATGAGTGGGATCTGTGCGATGAATGCGATCTATGTGCTGCAAAAGCATCTGCATCCGCCAGCACTATTCCCAATATCAGCATCATAGAACCAATAGTCAAAACCTTAGATATAGGTATATTTCCCTCCTCACTGTATAGGAAGTCCTCCACCGATTTTTCAATGTGCGGAAATTTTATTTCAGCCATTTAATCACCTACTTACTTTCTGTGCAGACACCATCTTTCCACATAGTGGTGAACGCCTTGCTATCTGATTCATAGTATTTAACCGTGCCATCCGGCTTGCCATTAACAAAGTTGCCGGATATATATGGGAAGGATTGTGCAGTATAATGGTACTCTCCCGTTCCAGACTCTGCATCATTTTTCCAATTCCCTGTATAGAAGGCAACCTCAGCACCGCCGCTCATCCATGTAAATGTACCAGAGCCATCACGCTGACCACCAGACATATTGCCATGATACTTATTGCCCGAGGGATATGTAACCTCTGCATAACCATTCAGTTTACCATTGTAATGGAGGCCGTCCGTTGTTTGACAACTGATACTTGTCACCTGTCCACCTTCAACTTTGGCATCATAGAAACTAAAATTATATTTTGCTGCTGCCTGATTCAAATGAATCATACCATCTACTAAATGTCCATTTTGAAAGGTTCCATCATATACCCGGCCATCTGCAAACATATATGTTCCCTGAAACATTTGGTCATCAGTCCATGTACCCGTAAACTTATCTCCATTGGGCCAGCTATAAGTTCCGCTCCCGTTACGCTTCGATTTAGCAAATTCTCCGATATAAGTTGCGCCGTCAAGAAATTGGAATGTCCCCTTGCCCACGTATGTAAAATCCTGCACGCCACCGTAATAGGTGCCCCCGGAAGACTCCACTACAGTATAAACATCGGATATTTCCTTAGCCGTATACCTGCCAGGATTAGTCCTCCCCATAAGTAAGCCAAAGATAAAGACATAAATCACGGCTCCCCCCGCCATGATGAAAGCTGCCTTCAACCACTGAACCCATCTGCCGTGATTGCGCTCCTTTATCCTGCCGCCTATCTCAAAGAATTTCACGTTCCAGTCATCTCTCTTCTTCTAATTTCTCCATCCCTCTACCCAGCTTCGCAGAACCTGCTTCTCCGCCTCGGTTCCCTTGGTCAAGAGCGTAAACAAGCAGTCCAAAATACCTCCATAGATTTCACAGCGATAGCCGCCAGTATTTTTGCGGAATATGTCACCGCTCAAGGCATAATTGATAACCGGACAGACACCGCAATAACTTTGGTAAGCACAATCTGAACATCCCGGTATTGTCTCCAGCATAGAAGCTGCGCAAACAGTTTTGCAGACATTGTTTTGAATCAAGTCATGATATTGACTATCTCGAACATTGCCAAGCCTAAAAGCCTGATCACCAGCCTCAGATACCATACGAGCTTCGTCACATGTGTAAATATCCCCGTTCCAGTAGTAAGCCAGCTGACCGATGCCTGCGCCACATGGTGAACGCAATTCCATATAGTTTTGTCCTTCTCCGCAAAGTATCTTGCGCAAGAATATGGCTGCATGCTGTTCCCGTAACTCTGTTCCCCGCTGGCAGAGCTCTATGATTTTTTCCAACGCATCCTTATAGAAATTTAAGAATTCCTCCGCTGTATATCCGACCTGCTTCCAGTCCTCTTTGGCAAAACCGAGGGGAGTCAGGGGACGCAGGAAAATGCTATTGAACCCCAACTCCTTATATGTCCTTACAATATCCTTAGCGCGGCTCAGAGATTTCCTTGTCGTTGTCTCTATTGCTCCTGCTGCATAACCATGAGTCTTAAGCAGTTCCACGCCTCGTAGCATCATTTGATAACTGTCGCAACCATCCTTACCTTTGCCTCTGCGGTTCATTGCATGTAGATCCTGTGGCCCGTCCAAGGATGTAGAGATACTGACCTGATGCTCCATCAAAAAGCTAAGTTTTTCTTCATCTAGCAAGCATAAGTTTGAGACCAAGGTAAAATTCACACGCTTGCCAGCCCGCTCTGCCGCCTGTTCTCCATACAGCACCATTTCCCTTAACACTGGGAAATTTAATAATGGTTCACCACCTTGAAACTCGAAAGTGAGCTGATTTTCCGGCGAACTCAGCGCGATGTCGATGGCTCGTTTACCGGTTTCCAAACTCATCATGCCATATTCACGGCTTCCTTCAGCCTGAGCCTGGCAATAGATGCAGCGAAGATTGCACTGATTGGTCAGCACGAAGATGTGCAGGGACGTACTAGTAAAAGCAAACTCCTTCATGCTGCGCAGTCTTCTCGTTATCTCCGGGCTAAAAACATCTACTGGCTCCAGTATAAAGCTGTTTTGGCGCAGTTTTTGATAAAGATCACTTTCATCGTCTACTTTGTTCGTCACCAGCCGTTGAAAATCCTCTCTTGCGAGACTCAACCACCCCCCAGTATCATTGGTCACCAAAAAATTGCTCCCCAGTTTTCGGAAATTGAAATGATTCAGCATGTCCTGCCCCCATGAAAATATACTGGACTAACTCTGGGCTTAGCCAGTGAAAGTGTCGAGTAAAATAGTCCCCCACACATGCTTTTCGCATCGCAATTATCACATACATCAGCATACCGTACTTTCTCCGGTGTAATGCTTCGCTTACAAAGGTTCCAGAAACCTCTCTCCACCATGCACAAGGGATAATTATATAGTCCAACATCAATTCCAGCTGCAATCAGCTTCATTAAGGCTGGCTTAGCCATGCGAAAGCTCTCAGCCGGGCTAATGTACACCTCAGCAGCATTCTTTGCGCAATTGCCTCGCGTCTCAAGACCTATAAAATGCACTACACTGGTTTCAGGAAAATCCCTACATATCAGTTCAGCAATCTTTTCCAACGCCATAGCATTTAGCTTGCTAATAACAATGCGTATTTCTACAGACACATTGTCATCCAACAAGTTACGAATTCCTCGACAGGTTTCCTTAAAACTACCCTTGGCCTGAGTAATGCTATCATGCAAATCGGCCTGAGCTGCATGTAGCGGAATCCCAACAAGCATATGCTTTGGGCAGTCACTAATCATGCTGTCCACCAGTTTCTTGATGGATAAAGACCGTCCGTTTGTTAAAATTAATGTCTCCACATCAGGAAATTTTTGTTTAAGTATCCCAAGCACAAGTAGAAAATCCGAGGTCCTTAGTGTCGGTTCCCCGCCAGTAATAGTGATATGAGCCAGATTTTGGGGTAGCAATTCAATATACTGCTCCAGTAAATGCCTTGGCAACCCTTCACTATGCCGTCTTTCGTACTCAGTTGTAGGGCACATGATACAGTTGGAATTACAATGCCCGGTCATGTATATTGTGGCATCATTTTCCTCAGGGTTAAAGATCTGCCAGAGGAGGCCCTGCTCATTAAGGCTGCAAATTGCCCCCTCCGGTAGCTTTCTAGATTCAGGGCAGTCAAAGGTCTTTCCAGAAATAATTATACTGTCTCCCATTACCAGAGCTACATTCTCCCGCTGTTTTGCCTCCTGGTCACAGTCACCATATTTAATTTTTAGCAAGCGAAACGGGCCCTGATACCCCTTTAGATACAAATTCATCCACTCCAGACCTCCAACACCAGCATAGCCACTGTTCCGATGCCGAGAAAGATAGCAAAAGGTATTTTTCTTACGATGACCACACTGTCTCGTCCGTACTTTGATTTCTCCCATCGCCTTACACTGGCAGCTTCTTCCTCTGTAAGCTTGGACTCAATGTCCTCACTACAATTCGTCGGCAATCCCTTAACCTGCGATGGTGCAAATGATAGCACCGTAGCTGCAGAAAGTATCTGTCCACTTCTTACCTCAGCAGTGGGAATGCTTTGATAATTGTATTTCTCTACCATGATCCGCACAATAAAAAGTCCCACAACCGCCAGCAAAACAAAAATGCTGAAACCGAAATGTGGCATTCCCCATACCACAAAAAAGAAACTCACACAAACTGCAGCCATGGCCGCTAGTATGTACAGACACTTAAGAGGCAAGCTGTTGCGCCATGCAACAAGCCAAAGCAACACTGCGCAATACACTCCGCGAACTAAATACGGCGATGTCAACAATTCCCCCGGCAGTATTAACCTGCACCCTCTATCAAATATCTGCATTAACGAAACAATCAGAACATAGGAAGCCAGCATACGCTTAGGATTATAGTATTTTTGAGGAAGCTTCAAGAGATTATGCTGCCGTATTCCCTGCCAGATTCCCCGCAAAGTTATCCATAGAAAAGCGGCTATAAATGCCATAGCTATAATGACCAGTCCTGCTCCTAGACCTAACCTTCCATCTGCATATAGTCTACCGGGAATAGCTAAGCCTATTACAAATAGCAACTTGCTATCCCCTGCTCCCCAAATATGCTGCGCATAGAAGAAAATTCCTGCTAGGGACAACACTAAGAAATTTATGCCAAAGCAGCTAATCCACTCACCACCATATAACCAATAATATATGAAATCCATAGGCAGGAGAACAGCCGCAGCCATTAGAAGAGACCGATTGCTGATAATATCACTCCTGCAATCCGATCTAGCCGTATAAATGAGCAGCATTGCTAGCACCGTCAGCATAGCAGCCTCAAGCTCTACCATTATGCACGCCTCTCATTCATAAGTTCTAAAACATAATTGCTGAATTCTTTGATTGCCAGTCTAGTATCGACCTTGCTGTCAGTAAATAAGCAATTTACATACCTACTATCTGCCTGTATCTCAATCTTACAAATATCATCATAATCAATTGTCGCTCGTTTAATCGCATCCAAACTATATAAGCTCTGCTTAAACCTCAGAGTCATCTTATTACTCATGAACGTCATACCAGTCCTTAATGATATTCTCTATCTCAGGCTCCATGTCATTATTCTCTTTGATTATCCTCTCCAGTGGATCTTGTTCATCAATAAGTGACGAGGACATAGCTCTGGCAAGTAATATCTTACGCAATGAATGTGTTCTCCTAAACACGGACAACCTTACAGATTGAGCAACAAGCTCATTCTCAAAATCTTTTCTTAAACATTTTTCCCCTAAAGAGTATCCTGGCTTTGCTTCCAGTTCTACTATCCAATGCTGATTATCCTCATCTATATGTACATATGCTTCATCCAAGAATGTATATGCCGCCTTTAGCACACATTCCGCAGGATAAACCTCCTTTAACGCATAAAGTATCTCCCCATTAAACAGTGAGTTGGCCATGCTCTTCACCTGTCATCCTTCTTTTAATCTCACATTAGTTTATCTGACAATTGCATAGTACTAATATATAGACAATTGTCAAAACTCATAGTCCCCAAAATACGTTGCTCGCAATACACTTGGACATGCTTACTATTTGATCTTTGATATCTACCTGAATACACGCCCGCTAATCATGCTCTATATGAAAGTCACAAAGTGTGCAAATTACCGCTTATATAGTTGGATGTTGCAAAAAGCCCACAACATTTAGTTCTCTGCTGGCAGTCCTCACATTTCTCGACATACTCCTTCTTCCATGCAGATATGCTGTCCCTAGCAAAAATCCAGGAACGACGTTCTAGCAGACAAAGAGGAATATTGTAGATAGACACATTCATGCCTCGCCTATGAAGTCGCCATGTTGCCTGATCTAATTCATTACGGTAATCATATGGATCAATAACTATTTCATCATAGTTTTTTAAAGCATTACCAGTATATTCCATCCCCATAAAGGCAATATGACGTACAAAAGGCAAATTTCTAAGCAAAAATTCAGAAATATCCTGAAGCCATAGATTATTAAACCTACCTATTACGATACGAATCTCCACCAATATTCCAGCCTGATAAAGATTGAATATTCCTCTTAGAGTTTCGACAAAGGCACCATTTCGTCCAACGATTCTATCATGCTGTGCATGGTTAGCTGCATAAAGTGGAATGCATGCCATTAGTTTTTTATGACCTATGGCTGACATTCTACGCACCAAATTTCTATCTTGAAATCTTCGTCCATTAGTCAGCAATGAAATAGGCAGGTTCGGATAAGTCCTATGGACTTTGGCCATCAGCGACAGCAACTCCCCTTCGTATAGTGTAGGCTCACCACCGGTTATCCCCATATACTCAAGACCATCTGGAGCTAAGTCCAGTATCCGATTATTAATCTCCACAAAAGCACCATGTTCTTCATTTTCTGTCTGTGGACACATGATACAGTTACTGTTGCAATCATTGGAAAAAAATATTGTCAAATCATGCCAGCATTCTTTATATTCCAAGATACATGTCCCATTAGGATAAATGATTACAATATCTTTGCTAGCGAAAACCTGCTGCCATTTCTTCTCTAAGACAAGCATAGGAACCTTAACATCAGGAATCTCATTCTCTGTCATAACGCCAACATAAAGAACGGTTGATAAAGCAATTTGAACCTGCTCTTTGCTATCTGTGAGCAGAATCACTCCAGATTTCTTGTTGTTAATATCAGTATCTAGCTTACCAATAATTATACTGTCAATATTATAAGCTTTTCCCTTAGCACTAATCATGCCTACGAATCTCCTCCAGCGGCCTTTCTGTCAGCCAGGAAGCAAATACATCATTTATATCATCATCTTGCTTGGACAATAACTCAAACACATAGTCAATAATCATTTTATTCTTACGACAGAAATCACTACTAGCCCTTCGCCCATAATAATCACCACATTCAGTGTAATAGCGTACAGGACTAGCACCACAATAAGACTTATATGCACATAAGGCGCATTCTGGCAATGTCTCCACACAGGAGGCTCGAACTATTTCCCTAGCCTTTGATCCCGCAAATATATCCTGCCAGTCATCCCTCATGACATTTCCCAACAAAAACTTCCTATCTCCTGTTCTCGCTAGCATGCGTCCCTCATCAGAAGCATAAACATTGCCGTCATAGTCATATAGAGCTCCACCAATTACATCCCCACAAGGAGATTGTAAGTCCACAAATCCGGTTGAGAACGGTGTCAATATACGTTGCAACAATAAAGCCGCATAATACTCAATAAAATAATTACCCTTAAGATTTTGTGCAATAATATAGTTTAGGCAGTGCTTATAAGCATCAACGAACTCCTCTACTCCATATCCGAGCTTATCCATATTGGTTACAGCATATCCATATGGATTTAGTGCTCGTATAAATACACCATGAAACCCCATATCCAAATAATGGTTAACAACAATATTCAGCTTGTGTAGATTAGATTTCGTTACGGTCAATAGTGGCGAACAAGCATCTCTACCGATAATATTTCGCGCAACTGCCAGCCCCCTTTTAAATTGCTCATACCCGTTACAATTATCACGTGGATGTCTGTTAGCATTTTGTATTTCCTCCGGCCCATCCATGGATGTAGAAATGTAAATATTATGTTGTTTGCAATACACAGCTATATCTTCTGTCATCAATGTCAAATTTGTACAAATTACAAATTCTAGTCTACGCTTAGCAACCTGATTTATTTTTTCTGCCTGCTCTACAATCTGCTTTATGATTGGCCAGTTAAGCAGTGGCTCACCACCTTGAAACTCAATTTTCACCTCTTGGGATGGAGATGAAAAAATCTGTTTAACTGTCTGACTAGCTACTTCTGATGACATATCCCCTTTTCGCAATGATAAATCGCTACTACTGGCATGACAATATTCGCAATGAAAGTTACAACGACAAGTCACCACAACCATATGCAACGACGTAAAATCGTTGAGAAATGATTTCCTACTACGTAGCTGATTTGCCAACATTTCCACTTGCAAATCAAGGTCGTCATCTGCTAATATATGCGCATCCTGCAAGCGGTAATATAAGCGGCTATCTGGTTCTATCTTACCACTAAGAACCTTCTCAAAATCACTTGTGCTAATAAAGGAAAAACCACCCGCTTGATTGACCAGCAATATGCGTCCATCTTTCATTCTTCTAAAATTAAAAGGCAACAACTGCCAATGGGTACTCATAAGCTTCTTGCCTCAACTGGCCTGAAAGCACGTTCATAAATCATTTCTCTCAGGTTACCAAATCTATCTTCTAAATCAATCTGAATCTGCTTATCCAAAACTTCATTGCAGAACTGGTTTAGCAATTGCTGTACCTTAGGTGGATTAATTTCATATTTAAGCTTAAACCATACCCCTACGTAATCGGTATCACCGTCTATTTCATCTATTTTGACAAAGCATTGATTCGTAAACATGTCAACTGTCATCATCACTGCTTTTTTCTCATAGACTTCTTTACGAAGCTTTACAAAATAGACATTCTTACTTTGCTTTTCGATAAAAATATCTTCCATATCCCACATCTTCCCGATTTAACAACCTAATGCTTTCTTCGTGTTTAAGTCAATACGTCCGTTGACATCCAATCCTTTTTGCTGCTGAAAGTCCTTTATAGCACTGACCACTTTTTCACTACGACCAGTTCCAGTATCCAACTCATATCCAGCTTTTACTAACGCTTCACGAATATAGGTAATATTTGTAGCATTAAGCCATGCCTCAGTTTGCCAGTCAACATATCCATCCGCTTCAAGTCCATACTCAATCTGAAAGTTTTTGATTTGTTGTACTGTCGTTGCTCCCTTTACACCATCTACCGTACCACAGGTATAACCCAAATCATTTAATTGCTTCTGAATTGCCTCAATCGATATAATATCACTCTTTGCTTGGCTACGAGCACCTCCACCAGAACCTGATGTTGAAGATCCACCAGATGAGCCGCCTGTATAAGCCCCCCCACCTGAATATCCTCCATCACTATACCCACCAGAGCCTGAATAATGTGAACGATGAGATCTATGGGATCTATGGGATCTATGCCCATAATATCGCATGTCCTCTAGCTCGCCTGAAAAAAGTTCTGATGCCTGTTGAGCAGCTAGGCTTTTTGCTCTCAATGCCTGATTGGGCTGAAGGTATATACTACCGTCCTGAATAGGGGATACAGGTTCTGCTGTAGGCAAACCTTGCATTGATCCGGTTCCCATTTGTCCAGTCAGCCAAGCAGATATCCCCGCTAAGTAAAGCGATACTTTTTTCCATTTTTCCACAGTGCAGCTCTCCTTTCTATACACTCAAGCACACAACAACCTTAAGATGCTTTACGCAAAACATTATTCTTGTCGTTTCTAACAAGTCGTTTTCCACAATAACGCATAACGGCTCTTAGCATTGTTGCAGAGCGAGAAGCCCTTTGTATGGCTTCCTCCCTTGTTAGATTACGATTTTCCCCTCGCAGTTTCTGAGCAAGGCTGTAAGACTCATTTGCTATTTCTAGCATATGATTAACTAGCTCAGCTTCTGAATTAAAGCGCAATCCATCATCTACCTTTAGCTCTTTAGCGATATATCCAGCCCCGTCCACTTCCCACTCAACATTTTTATAAGTCAACGTATCATCTATCTGCAAATGATGACTTTTATTGAAGTCATCATAAGCAGACATATGCAAAGGCATAGATAGATCGCCAATATAATGGGCAAGAACCGCATAGTAGTAGTCATCAAACTCACCTTTTTCTGTTCTTGCTTTAGCCTCCCTCACCGCATTAACTATGGCACCCAACAAATATCCATCAGGAGCTTTTTTGCGTGACATACCAATCATTTGCATCTGTTCAGCAACATCCTTACGGGTTAAAGGCGCAGTTGCATCAAAATAATGAGCTGGCGATTCCGTAAGCCATATTTTGTTCATAAACGCCACTGTATGAGACACATCTGGTGCGCAAGCATTATGATAGCTAGCTAATCCTCCAGCTTTAGCAATAGCTAAATGAGTCTGGTCAGTCCAGGCTTCTGCGGTCGGCATCAGTGCCATACCACAAGTATATATCGCCATTGCAAGAGTTATTGTCTTAAAGCCCTTACCCATATGTTTATTTCAACACCTTTTTCGAATTTGTCTGACTTTTACTATATTATACCACTTACCTATGTGCTAGTCAAAACTAGCCAGCCATATAAGCTATTATGATCCACCTAGATATTACACTCTGACCATTTCTTATTATAATTATCCAGATTATAATTGCATCGTCCTGTAGAACACCTCCTCAATCCCCATGTAGAGCTTCTTCGTGAAGGGGCTGTATTTCATGATGTCACTGTAGAAGCGCGTGTTACAGGCAGATACGAATGCCGTTTCAGCAATCAACGGTATCAATGGATTTCCTTCTGCATGGCAATTATCCCAGCCCCGCCAGCCTCCGTTTCTGATCTGGTAGGCAACAGACTTGCGATTCCAATTATAGCAGAAGATCATGGTAAAGGACTCTCCCATGGTATATTAGCTGTAAAGGTAGTTATAATGTCCCGCTATTATTCCTTGGAAAAGATCACACTGACGACATTGATGACTATCTTATTATCATGCAGCGCATACTTCTGAACTACCGTGGAACTACGATTCGCGCAGGAAACTCCCCCATATGTACATCCACCACCAGGTTGCCATTATCCATTGTCTCAAATTCCTATTTCCTGCGCCGGATAATAAAATTTTTACCGTTTACCACAAATGACTGTGAAATAACACAGGCACGAACAAAGGCGGTCAGCTGACTTGTAGTCTGCTGACCGCCTTTTGTGATAAATTTTATCACGAGCATTCACCAAAGAATTCTTTATCATACCAGATTCCCGGCGTTTTTTTAGTCTTGTAATGAGTATATCAATATCTCTCGTAAAAAGCTGGCCGAAATCGAACCATGTTTCACCGCCTGCTCGCAACAATGATAAATCATTCATCTCTGAAATAACCCTCTTCTTTTCGCATGACCAGGCTATAAGCCAATGGGTTTTTAGCCCCCAGGTGTACCAAATAGCATCGGTGAGGTCAGGCAGGTAGTTCATTTCCAACACTTTGTTTAGCAAATCCCTGCTTGTGGCATTATCCGCAAGTTCAATTTCCCTACGATGGTTCAATGC
>ODAI014347521.1_pt1 | contig 19070 bp, 12 predicted proteins | sample 1539321 | NCBI WGS metagenome assembly ODAI01 (sample SAMN02144231, study PRJEB22623) | gut metagenome | biome: sheep rumen | host: Ovis aries | place: New Zealand
ATAGATGCTGTATTTGACGTTCATCAGCGGCGAGACCGGGTAGTCCGAATGGAAGACCACGTTTGCGCCCGCATCGAAGAATGACTTGATGGGATAGGAATTCTCCGCCAACTCCTTTCCGACATACGAGACCTCGATGTCGTAGCCGCCCGGCACCTCCGCCGTCCAAAGCGGCGCAACCGCCGGTATGGAGCCCGTTGCCGCCATGCGGCGGACATCCTCATCGGTCACGAAGTGCAGATGCGCGAGGACGTTGCGCTGATCCAGATCCCCTGTGATTTTCTCCGCATCCTCAATGCAGCCCAGCATGAAGTGCGTTGCGCCGCCGCCTTCGGAATGGACATGCACGGACAGCCCCTCCCGGTCCGCCTCGGCGATCAGCTTCACCATCTTGTCGTGATCGTTGAAGCGCTCGACTCCGTGGTAGCCGGGCTGATCCAGATAGTCCTGGTTCTGCCAGGCCGTGTGCGCCTCGGTCACGCCGTCGAGGAAGGCCTTGACGCCGACGACCTGGAAATACTCGCCGCCGTATCTGGCGCGATCCGCGGCAATGCGGGCCACCTCCGCCTTCGGGTCTTCGACATTGTCGGGAGCCAGCAGATAGGCATAGGTGCGAAGCTTCAGTTTTCCTTCCTTTTCGAGTTCCCAATATGCCCTGGGAGAGTCCCGGAAGAAAAGCTCCGAGCCGGCGTCGGCGACTCCGGTATAGCCGTTGCTGAGGGCAAAATCCTGCCAGGCAAGCAGATAGTTCTTGCCGTCCTCCACCGTCGTGGGAAGCTTGGCAATGACATCCATCAGCGGGTTTTCGCAGATGTAGCCGTCCGGCTCGCCCTTCTCGTCCACATGGACCATGTCATAGCCGTATTTCTTCGCGTACGCCGCATCGATGCCGATCCATGCGAGAGCCTTCGTATTGAGCAGCATGGAATGGCCTCCGCCGGTCTGCATGATCAGAGGCTTGTCCGGGCAGATCCCGTCCAGATACGCCTTGGTGACGTACTCGTCATTTTCAACCCAGCCTGCTGCCATGTAGAAGGTGCGATGCGGATTCTTCGCAATGAATTCCTTGATGATCTCGCGGTATTTGTCATAGTCGGTGAGGCCGACTTGCGCGAGATTGGCCTGCCCGATCAGGCGGTCGCCGGCAAAATGACCGTGGCAATGCGATTCAAGAAACCCCGGGTAAATGAAATGCTCGCCGTAATCGAGAACCTGCGCATCCGCGCCGGCGAGCTTTTTCGCCTGCTCGGCCTCCCCGATATACGCAAAAACGCCGTCCTTGACGAGTGCAGCCCTGGCAAAGGGCCGCTTCTGATCCATGGTGATGATTTTTCCGAGAACAAGAGTCTGTTTCACGATATCTCCCTGATCCCCAGTGAGGCGCATACGAAAAAGCCCTGCAAGAAACAGGGCTTGACTGGCTATATCGGCTAGTGGTGGTGGGTGCTAAGAGGCTCGAACTCCTGACCTACGCCTTGTAAGGGCGCCGCTCTACCAACTGAGCTAAGCACCCGCTAGCCTGAAAGCGAAGGGCGCTTACTTTACAGCATCCTTGAGCGTCTTGCCAGCGCGGAACTTCGGAGCGCGGCTGGCAGCGATCTGGATCGATTCGCCGGTCAGCGGATTGCGGCCATTGCGGGCGGAGCGCTCGGCAACGGAGAACGTGCCGAAGCCGACCAGGGACACATCCTCACCCTTCTTCAGGGAATTGGTCACGGCAACGGTGAAGGCATCAAGAGCCAGAGCCGCCTTTGCCTTGGAAATGTCAGCCGCAGTGGCGATGAATTCAACGAGTTCGTTCTTGTTCATATTCACGTAGAGCGTCTGCTGAAGCTGCTGCACCAGCCAACGCCGACTCCTTTTTAGAGAAGGTTAAACAACAAACATCGCCCCCTGCCTTGAACAGGGGACAAACGTTCTCAATCCGCTTTTGGGAACTTTGGGTATCTTACAGCAAAAGACGGTGCCGAAAGCATCCCCGGAATAAAAAACGCCGCTCTTGAGCCCAATGAAGCCGGGGCACTCGCGCAAGTATAGCGAGAAAACTCAGTCCCCATGATCTGCACGGGAACTCTCCGCCGATCCGGGCTTTTGCCGTATCGGCGGAGCTGCCTTCTGCCGGAGTGCAGCTAGTGCGTCGCCACCGTCCCGGCAGGCGCGGCAGAAGTGCTGATTTCAATCGGCGCCGCCTTGGAGGGCTCTTCTTCGGCGAGGGGCTCGGGCTGGCGCACAAGCGCCTCCTGCAGCACCTCGTCAATCCAGCGCACGGGAACGATCTCAAGCCCCTGCTTGACGTTGTCCGGAATCTCGGCAAGATCCTTGACGTTGGTCTGCGGGATCAGAACCTTGCGGATGCCGCCGCGCAGCGCTGCGAGCAGCTTTTCCTTCAGGCCTCCGATCTCGAGGATCTCGCCGCGCAGGGTGATTTCACCAGTCATCGCAACATCCGGGCGGACCGGGATGTTGGTCATCGCCGAAACGATCGCGGTAGTGATGGCTCCGCCCGCGCTCGGCCCGTCCTTGGGCGTTGCGCCTTCGGGGAAGTGCACGTGCCAGTCGGTCTTGCCGAAGGCCTCGGCAGCGATGCCGAGCTTGGCCGCGCGGGACCTGACCACGCTGCGCGCGGCCTCCACGCTCTCCTTCATCACGTCGCCGAGCGAGCCCGTGCGCTGCACGACGCCCTTGCCGGGGAAGACCACGGCTTCCACTGTCAGGATGTCGCCGCCCACTTCCGTCCAGGCAAGTCCGTTCACCTGGCCGACCTGAGGCTCCTTCTGAGCCATGCCGTAGGTGTACTTGCGCACGCCGAGGTACTCGGAGAGATTCTCGGCATTGACAACGGCCTTGGCGGCGCTCTTCTTGCGGCCCTTCGTCCTGGCGGCCTGCTCGGGCTTCTCGCCCTCGGGCTTTTCAGCCTTGGACTCCTGGCCGAGATCGGCCGCGCGCACGACCTTTCTGTAGATCTTGCCAATCGAGCGCTCAAGGCCGCGCACGCCGGCCTCGCGCGTGTAGTAGCGAATGATGTCGCGGATCGCATCGGGCTCGATGTCGACTTCTTCGGGCTTCACGCCGTTCAGCTCGCGCTGCTTGGGAATGAGATGCTCCTCGGCGATATGCATCTTCTCATCCTCGGTGTAGCCGGACAGGTTGATCACCTCCATGCGGTCGAGAAGCGCCGGCGGAATGTTGAAGCTGTTGCTCGTAGCAACGAACATCACGTCCGAGAGGTCGAACTCGACGTCCACGTAGTGATCCTGGAACGTGCGGTTCTGCTCGGGGTCAAGCACCTCGAGCAGCGCCGCCGCGGGGTCGCCGCGGTAGTCCCGGCCGAGCTTGTCGATCTCGTCCAGCAGAAAGAGCGGATTGCGCACGCCGGCCTTGGTGATCGACTGGATCACCTTGCCGGGCATCGAGCCGATGTAGGTGCGGCGGTGGCCGCGGATCTCGCTTTCGTCATGCACGCCGCCCAGGGCCATGCGCACGAACTTGCGGCCAGTCGCACGGGCGATCGATTCGCCGAGCGAAGTCTTGCCCACGCCCGGGCCTCCGACGAGGCACAGGATCGGAGCCTTGACCTTGTCCACACGCTTTTGCACGGCCAGATACTCAAGGATGCGCTCCTTGACCTTTTCCAAGCCCCAGTGATCGGCGTCGAGAATCTTGGCCGCCTTGGCCAGGTCGGTCGACACGCGGCTCTTTTTCTTCCAGGGCAGCTCGATCAGCGTGTCCAGATAGGTGCGGATCACGGTCGCCTCGGCGCTCATCGGCTGCATCATGCGCAGCTTGCGCAGCTCGTTCTCTGCCGCTTCGCGCGCCTCCTTGCTCATGCCCGCGGCCTCGATCTTCTGCTTGTACTGGTCAAGGTCGTCGTTGGCAACGGACTCTTCGCCCCCGAGCTCCTTCTGGATCGCCTTGATCTGCTCGTTCAGGTAGTAGTTGCGCTGGCTCTTTTCCATCTGCTTCTTGACGCGGCCCTGAATGCGCTTTTCGACCTGCAGAATGTCGATTTCGCCTTCGATGAGCTTGAGCAGCTTGGTGAGGCGCTCGTCAAGCTTGACAAGCTCGAGCACGCTCTGCTGATTGGCAATCGAAACCGGCAGATGGCAGCTCACGGCGTCGGAGAACGCGTCCGGATCGGTCTGGCTGCGGATGGAACTCAGAACCTCCTCGGTGATCTTCTTGCCTTGCTTGGCGTAAGCCGTGAACTGCTGCAGCACGGTGCGGCGCAGGGCCTCCACCTCGGGGCCCGTGCCGCTCTCGGTCTCAAGGCGCACGGCCTTGCAGCCGAGCATGCCGTCGTTTTCGACGCAGTCCTCAAGCCGCACGCGCGCGTGCGCCTCAACGAGCACCTTGATGGTGCCGTCGGGCAGCTTGAGCATCTGCAGAATGCTTGCCAGGGTGCCGACCTCATACAGATCCGCGGGCTTGGGATCGTCGGTCTTGCTGTCACGCTGCGTGACGAGAACAATCCTCTTGTCGCCGCGCATCACGGACTGCACGGCGCGCATCGTCTTCTGGCGGCCGATGAACAGCGGCAGCACCATGCGCGGAAACACAACCACATCACGGATGGGCAAAACGGGAACAATGCTGACAGCGGGAATTCTGGATTCACTCATGGGTTTTGGTTTCAACTCTCTAAAAAACAGATCTGGGAGTCATTTATATGGGGGTCTCGCCTCCCTTTTTCAAGGGAGGACAAGAAATTCCGGAGCCTGCTCCGGATGGCAAAATTCTTTGAAGGGAAGGCACATTGTACGCGCATGCCGGCAGCAGTCCCGGCACGATCGGCTCGAATTTCAGCCTGATCGTGCCCGGATGCGCCCGCCGGCTCAGGCCGCGCCCGGGCCGTCCTGGTTTTCCCTGGGCTTGCGCGGGCAGTTCACGAACTGCACCTTCTCCCCCTTGTCGATCACCTCGGCCGTGAGGATCACCTTGCCCACCTCGGGACGGGCGGGAACTTCGAACATGGCGTCAAGAAGCGCCGACTCGACAATCGAGCGCAGGCCGCGGGCTCCGGTCTTGCGGGCCATCGCCTTGCGGGCGATCGCCTTGAGCGCGTCCCCGGTGACCTCGAGCTCCACCCCTTCCATGTCAAAGAGCGCCTGATACTGCTTGACCAGGGCGTTCTTGGGCTGCGTGAGGATCGACAGGAACGCCTCCTCGGTGAGTTCCTCGAGCACGGCGATCACGGGCAGGCGGCCGACGAGCTCGGGGATGAGGCCGTACTTGACAAGGTCCGCGGGCTCAACCGCTTCGAAAAGCTCCGTGAGCGTCTGGTCGTGCTCGCTCTGGACCACGGCGCCAAAGCCGATGCCGCTCTTCACGGAACGGCGGCGGACGATTTTCTCGATGCCGTCGAACGCGCCGCCGCAGATGAAGAGGATGTCGGCCGTGTTGACGGCGGTCATCTGCCCGCGGGGGTTCTTGCGGCCGCCCGAGGTCGGGATGTTGCACACCGTCCCTTCGACGAGCTTGAGAAGCGCCTGCTGCACGCCTTCGCCCGAAACGTCGCGCGTGATCGAGGGGTTCTCGCTCTTTCTGGCGATCTTGTCGATTTCATCGAGGTACACGATGCCGCGCTCGGCCTTCTGCACGTCGCCGCCTGCAGCCTGCACGAGCTTGTGGATGATGTTCTCGACATCCTCGCCCACGTATCCGGCTTCAGTGAGGGTCGTTGCGTCGGCAATCGCAAAGGGCACGTCAAGCACCCGCGCCAGGGTCTGAGCAAGGAGCGTCTTGCCCGAGCCCGTCGGCCCGACGAGCAGGATGTTGGACTTCTGCAGTTCGACCGCATCGGCGCCGTCCGTCCTGGCACGGTTGGCAAGGCGCTTGAAGTGGTTGTAGACGGCAACCGAGAGAATCTTCTTGGCCCGCTGCTGTCCGATCACGTAGCTGTCAAGATGACTGTAGAGCTCCTGGGGCGTCGGAATCCGCAGCTCGGCAGCCGCTTCCTTCTCCTCGGCCTGCCCGGCTGCGTCCTCGCCCTTGTCGGTGCCGAGCGCACGGGCGAGCCCCCGGATGCAGCGCTCGCACACATAGATGCCGCGGCCCGTGTCGATCACGTCGCCGCAGTCGGCCTTGATCCGCCCGCAAATCGAGCAGCGGATGTTGTCCTTGTCGGAATAGTCGTCCATGGCTTACTGCTCCCCGCGCTTGGTGTAGATCCGGTCGATGAGGCCGTATTCGAGGGCCTGCTGCGGACTCATGAAGTTGTCGCGGTCGGTGTCCTCGGCAATGCGCTCGATGCTCTGGCCGGTGCGCTCGGCAAGGATGGCGTTGAGCCTGCCCTTCAGGTCGAGGATCTCGTTGGCCTGGATCTGGATGTCCGAGGCCATGCCGCGGCTGCCGCCCGAAGGCTGATGGATCATGATGCGGGAGTTGGGCAGCGAAAAGCGCTTGCCCTTCTCACCGGCGGCAAGCAGGAACGCGCCCATGCTGGCCGCCAGTCCCACGCAAATCGTCTGCACGTCGGGCTTGATGAACTGCATCGTGTCGTAGATGCCCAGTCCCGCATACACGCTGCCGCCGGGGCTGTTGATGTAGAGCGAAATGTCCTTGTCGGGATTCTCGCTCTCGAGAAACAGCAGCTGGGCAATCACAAGATTGGCGCTCTCGTCATTGACCTCTCCGTTCAGAAAGACAATGCGGTCGCGCAGCAGGCGCGAATAGATGTCAAAGCTGCGCTCGCCGCGCCCGCTCTGCTCAATCACCATGGGGATCAGAGTGTTCTGAATGCCGTTCATAAAAAAAATCTCTTTCTTGTTGACGAAAAAAGCGGGAATCCGGGAGCACGCCCCCCTTTCCCGCTTCTTTTCAGGCTTTCGGGAAATGTCCGCCGCAAAGGCGGACCCTTCCCTGCTCTCCGGTCCGGTTAGAACTGGGGAGCACCAGTCATCAGCTTGTCAAAGGCAAGCTTTTCTTCAGTGGTCTTGGCCTTGCCGAGCACGAACTCGACCACCTTGTTCTCGGTGGCGAGGTTGTACATGTTCGCAACGGCGGCGCGATCCTTCATCATCTGCTCGACCACGCTCTCGGGATTCTCGTAGGCGGAAGCTGCCTCCTCGACCATGGGCTTGACGTCAGCTTCGGTCGCGGCGAGCTTTTCCTCGGCAACGAGCTTGGAGACGAGCAGGCCGAGGCGCACGCGCTTGTCAGCCTGGTCGGCGAAGATCTCGAGCGGGAGCTTGGGCATCTTCTTCGGATCCATGCCGCGGGCGGCCATGTCGCGGGCGGCGGCCTTCGCCAGGTTCTGCTGCTCGTCGGCAACCAGAGCCTTGGGCAGGGCGAACGTGGCAAGCTTGGTGAGCTGATCCATCACCTCGAGCTTGGTGCGGTTGGTCACGCGGGCCTTGACTTCGCGCTGCAGGTTCTTGAGGACTTCCTCGCGCATCTTCTCGGCGCTCTCAAGGCCGAGGCTCTTGGCGAACTCATCATCGACGGCCGGATACAGGGGCTTCTCAACCTTGACGACTTCCACCTCGAACTGAACGGTCTGGCCTGCCAGATCCTTGGCGCTGTACTCGGCCGGGAAGGTGAGGTCGAAGCTCTTCTTCTCGCCTGCGGCAAGCCCGGTCACGGCGGTCTCGAACTCGGGCAGCATCTGGCCCTGAGCGAGGATGAACACGAAGCCGTCGGCGGTGCCGCCGGCAAAGGCGACGCCTTCCTTTGTGCCCTTGAAGTTCACGGTCACGCGGTCCTCGGCCTGGGCGCGGCGGCCTTCTTCAGCCTCGTACTTGGCGCGCTGCTTGACCATGATGTCGATCGTCTTCTGGACTTCGGCATCGGTCACGTCGCACACATAGCGCTTGCATTCGATCTTGTCGAAAGCCGGCAGATCGAACTCGGGCATGCACTCGACCGTGGCGGTGAACTTCAGGTCCTCGCCTTCGGCGGTCTGCTCGGGCTTGATCTGGGGCTGGCCGGCAACGGCGAGCTTGGCATCTTCAACGGCCTTCTCGTAGGCCTTGCCGAGCAGCTCGTTGAGGGTGTCCATGTAAGCCTGGTGGCCGTACATGGCGCGGACCGTGGCGGCCGGAACATGACCGGGACGGAAGCCGGGCATCCTGGCCTTCTTGCCCAGACGCTTGATTTCGGCTTCGGTACCCTCACGCAGTGCCTTGGCGCTCACGGTGAACGTCACGCTCTTCTCAAGCGGGTTCTTGGCGGGCTCGGCGGCCTCAGCCTTCACAGTTTCCTCGGCCTTCACGGCTTCAACATTTTCAGTCATCGCAACTATCTTTATAAAAATGAAAAAATCCCGAACCCGCCGGGCAGCCAGATGCTTCAGTTCTGACCCTGCAGTCCGGTCGATAAAAAAACCGGGGAGCCATCTCCAGAGGGGCTCCGCTCCCTTGCCGCGCGTGCGGGGCACGCACGAAAAGGACATTATTATACTGAGAACTCCTCAAAAGCAAACGTTTTTTGCCAGCCAGGCCAGCATGGGGTCTTCGCACTTGTGCGGCATCCGCGGTCAGCCGGATCTGGAGTTCCGGCACTCGAGGCCGAAATGTGTCAAAGACTGCTTCCCCGCTGGCATTTTGGGGGAACTGTCAAACCGGGATCTTTCCAGCCATCCACCTGCTAGAAAACTAGACGATGCCGAATTGCGACTGGAAAAATTGCTAGAAGAAGGACGGACGGACTCCTCCATCCCCGGAGGAAGTGACCGCCCCTGCCCGAAACGGCAAAGGCGGCCATTGGCCGCCTTTGCGTAAAGCTCAGCAGATTCCGGGCAGAACTACTTGCCCGCGTGCAGCTCCGCAGCCTTCACGATGAGCGCGCCGAGACAGCTCTTCAGAAACGCGCCAGGCACGAAGGGCAGCGCCCCCACGGCAATCGCACGGGCAGGCTCCATGGACATCATGAGCCAGGCCGAGCCGACCGCAAGGCAAAGCAGGTTTGCCGCGAGCATCGCCGCAAACACGCGCACGAGTCCGCCTTTTCCTGCAAGGTACGCAGCGACCGCCGCAACGAGCGGGAAGCTGTAGAGGAACCCTGCCGTCGGTCCCATCATGGCGGCAAGCCCCCCGTTGCCCATGGCAAAGAGCGGCAGTCCCGAGAAGCCCGCGGCAACCCATAGGGCCACCACGAGGGCGCCGGCCCGGGCACCGAGCCACACGCCGACCAGCGTGACCGCCAGCGTCTGCATCGTCATCGGCACAGGGCCCACGGGCAGAGCAATGTGAGAAGACGCCGTCAGAAGCGCAAAAGCAAGAACGGCCGAGGCGGCCTGGCGCAGAGTCTGCGCACGGTCAGAGGATTTTGAGAACAGCATCGGATGCACTCCAATATCAGAATTCAAATGATCTGATACTTTAAGGCTCGGCACCGCGGCTGACAAGTTCTGCCATCAACAGCGTTCAACCGCAACAAAAAGCACAAATTCACCCAGCAATTGCGCGCAAAAGCGCTGATCGCGCTTCGCTTATACGCTCTAGCGCATTCAGGCTCCAAACAGCCTGTCGTTCGAGCCGTCTCCGGCCGTTGCGATCGGTATGTCGATGCAGATCGTCACGCCCCGGTCTTCGTTGGCAGTGCCGATGAGCCTGCCCTTGTGCCGCTCGACAATGCTGCTCACGATCGAGAGCCCGAGCCCGAGGCCGTGCTGCTTGGTCGTGACAAGAGGCAGCATGAAGCGGTCCACGTCCTGCTGCGTGAGGTGCGGACCATTGTCCGAAACGGCAAGCCGCCAGTAATGCTCCACGGGCCGCACGCTGAGCGTGATCGTCCTGTCGGGAATGTCGGCGCCGGCGTCCGCAGCATTCTTGAGCAGGTTATGCACGGCAAGCTCGATTTCCCAGTCGTCGATCTCGGCCCAGAGGTAAGGCGGCACCCGGGTCACAAGCCTCGCATCGCTTCGCTGCGAGCGGCGGAACGTTTCGATCGCCCGCTCCACGCTCACGCTCATGTCCGCGACGCGCAGCTCCGGAATCTGCTGCTTGGCGTATCCCCGGACGCGGTCAACGATCTGACTTGCGCGCGTGCTCTGGTCGACGATCTCGGTGAGCGCCTGCTCGAGGGTCGCCTCGTCGATTTTTCCCCGGCGCATCCGCCTCAGCAGGCCGTTTCCGAAATTCGTGATCGCTCCGAGAGGCTGCTTGAGCTCATGGGCGATCATGGTAGACATCTGCCCCACAATGCCCGTTCGCTCGAGATTGGCAATGTGGTCGCGCGAAGCGATCGCCTGCGTCTCCATCTTCTTGCGCTCTTCAAGGGCTGTCTGAAGCGCCGTGGTGCGCCGGCGCACGAGCACCGACAGAGAGACGATGTAAAAGACGATAGCCGCAAGCAGAATGCCCAGCACGGCGAGGGTTCGGCTCTGCTCGCGAACAAAGCGCGACACGGTCCACTTGGCCAGATGCGCATACGGACCGATCTTGAGGTCGAAGAACAGGTCGTAGACGGAGCGGTTGGAAACCGGAAGCACCCACTCAAGTCCATCCTCGGTCCGCGTCATGGTAAAGAGCGCGGCCGAAATCGCCCTGGTGAGCGTCGTATCCGATCCTTCATACCCGACAAAGTAAAAGAAGGGATAGAGGTCGGTCGAGCAGGCGCAGTTCTTGAGGGCACCGGCCCGGGCTCCGAGAATTTTGATGTCGTCGGCCTTCACCTTGCCCTCGTTCACCAGATGCTCGATCTCGCACACGGGCAGCATGCCCGCGTCATCATGCCCGGAGAGCACGGACTGAACAACCTTCTCGGCATCCTGCCCGAAAAATGTCACATGCGAGAGTGCCTGGTCGATCTGCACGCCGCGCCTGAGCAGATCGCGCTCCGGAACCAGAAACCCGGGAAAGCTGCTCGGAAAGAAAGCCGCAATTCTGCGGTAGGCAAGATCAACCGGATCCCGGATCGAAACGTTGCCCGAAGCCGTGAAGAACACCGCCCCCGTTACCTCGGTCGGGCTGCTGGCGCTGCCCGTCATGAGCGAAGCGATGGGATGAAGGCGCTCCGAGACCTCGCGCTCGGTGAAAAACGCCGCTGTCGTAACCACATAATCCACCGTCCGGGATCTGACCGCCTCGTCAAGCTCGGCCGAGCGCAGCGTCACGAACTGCAGGTTCTGCTCTCCGAACGTTGCCGAGAGCTGCCGCCTGGTCTGCTCGGCGATATGGCCTCCGACCGTGCGCTCGGTGACTTCCTGAAAGGCAATGCGCACGGGCTTGGTGAAGTAGAACCTGGTGTGCCCGAACGAATCGTGCACGACCTGCATCTCGGGCCGCTGCACCGTGCTCTTGCCCACGTCGGCAAAGGTCGAATAGCGGCCGACCTCTCTGGGGCCGTCCAGACGCCTTGAAATCGACGAGATGTCCCCGCCCTGCAGCGCTGCGTACAGCCCTCCGAGGCACGCTCCGAGCACCACGGCGGCAATCGCGGCGTCGCGCCAGAATTTGCGGTGGCGTTTCCAGTCCAAAGCCCTCTCCCTTCGCCCGATTCCTGCCTAGGGCAGTCCCGGCATCGGCAGGTGCACCCTTGCGTCGCGCACGTCAAGCACCTTGACGATGCTGCAGTCCGTGACAAGCCCGCCCGCTGTCTGCGTGCTCTGCACGCGCATCCTTGCAATCATGATCATGCCGGGCGCGAGCGACACCACGCCATTGTCCACGAGCGTGAGAAAGCGCTCGTCGCGCATCTTGGCGCACACTCTCTGAAAGCCGTCGGTGAAAAGCCAGCCCGCATCGCACCTGAACACGGGATCGGCAAGCTGCAGCGCGACAGTCGCCACGGCGTCGGTGAGCTTGACATCGCTCTCGGGAGGCATCTGGAGATGGCCGATTTCAGCCGCCGTGAGCTCGGTGATCACGGCTCCCGAGGCTCTGTCCAGAATCAGCACCCTGCTCACCGCGGGATCGGCAAGCGCCTTGCCGAGCGCGGCAAAGCCCGCGCGGACCTCGCGGTTGCAAAAGAGCTGATAGGTGCTCCGCGGCACATGAAAGAGCCCGAGAAGTCCGGCGCGGATGTCCACGCTCTCACCCACGAAGAACACCTGGCTCACCTCGCGCCCGACAAGCGCTAGAAGAAGCGGCAGAGCGCCCTCGATGCAGTTCCTTTCTGCGGGCTCTTCGCCCTGGGCCACCAGATCGTGCGGAAAAAGACCGAGCGCGCGCATCACGACCGCGGGCTGCGGATCGGTGTACATCGTCACGTCGCTGAGCGATGCGCGCCGCGCCATGCCGATGTTGCTGCGAAAGCCCAGATCCACTTCGTAGCGCCCGGGCTCAGCCGTGCGGCGCACGTCCACCTCGGGATCGACGATCGAGCCGTACAGGGCCTCCGCCGCGTGCGTGAGCAGCGAGTCAAGCCCGATGATCGCTTCGGAAACCGAACGGTTCTGCGCCGTTGCGCAGCCCGAGCTCATCCCCTCAAACACAATGTCGATTGTTGCAAGTCCCACAGTTCTCTCCAAAGCGTTGTACCATGCGGCAAAGCAGATCTTCATTGAATTCTGCTTGTGCTTAATTGATTCATTTTAGCCAATACGCAACGAGCGGTTAGACGCCCTCTCAAACCGATGTTCCAGCCCGATGACCTCATTGCCGACGCGATCCCCGCAGCGCTTATGCGCCGGGTTGCCGAGCCCTTCGAAACCCTGGGGCTTGAAACGCTTGAGGATCTCTATGAGCTCATCGCGAGCCTTGGCGGAAACTGGTACCGGCAGTTTCCCGGCGTGCTGCGCGAGGATGCCCGTGCCCTCGTTGAGTGGCTTCGCGAAAACGGAAGTGAAATCGGCGAGGTAACGGAGCGCTTCTACCCCTCGGGGCTGGCTCCGTCGCGGGACGAAGGCAAGGCGGCCGGCAGTCATGTTCCAGCCCGGCGCGAAACCCCAACCCTTGAGGAGCTCTCGCTGCCCTCCTCCCTCTCGGGCGAATTCGGCACCAACCGGGGCAAAGACAATTCCCTCCAGGCGCAAAACGACAAGCAGGCCATCGAAGCGTGGCTGCTCGCCCGGGCCCAGAATCCGAACACCAACGCGCAGTACCGCAAGGAGGCCGAGCGGTTTCTGCTCTGGTGCACGATGGAAATGGGCGTGGCGCTGAGCTCGATTTCCGCAACCGAGGCCGCCCAGTACCCCAAATGGCTCGAAGAGCTCGGCCGCACCGACGAGGCGCTCTGGGCGCGGCACTGGCGCCTGCCGCAGAAGACCTGGATCGGAAAGAAGAACGAGCCGCGCCTTTCGCCCGCCTGGCGGCCTTTCAACGGGCCGCTCAGCGCCTCAAGCAGAAAGGGCGCGATGACGATCCTGCGGCTGCTTTTCTCCTTCCTCGTGAAGACCGGATACCTGCGCTTCAGTCCCTTTGAACAGATTTCAGCCAAGGTGCGGCTGCTGCCCGGAGAAGGCGCGCCGAAGGCCTTTGCGGACCGCTCGCTCACACCCGAGCAGTGGAAGGAGATCACGTCATTCCTCGCAGGCATGAAGGATTCCCAGACCAAGGCGCGGCTTGAGGTGATCCTCAGCCTGGGCAAGGGGCTTGGCATGCGCGCTTCTGAAATGATGAATGCGTCTGCGGGCTGGATCTGCGTGCGGCGCATCGGGGATGAAGACATGCGCGTCATTGAAATCGTCGGCAAAGGCGACAAGATCCGGCGCCTGCCGATTTCCGACGAAGCCGTCTCGCGCATCAATGCGTACTTTGCGCTGCGCGGCCTGCCCCCCGTTGAGAACTGCCCGCCCGAAACTCCGCTCATCGCCAATCTGGGCAAGGGCCCGGGCAGTCCCACGGGCGGCATCTCGCGCTCTGGCCTTTACCGAGCGCTCATCAACTTTTTCCGGGAAGCCGCCCGGCATGTCGAGGAAAAGTCCGCGGCCGACGCCGCAAAGCTGCGCGCCAGCTCCACGCACTGGCTGCGGCACACGTTTGCGACGACAGCTCTGAAGCAGATGGACATCAACGTGGTGCAAAACGCCATGGGCCACGCCTCGATCGGCACGACGAGCCGGTATCTCACACCGGAAGAGGCCCAAATTGCCAAGGCGATGAAAAAAATGGAGAGCCTTTAGCCCTCTGGACCGTTCCCCTCTCCGCCTCCCCTCAATATCGCATTGTGGCTAACTCTCACACCTGGTAAGCTGCCATCGGTTTTGATGCGAGGAATCTGGCAAATGACTCAGAGTGATCTGAAAGAGCTTTTACCCGGCGTCTACGAGACCGCGATTGACGAGGAACAGGAGCGGCAGATCAAACGCCTGGATCCTTCCCGGTTCCAAAGCTGCACTGACTCCCTGAAAAACGATGACGACCGGCTGCTGCTCCAGCGGGCGGACGCCGCGTTAAAGCGCGTGCTCAAGCGCATTCATGAATCTGGGGAAAAGAATGAGGATTCCGGGGCGAGCGTCAGGCGCAAGGCTGAATTCATCAATGAGATCCTGCAGATCTGCAATGAAAAGCTCGATCTTGACCCTGCCGACCAGGCCGCCGGCATTCCCGCCGTGGCAACGCCTCCGAGCAAGCTCACCGAAGTTCAGAGAATTCCCGAAGACCGTCCCAGAACCGCGGAAAAATTGCCCGGCATTGCCCGCCCAAGCACGGGTTTTGCCACAAGCACGTTCTTTTCTGCGGTTTTCCGCAATTCGCCGCACCTGGACGCAGAGCTCAAGCGTGAAATCCAATCCGCCGATTCAATCGATTTGCTGATGTCCTTCATCCGCTGGTCCGGACTGCAACTTGTTTTTCCCGAGCTGCAGGATTTTGCCGCCCGGGGCGGAAGGATCCGAGTGATCACCACATGCTACGTCGGGGCCACGGACGTCAAGGCCGTCGACGCGCTAAGCCGCCTGCCCGGCTGCTCGGTGAAGGTCGAATATGAGGGCAAGCGTAGCAGACTCCACGCCAAGGCCTGGATCTTCAGGCGAAACAGCGGTTTTTCCACGGCATACATCGGCTCGTCCAATGTTTCCTCAGCCGCACTGACCGATGGACTCGAATGGAACGTCAAGATCACCGCGCAGGACATGCCCGACCTGTACGAGCGCGTTGAGGAATCCTTCAATCAGCTCTGGCCAAGGGAAAACTTTTCTCCGTACGACCCGCTGGCAGACCGCGACAGGCTCGTGCAGTCGCTCAAGGTCGGCAGCCAGCCGGACAAAAAGCCCTTCTGGGGCGAGAACATTTCCTGCTGGCCGCAGCTCACGCCGCACGACTACCAGCAGCGCATCCTGGACGCCCTCGAGCAGGAGCGTCTGCGCGGCTTCCACAAGAACCTCATCATCGCCGCCACAGGGACCGGCAAGACGATGATCGCGGCGTTTGATTTTCTGCGCTACCGCGCGAGGCACCCCGGCGCCCGGCTCCTCTTTGTCGTCCACCGCCAGGAAATCCTTCGTCAGGCGATGTTTGCCTTCCGGTTCGTCCTGCACGAGGCGGGGTTCGGAGAGATATTCGCCGGGGAGCAGCGACCGTCCAGTGTCAAAGCAGTCTTTGCCATGGTTCAGACGCTGCGCAATCCGGACAATCTGCACATCTTCAATCCCGGCACCTTTGACTTTGTCGTCGTGGACGAAGCGCACCACGCGGCCGCCTGCAGCTATGCGCCCATCCTCGACTATTTCCGGCCTTCAATCCTCCTTGGCATGACCGCAACGCCCGAGCGCATGGACGGAAGCGACATACGGCAGTTCTTTGACGGACGGTACGCCGCAGAAATCCGGCTTCCCGACGCCATCGAGTACAACATGCTCTCGCCCTTTCACTACTTTGTCGCCGATGACGAAGTGGACATCTCAACGGTCAAGTACGAGCACGGCAAGTTCGATGCCGCCGAACTTGAATACCGCTATACCCACGGGCAGGAGGCGCAGCTGCGGGCTGCGAACATTGTCGAGCAAATCAACTTCCACGCCACGGACCGCGACTCTCTGCGCGCCATTGCCTTTTGCGCTGGCGTCAGGCATGCCGAATACATGCGGGACGTGTTTGCAGGGGCTGGATTTGCCTGCGCAACAGTGAACGGGAAGACTCCGGAGCAGCAACGCGAGCAGGTGAGCCGCGACCTTGCAAGTGGCAAGTGCAAGATCGTGACCGTGGCCGACCTCTACAACGAGGGCGTCGACATTCCCTGCGTCAACATGGTGCTCTTTTTGAGGCCAACCGAGTCGCTCACCATCTTTCTGCAGCAGCTCGGCAGAGGCCTCAGGCTCAGCCCCTCCACCAACAAAACCTGCCTGACCGTTCTGGATTTCGTCGGCCAGGTCAACAAGAACTACGACCGGTTCGAAAGCAAGTTCGCCGCCCTGCTCGCCAGCCGCATCGGAGGACTTGAAAGGCAAATCGAGCATGGCTTTCCGGGACTGCCCCTGGGCTGCGCCGTGACCTTCACCGAAAAATCCCAGAAGATTGTTCTGCAAAGCATTCGCGCGAGCTACCAGAAGTGGCAGAAGTTCTCGCTGATCCTGAAGGATCAGAAAGCGGACCTGTCCCTGCGGGACTTCCTAGATCTGGTGCACCTGACGCCATACCGCTTCTATTCGCGGCGCAAGGAAATCACCTTTACCGGGATCAAGCGTCTGGCCGGAGGGCTCGAGGAAACCGATGCCGAAGGCTCCAGCCTTGCCCTGTGGCGCAAGGGCGCGGTCCGCCTGTCAAGCATCAATGCACGCGGATTCCTTGGCTTCATCGATCAGTTTCTTCGCGGCGCGAGCCTGACAGCGTGGCGCTATGCCGATTTCGAAGATCGTGACCAGCGACGGCTCTGGATGTTCTATCGGATCCTTCTGAACCCATCGGGAAAGCAAAACCTGTGCGTAGAGGCGCTCGAATGCAGCATCAAGAAGCTCCTGTCCGACAAGCAGGTGCGCGAGGAGATCATCCAGCTTGTGCAGCTGCTCCTAGACACGGCCATCGTCCCGCCTTGCACGGACTCAACCGGAGCGCTTGAAGTGCATGCCAGATACAGCCGGGACGCCATTTATGGGGCGCTCGGCAAAACTGACCACGCCAGCATCGCCGGAGTACATTTTTTCAAGGAGCTCAAGACGGATGCCTTCTTTGTCACATTTCACAAGAACGAGGACGAATTCGCCCCTTCCGTTCGGTACAACGATTATCTGGAAGGCTCGGAGTTCGTTCATTGGGAATCTCAAAATGCGACAAGTCAGGAAAGCACCGTCGGGCAAAGATACATAGGCCAGCCGCAAGGCAAGACGCACATCCAGATCTTCGCAAGAGCCTTCAAAAAAATCGGTCAAAACACGGCGCCGCTCGTATATCTGGGCGAGGCAGACCTTGTGCGCTACAAGGGGTCCTGCCCGATTTCCTTCGTTTGGAAGCTGCGCACGCCACTCACTGCAGAAATCATTCGTGAATTGAGCGACGGAACCTTCGGCGAAGACGAATCCGTCTTGGAAAAGCCTCTTGCCGGGCAAGCTCTCAACTGAGTTTGGGGCTGACGCAAACTTTTGCATTTTTGCGTCAGTTTCCCTTGATGCCCTTGGGAAAAAATGCGCTTTTCATTTCCCGAATAGGCAATCTAGAGTATGATCCGCATCCCGGACAACCCGGATTTTCTGAATTCCTACTATTACTAATATGAAAACTATCAGAGTTGTCGCTGCCATCATCCGTGATGGCGACAAGGTTTTTGCAACGCAGCGCGGCTCCGGCGATTTCACTGGCGGCTGGGAGTTTCCCGGCGGCAAGATTGAAGACGGCGAGACTCCGCAGCAGGCGCTGATCCGCGAACTGCAGGAAGAGCTTGAGGTTGACGTCACGATCGGCGATCTGATCGATACCGTCGAGTACGACTATCCATTCTTCCACCTGTCCATGGACTGCTTCTGGTGCACGCTCAACAAGAGCACGCCCGTTCTGCGCGAGCACGCAGCTGCCAAGTGGCTCACCAAGGACACGATCGAGTCCGTCCAGTGGCTTCCCGCTGACGAAGGACTCATCTCCAAGATCAAGGAAGCTCTGGGCTAGCCTCCGAGTCTCCTCCTCCGCACGAGAGCGCAGATCTTCTGCGCTCTTTGTATTTCCGCGTCATGATTCCGGGATTTGATCTGTCGTACATTTGTTCATACAATCGCACGACAGATCATATTGAAACATTAAAGGATTCAAGCCTCAGCCCCCGCCTCCCGCGCGTCTTTTCAACGAACGTAAAAAAAGTCTGCCCGATTCATCTCTTCCGATCGAGCCCGGACTTATCCGCTTCCAGAGCGTCCAGCAACGGCATCCCGATGGCGAATGCAAGATCGGTGACCGGGCGCCCCCGATTGGGTCTGAGATCTGCGGCCCATCTCGGCACGCCAGCTCCGAAACGCTCGCGATACAGCTTCATCTGGTGCACACCGCTCATCCTTTTTAATGGGCCGTAGGCAGGCAACACCGGGCGAAGACGGGAAGCGTCAATGGCTTCCGCTGGCTTTGTTTCTGCACTTCACGACCCATATCGAACGCGCCGAGGGGGCGTTTCTGTGAAGTTCATTACACTGACCTAGCCTGACTTTATCAGGCCGCTTGCCGCAGAGCACTGGAGAGGCATCCGACGAGCGTTCGGGAAAACGCGCCGAACCGGCCGATGAGCGCGCCGCTTGCCTCATCCTCATAAAGATCGCGCCGCACTTCGATCATGAGTGCGCTCACCCGTCTGTCGCGCCGGTAGTGCTTCATCGGCGTGAGAGCTCCTGCAAAGGGCGAGTTGAGCCCGACATCGAATCCGGCAGCCTCGAAAGACCAGCGCGCGCCGGCGGCGAGCTCCGGAGACGAATGGAAGCCGTCCGTGCCGATGCAGATCTCGGGACGCCGTCCGTGCGGATTCTCTTCGTAGGGCAGAGCCCGCGAGGCGAAGCTGTGGCAGTCCAGCACGAGCGCCCTGCCGTACCGGGCAAGAAGCGCGTCGACGATGCGCGTCAGACGTCTGTGGTGCGGCGCATACCAGGTTTCGAGCAGGCGCCTTTTCTCCGAGGGCGACGGAGCGCTGCGCAGCTGCGTCTTGTCGGAAGTCGCGGTATAGACCACGCCCATCCCGTACTGAAAAATCTATCCAAATCTGACTAAATATATTCAGAATATCTACTCATCAGTGGATCGAGTCTTCTTCCCCATTCTTCGGAATCCGGGCAGCCTCGGTTA
>ODAI011325971.1_pt1 | contig 19068 bp, 14 predicted proteins | sample 1539321 | NCBI WGS metagenome assembly ODAI01 (sample SAMN02144231, study PRJEB22623) | gut metagenome | biome: sheep rumen | host: Ovis aries | place: New Zealand
TAGACCTGCTCGATTCCCTGATTTTCCTTACCTGCTCGTCGATCTCCTGATTCTCACGGTCCAGAGCCGACCGGTCGAGCCGGTTCATGCGGATCTGATCCTCCGCCTGTTTGATGGACATCTGGGCAGTATTCTCACGGATGGATTCTCCGTGCAGCTTGTTGCCGATACGTACGATCTCATCCCGGAGCGCATTTCTCTCCGTGCGTTTCCCATCGATCCGGGCTGTGATCTCCTCCATCTCTTTCGAAAGCTTTTGCACTTCATGATCCAGCTCTTCGATCTCCCGCTTCCTGCCGAGGAGATTTTCCTTATTGCGGAAAGCACCGCCTGTCATCGTTCCGCCCGGCGAGAAAGACTCGCCCGCGAGGGTGACCATATAGAGCGTATGCTGATATTTTTTTCCGAGCCTGATCGCGTGATCGATCGTATCGACGACGATCGTCCTGCCAAGCAGCTGGGATCGAAGGTCCTCGTAGATCTCCGCACAGGTCGTGAGGTCACTTGCCAGACCGATGACACCTTCCTCGGAGAGGACTTCCTCCCGCACGGCATTCCGGCGGGGACGGACGTTGGTGAGCGGCAGGAACGTTGCCCGGCCGTACTTATTCTGCTTCAGGAATTCGATGAAATACTTTGCGGTATTTTCGTTGTCGGTAATAATGTTCCGGATACTGCCGCCCAGAGCAGTTTCGATGGCGATCTCATACTTTTTCTTCGTGGAAATGAGATCCGCGACGACACCGTGTATTCCCGGATTCTTCTTTTTCTGTTCCATGACGCGGCGGATCGCGTTCCCATACCCCTCGTAATGCTCGTTCAGCATGCGCAGCGAGTCGAGACGGGAGTTATCTCTGTGATAACGCGTCTGAACATCGTCCAGCAGTGCGTTGGCGTCGTGCAGCTCCTCCTGGAGTTTTGCGACCTGTCCTTCTTTTACCGCCGATTCATCCCGAAGGGCTTCAATATGCTTACGGATCCCTTCAAGATTCCCGTTCGCGAGGGTGACCCTGTTTTCTGCAGCCTGTTCCTCCTCTGAGAAACGGAGCATACGCGTCTGCAGCTCTGCCCTGCGGATGTCGATCTGTTCGAGAAGCGCTCCGTAGCGCTGCATTTTTCCCTTGACAGTAGATCGGCTGTTGAGCATCCCGATGACGTCGTTCTTCGCTTTCGCGATCCCGTCATTGCAGGAAGCCAGTCTCCGCTCGATGTCCTGATATTTCTTCTCTTCCTTTTTCTCCTCGCTCCGGGCTGCTTTCAGCTTTCCGGATAACTCTCTGAGTTCTCTCTGGTAGTCTGTGCGTTCCGCATCCTTTTTCTGGAGATCTTCGCGGATCGCGCTCCTTCTCGCGGAATAATGCTCTGAATTCAGATGGACCGTATTGATCTGTTCCTTTAAAAGGTCGATCTGGCCGCGGAGCTGCTCCCTGATCAGAAGGCTTTTCTGGTTCTTCTCCGTGAGGTCTGCGATCTGGAGGTCCAGCGTCTGCAGTTCATTTTCAATGGCATCATACTCGGATTTTGTCGCGAGGAGCTGATCGTCGATGTCTTTGAGCTGTGCGTCTGTGACATCGATCTTATCCTGCAGTTCCTTAAGACGCCCTCCGGCCTGCTCATCCTGTACAAGATAGAGATTGATATCGAGCTCTTTTAAGGCTTCCTTTTTATCGAGATAGACTCTTGCCGTCTCAGACTGTTTTCTCAGCGGCTCAAGCTGGCTCGTGAGCTCAGTGAGGATGTCATTTACCCGGAGAAGATTCTGCTGTTCGTCTGCAAGCTTTTTAAGCGACGCGGCCTTCCTGCGCTTGAACCTGACGATCCCGGCAGCCTCATCAAAAAGCTCTCTCCGTTCATCCGCTTTCCCCGAAATGATGCGCTCGATCTGACCCTGGCCAATGATCGAGTAGCCTTCCTTCCCGATCCCGGTATCATAGAAGAGTTCGTGAATATCGCGAAGACGCACGGCCGCATTGTTGATCCTGTATTCGCTCTCCCCTGAGCGGTAGAGCCTTCGGGTCACGGTGACTTCCTCATAGGAAGTTTCCAGAGCGTGGTCGCTGTTGTCAAATGTAATGGAGACCGCGGCAAAGCTCTGCGGCTTTCTTGCTTCGGTCCCGGCAAAAATGACATCCTGCATGTTCCCGCCGCGCAGCTGCTTTGCGCTCTGTTCACCGAGGACCCATCGGACTGCATCCGCGACATTGGATTTTCCGCTGCCGTTCGGACCGACGATCCCGGTGATGCCCTGATGGAAGTCGAACGTCATTTTGTTGGCGAAGGACTTGAAGCCCTGCATTTCTATCTTCTTTAAGTACATAGGGTTCCTGCTTTCATTGTCCCGAGGGCAGCCTTGGCGGCCTTCTGGGAGGCGGCTTTTTTCGTGCGGCCTTCTCCCCTGCCGGCTTCCTCTCCGTTAATGAGAACGCTGATCGTGAACGTCTTGGCATGGTCAGGGCCATCCTCCCCGACGAGGACATATTCGATCTTTCCGCCTTCCTGCTGGACCAGCTCCTGCAGGGCGGTCTTATTATCCCTGTAAAGGTCTTCTTTTCGGAGATCGCCCAGAATGTGCTCCAGAATAAAGGTCCGGGCACAGTCAAAACCGCCGTCCAGATACATGGCGCCGATCAGGGATTCGACGGCATCGGATATGATGGAGTCCTTCAGCCTGCCTCCCATCTGTTCCTCCCCTCTTCCGAGACGAAGATAATCAGGGAGACCAAGGTCCCTTGCGCAGATTGCAAGAGAAGGCTCACAGACCATGCTTGCCCTCGTCGTCGAGAGCTCCCCCTCTCCTTTTTCCGGATATTTTTTAAACAGATACTCGGAACTGACTGTCTCAAGGACTGCATCGCCCAGGAATTCAAGACGCTCGTTGTGCCGGACGTTCTCTCTCCTGTGCTCGTTGGCGTAGGATGTGTGCGTCAATGCTGTCAGAAGCAGCTTCCTGTCTTTAAAATGATATCCTGTGATTTCCTCAAGCAGGGATAAATCCGTTTTCATTCATTCCTCTTTCTTTACTGCGAAAAACGTGCGGCAAGGACTGCCCCGGCAAGATCGCCGACCGTGGCGTCCGATGTGAACTGCTCCATGTCGAGCGCAACGTCAAAGGTCTCTTCCGTCTCAATTACGATACGGCAGACAGTGAGCGAATCCGCACCGAGGTCTTCATACAGTCTTGTACGGGCCGAAATTCCTTTCGGATCAAGGCCCAGGGTGCGTGCTGTAATTTCAATGATTTTTTCGTTTTCCATAATCTGTTTCTCTGACACGGGATTTCAAGAACGCCTCCGCGCATTCATCTCAGACTTCCATCACGAGAATTCTGCGGCAGAGATAGAGATTAAAAAGGCTGCCGCCCCTTCGGCGGCAGCCTTCCGGTCTGCTCTTAGATTCTTCATCCGGCAGTATGCCTGATGCTTTAGTCTTCCTGTTTTACGATCTCTCTTTTATTGTAAGATCCGCAGGCTTTGCAGACACGATGCGGCATCATAAGAGCACCGCATTTGCTGCACTTGACTAATGTTGAGTTAGCCATCTTCCAATGGCCGGCTCTCGATTTGTCACGTCTTGCAGAACAATGTTTATTCTTTGGACAAATGGACATCGGTAACACCTCCTTATCCTTTAGACACTTCGGATATTATACCGAGTGAAACCTTTGCTTGTCAATATCTTTATTGAAAAACTTTCATGACCGTACAGGGGGTGTACCAATCAATGGGGCCTGCGCCTGTAAGCAGGCCCGGAAATCACTCAGTTTACTTTATGATATGCTTTTTTCAGGCAAGGCCTGCGACCCGGACGGTCTCGCGGGCGATGGCAAGCTCTTCATTTGTCGGAATGACAAAGACCTTGACCTTCGAATCCTCTGTGGAGATCTGGACTTTCTTTCCGCGGACAGAATTCTTCTCCGGATCGATCTTGATGCCGAGATATTCAAGATTCTTGCAAACATCTGCACGGACTGAAAAATCGTTCTCGCCGATCCCGCCGGTAAATGTGATGGCATCCACACCGTTCATGGCAGCTGTGTAGGAACCGATGTACTTGATGACTCTGTACTTGAAAGCCTTGAGCGCAAGCTGAGCTCTCTCGTTGCCTTCTGCTGCCGCTTCTTCAAGATCACGGAAGTCGGAGGAAACGCCTGAAAGGGCTGCGACACCGGACTTCTTGTTGAGGATCGTCAGAACTTCATCGACAGTGAGATTCTCGCCGTTCGCGATCGTCTGGACGACTGCCGGATCCATATCGCCTGAACGTGTTCCCATGATCAGGCCCTCAAGAGGCGTGAGGCCCATGGAGGTATCCACGCACTTTCCGCCGATCGATGCGGAGATGGAAGCGCCGTTGCCAAGGTGGCAGACGATGACTCTCTGGTTTCCTTCCGGAAGCTTTCCGAATTTGATGGTCTCGCCGGATACGAACATATGGGATGTTCCGTGGAAGCCGTAGCGGCGGATAGAATACTTCTCATAGTACTTCGGATCGATACCGTAGAGGTAAGCGTACGGCTCCATCGCCATGCCGAAGGTCGTATCGAAAACAGCTACGTTCGGCTTGCCGGGCATAGCTGCCTCGCATGCCTCGATACCCATGAGGTTTGCCGGATTGTGGAGCGGGCCGAGCGGGAAGCACTCTTTGATGACTTCCTTGACCTTCTCGTCCACGAGAGTGGATTCCGTGAACTTCAGTCCGCCGTGGAGTACACGATGACCGACTGCGGAGATCTCATCGACTGTCTTTACGACGCCGTGGTCTGCATCGACAAGAGCGTCAAGGACGAGCTTGATCGCCTGCTTATGGGTCGGCATCGGGGATTCGACAACGTAGTCTTCCAGTCCCGGGACCTTATGTGTCAGCATGGAGCCTTCGATACCGATGCGTTCGCATAAACCCTTTGCCTTTACGGATTCATCTGCCGTGTCAATGAGCTGGTACTTAAGGGATGAGCTGCCGGCGTTGATAATTAAGATTTTCATTCTATATTTCCTCTCTTTAAAATATTCAAGTTTATCTGACGGTGCCATTCGAATTCCGTTTGCGCTGCACGCTCTGTTTACCGAGCCGATGCCTTTCGCATTTTGCCTGCGGTGAATGGCTTACTGCATCTGCGCCTGAACTGCAGTGATCGCGATAACGCCCACGATATCCTCTGCGGAGCATCCGCGGGACAGATCGTTGACCGGAGCAGCGATTCCCTGTGTCATCGGGCCGTACGCTTCAGCCTTTGCAAGGCGCTGTACGAGCTTATAGCCGATATTTCCTGCATCGAGGTTCGGGAAGATCAGAGTGTTGGCATGTCCTGCGACCTTGCTGCCCGGAGCCTTGAATTCGCCGACAGACGGAACGATCGCAGCATCAAGCTGAAGTGTGCCGTCAAGTGCGAGATCCGGATTCTCTTCCTTTGCGATCCTTGTAGCTTCCTCGACCTTTGTGACATCGTCATGCTTTGCAGAACCCATTGTGGAATAGGAAAGCATCGCGACCTTCGGCTCATCGCCTGTGAGTGCTCTGTAAGAGTCAGCGGAGGACTTAGCGATCGCTGCGAGTTCCTCAGCGTTCGGATTCTGATTCAGACCGCAGTCTGAGAAGACGAATGTTCCGTTGTTGCCGAATTCGCAGTTCGGAACGTTCATAAGGAAGAAGGATGAGACAAGCTTCGTGCCCGGAGCAGTCTTCAGGATCTGAAGGCTCGGACGAAGTGTGTCAGCTGTGGAATGGCATGCACCGGATACAAGACCGTCAGCATCGCCCATCTTGACCATCATAACGCCGTAATATGTATACTGATTGAGCATGATCTCTCTGGCCTTCTCGACCGTCATGCCCTTCTTTGCGCGAAGCTCAGCGAACTTCTGCACATATGCTTCAGTCTTATCGGACTTGGCCGGATCTACGATCACTGCGCCTGTGATATCACAGTCAGCTTTATTTGCTGCGACTTCTTCCTCAGAACCGATAATAATGACTTTTGCAAAACCTTCTTTAAGGACCTGCTCGGCAGCCTTATAAGTACGGATATCTTCTGACTCTGGGAGAACGATTGTCTTAAGATCCTGTTTCGCGCGCTCTTTGATCGTATCAATAAAACTCATTTCTACTCCTTTCGATTCGGCCTTCATATACTCTTCGGAGACCTGAGTACTGCGGACAGCTGCGTCCAACATCATTTTTGGATCATGAACCCGGTCATCTTATGCATTTTTCGCTTTCACAGATGCGCAAGCACCAACAGGCTTTTCCTGAGCTCATGCCACGATTGTCAACGTATTAATTATACAATTTTCGAAATTTCATAACAAGAGGATTTATGGTATAATTCCGCCATATAAAGTACTAAATGTAGTACAAGAAAGGATTTTGACCTTCAGTAAAATGAAAATCACCGCAGTCATCGCCGAATTCAACCCGTTCCACAACGGACATAAATATCTGCTTGAAGAATGCCGTATCCGCACGCAGGCAGATGCAGTCCTTGCAGTCCTGAGCGGAGACTATGTGGAGCGCGGAGCGCCCGCAGTAGCAGACGGATATTTCCGGGCGAGGACGGCTCTCCTTCAGGGTGCGGATCTCGTTCTCTTTCTTCCGTCCCGCTTTGTGCTCCGGTCTGCTGAAGGATACGCGTACGCCGCAGTTTCTCTTCTGGACAGTCTGGGCTGCGTGGACAGCCTTGTCTTCGGCTCTGAATGCGGGGATATTTCTCTCCTCAGAGAATGCGCACTGAGCCTGTCCGAGGAAACGGATCTCAGAAAAGAGATCCTTCGGAAAAATCTTCGGGAAGGTCTGTCCTTTCCGAAGGCGAGAGCGCTCGCCTATCCGGAGTATGCCTCCCTCCTCGACTCTCCGAACAACATTCTCGGGATTGAATACCTGAAAGCACTGTATTCCATGCGGTCTGCAATCGAGCCCTGCACAGTGAGAAGGATCGGGCCGGCGCACAACGATATGACTCCCGGAAAAGAGTACGCATCGGCGTCGGCAATCAGAAATCTGCTGGCAGAAAAATCGAACGACGGGCAGGAAAGCATCCACTCTCCCATCCCGCACCTGGTGTGCTCCGAAGAAGCGATTCCTGTTCCGCACTGTGTAAGTTCTGAGGAACTTCTTCCCATTCCGGAAGTGTGTCGGGAAGCCCTCCTTGCCTATTGTAAAGAGCACAGACTCGTCACTTCGGACGATTTCTCCCATCTTCTCGGAATCCGGCTGATGGAGCTCGGATCACGAGAGGATCTCCTTCTCTATCCGGATGTAGACCGTGATCTCGCAGGCACGATTTTTTCAAATCGGTTCACATACACCGGTTTTACCGCATTTGCAGATCTCATAAAATCAAAGGCCTATACAATGACGAGGATCCACAGGGCGCTCCTTCGGATCGCGCTCGATCTGCGGGCAGATGGTCCCGCTCGTCCGCTATTTGCCAGAGCGGCAGGATTTACGGCACAGGGTGCTCGTCTCCTCGCAGAGATAAAAAAACACAGTACCATCCCGATCCTTACGAAAAATCCCGAGACGGAAATCCTCACCGAAGAGGCGCGCAGACTCTATGACGAGGAAATCCGCCTTGCAAACATCTACAGGCTGATCCGGGAAGGAAAATCCGGCAGGGCTCCTCAGAACGTATTAAAGACCGGGCTGATCCGTGTGTGATCAGCCCGGTCTTTTTGATACTGTGTTTTTGAAGGTGCTTCGCACCCTGCGCATCGCGCGTATCTCACGACTGAAGCCGCAGGATACGCACGATGATGAATAAAGCTGTTTAATTTTTAAAGCTGTGGATCGGCGCAGGGATCCTGCCCCTGCGGTTCACGAACCGCTCGCATCCGAAGGAATTGACCGCCATGACCGGCGCATGGCCGAGGAGTCCTCCGAACTCCACGCGGTCTCCTACTTCCTTTCCTTCTGCCGGAATCAGGCGGACAGCAGTCGTCTTCTGATTGATCATGCCGAGTGCCATCTCATCCGCGATAATGCCGGAAATCGTCTCCGCCGTTGTCGAACCGGGGATCGCAATCATATCAAGTCCTACAGAGCAGACGCATGTCATGGCCTCAAGCTTCTCGAGAGAGAGTGCCCCCGCCTCAACCGCCTCGATCATTCCCTGATCCTCGCTGACAGGAATAAAGGCACCTGAAAGACCTCCGACATAGGAAGATGCCATAACACCACCTTTCTTTACCTGGTCATTCAGAAGGGCGAGGGCTGCAGTCGTACCCGGCGCGCCGGGCTGCTCCAGACCGATTTCCTTCAGGATATCCGCGACAGAGTCGCCGATTGCCGGTGTCGGCGCGAGCGAGAGATCTACGATCCCGAACGGGACGCCCAGTTTCTGTGAAGCCTCCCGCGCGACAAGCTGTCCGACACGGGTGATCTTAAAGGCCGTGCGCTTAATTGTCTCACAGAGGACCTCAAAATCAGAATTTCTGCACTCCTCGAGCGCATGCTTGACAACACCCGGTCCGGAGACACCGACATTGATTACACTGTTCCCCTCTGTGACGCCGTGAAAAGCACCTGCCATGAACGGGTTGTCGTCCGGCGCATTGCAGAAGACGACGAGCTTCGCACATCCCAGTGAGTCACGTTCACGCGTCTCGAAGGCAGCTTCCTTGATCATCTGCCCCATCAGGCGGACTGCATCCATGTTGATACCGGTCTTTGTGGATCCGACATTTACGGAGCTGCACACCCTGTCTGTCAGGGCGAGCGCTTTCGGGATCGAGCGGATCAGATTTTCGTCTGCAGTCGTCATCGCTTTCGAGACAAGGGCAGAGTATCCGCCGATAAAGTTCACGCCTACGCTCTTGGCGCATTCATCCAGCGTTTTCGCGATCTCCACAAAGTCCTCGGGACACCGGCAGGCCGCTCCGCCGATCAGCGCGATGGGAGTCACGGAAATTCTTTTATTGACGATCGGGATACCGTACATCGACTCGATCTCTTTTCCGGTCGGGACGAGATTTTCGGCTTCCGAAAGGATCTTCTTTCTGATATTTTCACAGAGAGTCGCAAGATCTCCGCTTATACAGTCGAGCAGAGAGATCCCGAGTGTGATCGTTCTCACATCGAGATTCTCGTGCTTTATCATTTCGTTGGTCTCGTTTACCTCAAAACGGGTAATCATGGGCTTCACCTCTCAAAGATATTCAGATACGGTGCATCATCTCAAAAATGTCCTCATGCTGCGTATGGATATTCACCCCGATCTCCTCTCCGATCTGATGGAGCTCATGCCGGATCTCCGCAATGGATTTCGACGACTTCGACGTGTCAGTGATCATCATCATATTGAAGAAACCGTCGACGATCGTCTGAGAAATGTCAAGGATGTTGATTTCATTGTTTGCAAGATAGGTACAGACCTTCGCGATAATTCCGACAGCATCTTTTCCTACGACGGTGATAATTGTCTTCTGCATATTCCCTCCTTAAGAACCGGTCCGATAAGAACGTTCCGGCATCCTCTCTTTTTCCTTTTATGCGCCGGCATTACCAGACGACAGACTCAGAGATCCTGTCCCTGTGCGCGATCGTGATATTAAAATCCTTTGAGTTATAGGGATTATCCCCATTCGTTACTTCCTGGCTGACCGTCTCGTACGCCAGGGCTTCATAATTATTCTCGTGTGAGAGATGTCCGAGAAAGACATGCCGGATATTGTCGTGCAGCAGGCCTCCGAGAAGCTGTCCGCAGGTCTCATTGGACAGATGACCGTGCTCGCTCAGAATACGGCGCTTCAGATAATAAGGATACCTCCCGGCCTCCAGCATATGCACGTCGTGGTTCGATTCGAGCAGCAGGACATCCAGATTCCTGAGATTATCCACAGTATAATCGTCAAAGCAGCCCATGTCCGTTGCCACGGCACAGGTCTTTTCGTCATGAATGATCCTGAATCCTACCGGTTCGGCAGCGTCGTGAGAGATCCTGAACGGATGGATCCTGAGATCTCCTATTTCAAAATCCATGTCCGCGCAGATCACATGCAGGAGATCTGTCGGGATCTTCCCGATGGATGTACTCCCTTTTATATAATCAATTGTTCCCTTTGTCGCGTATATCGGAAGACCGTACCTTCTCGCAAGGACTCCGATCCCCTTGATATGATCCGAGTGTTCATGTGTCACGAGGATCCCGTCCATATCTTTGGTCGTCATATCGATCTCATTGAGACCGCGCTCGATCCTTGCACCGGAGATCCCGGCATCCACGAGCACTGAGGTCGTATCGCTTCCCGCATAAATGCAGTTCCCGCTGCTTCCGCTGGAAATACTGCAGAATTTCATAAATAACCTCCATTCAACAGGCTGCAATGCAGCTCGGAACAGTCTTAAACATTCCTTTCGTCGATTGCGAAACGCTGCTTTTCATGTAAATTGTATGAACATTCAAACGGCTTCCGCGCCGAGAACTTCTAGCATTCACTCAAGAGTTCACACAATTTCATTTCAAGCAGAGTTCGCAATTGCCTCTTAAGGATTCCTTATCAACAAAGAAAGTCTCTCGTCAATCTCGCAGAAAGCTTTTTCCGGCTCTCCGCCATTGTCGATCTTTACGCTGCAGCCGGCTTCGAACGCTTCTTCCGACAGCTGGCTCGCCATCATATTGCGGATCCGTGTCATGTCATATCCCCGGCTTTCAGCCAGTCGTTTCGTCCGCACGTCTTCGCTCGCATAAATATACCACAACTCATCGCAGATTTCATCATAATGCTCTTCAATTAAGAGGGCTGCTTCTATGACGTACACCCCTTTTCCTCTTGCTCTCGCCTCCGCCGTAAAGGCATCAGAGGTCCTGCGCACGGCGGGATGAATGAGTCCGTTCAGGGCTTTTTTCATTTTTTCATCGGAAAAGACGATCCGGGCGATCTGTGCGCGGTCCAGTCTCCCATCCGGAAGGACAACATCCTTCCCGAAAAGGGCGATGGTCTCGTCGTAGCACAGGCCTCCGATCTCAAGCATCTCCCGGCTCACATCATCGAGCACCAGGATGTTCGCGTCCCACTTTTCCTGCAGATACTTAAGGACGCTGCTTTTTCCTGCCCCGACACCTCCCGTCACTCCGATGACGATACTCTTTTTCATTGAGGCGATGAGTTTTTTTCGTTCATTTTCAGTCATGTCAATGTACCGTTCATATACTATTACTTACTTAAGCTTCCCACGTTCATCAATACAGGGATCCTGAGCAGATAATGACTGTGTTCAAGCATACAATTAGCATAAGTGTGGAAGCGACCGGGACGGGAGCCCCACACGTCCGGAAAGGGAAATTCCAGTTACTTCGCTTCGTACCAGTCGCTTCCGATATGGCAGTCCGTCTCGAGCTCGACCCTGAGCGATGCGGCGGCTTTCATTTCCTCCTCGAGGATCTCTCTGGCCTTTTCCGCCTCCTGCTGCGGCGCCTCGATCAGAAGCTCGTCATGGATCTGAAGGATGAGCTTCGATTCCATTTTTTCTGCAGCAAGCCGCTTAGCCACACGGACCATGGCGATCTTTATGATGTCCGCAGCAGTCCCCTGGATCGGACTGTTCATCGCGACACGCTCCCCGAAATTTCTCTGCATAAAGTTCGAGGACTTGAGTTCGGGGATCGGACGTCTGCGGCCGAACAGGGAGACAGCATACCCCTTCTCCTTCGCCGAATTCACGAGATCGTCCAGAAATGTCCTGATCGACGGATAGGTAAGAAAATACTGGTCGATATAATCCTGTGCTTCCTTCCGGGAAATGGAAAGTCCCTGTGAGAGACCGAAGCTGCTGATTCCGTACACGATCCCGAAATTGACGGCCTTGGCGTTCCGTCTCATCTGGTCTGTTACCTCACTGTAGGGCACGTGGAAGACCTGCGACGCCGTTGCCGCATGGATATCCTTGGCTTCCCTGTAGGCTTCGATCAGCTTTTCGTCCCCGGACATGTGCGCCAGGACTCTCAGTTCGATCTGGGAATAGTCCGCGTCGACAAAAACGCAGCCTTCCCTCGGATAGAAACATTTCCGGATCCTTCGGCCGAGATCTTCGCGCATGGGTATATTCTGAAGGTTCGGGTCTGTGCTGGACAGACGGCCGGTCGCAGTGATCGTCTGGTTAAAGGTCGTGCGGATACGGCCGTCTTCCTCGATGCAGGTCAGGAGTCCGTCCGCATAGGTCGATTTCAGTTTTGAATAGGTCCTGTACTCGAGAATATCCGCGACGATCTTATGGTCAGGTGCCATTTTCTCCAGGACATCCGCAGCTGTCGAATAGCCCGTCTTTGTCTTCTTCCCGCCCGGAAGCTTCATTTTCTCAAAGAGGATCGTTCCGAGCTGCTTCGGGCTGTTCAGATTGAACTCTTCTTCCGCTTCCGCATAGATCTCCTCCGTCAGTTCACGGATCCGCACGGAGAGCATCTCTCCATACTCAATAAGCGCCTTGCGGCTGGCCAAAATGCCTTCCTTTTCCATCTGTGCCAGGACACAGGTAAGCGGCATCTCTACACTTCGGAAGAGGTCTGCCATATTTTCACTGTCCAGTTTACTGAGGATCGGATCCTTCGCATTTCTGGCGGTAAATGCTGCATACCCGGCGCAGAGCGCAAGATTCTGTGAAAGATCCTCCGTCTTCTCCGTCTCCTCTGTCTCGGTCATTCCGGCGATCGGGAGCGTCATCTGCTTTCCGTTCCGGATCGCCTTCTTCTCCGCTTCCTTGAGCCAGGCCGCCGGTCCCTTTTTCCCGATAAGCTCCTCGCGTGTCTTCACCGTCATGCCAAGGTATCCGGTCGCGATATCACCGTAATCCCAATCGGACCTCAGCGGATCGATCAGATAAGCGCCGATCACACAGTCCGTCCACTTCTCTGCGTCCTGAAGCCCGAGGAATCTGGCCGCATCCTTGACATTACAGGAGGCGATCTCTTCTGCCGCCCGGCATACGGTAAGAAGAACATCCCGTGCCGCATCGGCGGAAATTTCCTCTCCGATCCTGAAAGCGTACGTCTCACTGCCGGAAAATGCAGCGGCGTAGGGCACACCTTTCTCCATAAGAACCTCAATTCCGGCTGTGCTTTCGTCCCTGCGAAGAGCTGCAGCAGCTTTTTCTCCTGCGCTGTTCAGTTCTTCTTCAGTTTTCAGGAGATGTACGGAAACATCCTTCTTTGCATTTTCCGTCTCCTTCTCCTCGAAAAGATAGAAAAGGCTCCGGAAATTCAGGCTCCGGAACATCTCATACGATTTCTCGTTGTAGATATTTCCCAGACGGAACGCGTCATAATCCGCTTCGACCGGTGCGTTGAGACGGATCGTCGCAAGATCCTTGGAAAGCACAGCGAGGTCATAATGATCCTGCATGGCGTTCTGAGCTTTCTTCGGCTTGATCTCGTCGACGTGTGCATGCGCGTTCTCGATCGAGTGATATTTCTCTATAATGGCAAGGGCCGTCTTCGGCCCGACTCCGGGAAGCCCCGGGATATTGTCGGAGGAATCACCCATCAGAGCCTTCATATCGATAAATTCGGACGGTGTCACGCCGACCGTTTCGGTTACGTCCGAGGCGAAATAGCGCTCATAGGTCGTCTGACCGGCCTTTGTCTTCGGAATAATGATTTCCGTCCGGTCCGTTGCAATCTGCAGAAGGTCGCGGTCTCCGGATACGAGGGAGACTTTCAGCCCTTTCTCCTCGGATCTTCTGGAGAGTGTCCCGAGGATATCGTCCGCTTCCCACCCTGCGATGGAGATATGAGGGATCTCCATGCTGTCGAGAAGTCTCAGGATCACGGGCATCTGCTCGTGAAATTCCGGCGGTGCAGCCTGACGGGTCCCCTTGTAAGCCGGATACTTTTCGTGGCGGAAAGTCGGCTCGGACCGGTCGAAAGCGACAACGAGATACTCCGGTTTCTCCTCCTCAAGAACCTTTCGAAGGATCGAGAGGAAGCCGTAGACCGCATTTGTGTGTGTCCCGTCGGGAGCTGTCATTGCGAGCGGCATTCCGTAAAATGCACGAAACATGATGCTGTGTCCGTCGATCAGAACAATTTTTTCATCCATTTTTATCCTCCAGGCTTATTGAGCCGAACCATCTGTATGCGACAACATTCCGCCCCCGAATAATACGTTGATTTTCCGCGGTAACCGCAGCGTTCCTTTTATCTTTTGAGCAGCGACTGCATGTGCTCCAGAACGCTCTGAATTCCGGGAAGGCTTATCTTCAGGGCAATTGCTATAAATATCAGTACATTGGAAATGGTGATCAGGGTCCGCGTCCAGATCTTTGAAAATTTGGTGACCCAGATACGGTTCCGGTTCCTTTTTATATCGTCGACCAGGCTTTTCCGCATATCATAGGATCGTGAGACATTGCGCTCATCATCCAGATACTGCAGGGAATAGTCGATGATAAAATAAGTCTCCAATTCATCATAACAGTCCGGACAGTTCATGACGTGATCCAGAAAGCGCGTACATTCCTTATCGGACATCGTGCCCTCGATATACGCCTTTACCTGATCTTTCGCCTCCCGGCAGGTCATCTTCTCGGCGGCCATGGCACACCCCCTATTACTGCAAAGTTTTGTATTCCGGCTGAAAACCCGGGATGACTATCCTGCAGCCGATCATGCCGGACTGACATTCACGTGCAAAATATGTCTCCACTTTTGTTCCATACATGAACAAAAGGCCCGGAAACAGATGTCTCCGGGCCATAAGCTGCCGGCGGTGGGGATCGAACCCACACATCCATACGGATAACAGATTTTGAGTCTGTCTCGTCTGCCAATTCCGACACGCCGGCTTATCAGGTCAGGACATCTGTCCTGACCACATTATAATAGCAGAAAGGTCCTGCCGTGTCCACTTTAAATTACGTGCGGACAGCCACTTTAAAATACTTTAAAAGGAAATGCTGTCTGCCGTAAAATCAATGAAGTTCTGACAGAAGCTTCTCATAAATCGGAAGATTGCTGAAGGTCGCAAAGTAATCCTCTGCCCTCTCAGCCCGCCGGATCTCCTCAAATGTCCCGTCCGGATGGAGCAGGACCTCGGCGCTTTTCAGCTTTCCGTTGTAATTGTATCCCATCGCAAAGCCGTGCGCTCCCGTATCGTGAATATAGAGAAGATCTCCCATGTTGATCTTCGGGAGCATTCTGTCGATCGCGAACTTGTCATTGTTCTCACAGAGAGATCCCGTGATGTCATACATGTTGGTGAGGGGAGCATTTTCCTTGCCCATGACCGTGATGTGATGGTAGGCACCGTACATGGCAGGCCGCATCAGATTCACCGCGCATGCATCGACGCCGATATACTCTTTATAGGTATGCTTTTCGTGGATCGCGCGTGTGACGAGCGCTCCGTAAGGTCCGGTCACATAACGGCCCATCTCCGTATAAATAGCAATGTCTCCCATTCCCGCCGGAACAAGGACATCCTCATATGCCTTTCTGACGCCCTCACCGATGAGCATAATATCGTTCTTTTCCTGTCCCGGCTTGTAGGGAATTCCTATGCCGCCTGACAGATTGATAAATGTGATATGAACCCCGGTCTCCCTCTGGACCTCAACAGCCAGCTCAAAGAGGAGCTTTGCGAGCATGGGATAATACTCATTGGTCACGGCATTGCTGACAAGGAAGCTGTGGATACCGAAATTCTCGACCCCGTTCTCCTTCAGGATCCTGAATGCGTCAAAGAGCTGGGAAGTCGTCATGCCGTACTTCGCATCGCCCGGCGTATCCATGATCCCGTTGCTGACCTTGAAGATTCCGCCGGGATTATAGCGGCAGCACATCGTCTTCGGGAATTTGCCGACGGCTTTCGCGTAGCTCTCGATCATCGTGAAATCGTCAAGGTTCACGATCGCGCCGATCTTATCCGCGTAGACGTATTCTTCATCCGGCGTGTCATTGGAGGAGAACATGATGTGTTCTCCGTCACAGCCGACCGCCTTCGCCATCACAAGCTCTGTCATGGAAGAGCAGTCGCAGCCGCATCCTTCCTCAAGGAGCAGGGAGAGAATGACCGGATTGGGCTCCGCCTTTACGGCAAAGTACTCGCGAAATCCGGGATTCCAGGAAAAGGCCTTATTGATCTCGCGAATATTCTCGCGAAGTCCCTCCTCATCATAGATATAGAATGGAGTGGGGATCTTTGCAGCGATCTCCTCGAGTTTTTCTCTGGTGACGAACGGCTTTTTTTCCATAATAATCTCCTCCCGCGCGGCATTTAAAGTTTTCCCCGACACGCCGTCTGCCGTGCGTAAACGACGATGGGTCATGAGTTTCCCGAAGGAATGATCTTGACGCTGTTCTTCGTTATTCGACCACAATGACCGACATCATATTGGTGACGCTGACACTGTCCTCGCTCAGATTGGAGACCGGATCTCCTGCAGTCACGACAATAAGATCGTCCTCCTCCACGAATCCGTACTTCTTGCAGGCCTCGACCGCATGATCGACAAGAAGATACTGATTGCGCTCTTTCCTGCCCTTGAGCGGTGTCACGCCCCAGTATACCTGCATTCTCCGGACCATCTCTTCGGACGGACTGACCGCGTAGATCGGAATATCCGGACGGAAATTCGACATCAGTCTCGCGGTCGTTCCGGAAAATGTCGGAATAATGATTGCTTTCGCCTTCAGCGTCTTTGCGGTAGCGACCGTGGCGTAGCAGACGGAACTCGAGATCGTGTTGGTTTCCATTGCAGACCGATGTCTCATAAAATGGCGTTCATCCATATAAGCCTCAGAATCGACAGCGATCTGGCTCATCAGCGTGACTGCCTCCACAGGATACTTTCCGACTGCGGTCTCACCGGAGAGCATGATCGCATCTGTCCCGTCATAGATGGCGTTGGCCACGTCCGTGACTTCCGCACGGGTCGGACGGGGATTTCTGATCATGGAATCCAGCATCTGCGTCGCCGTGATGACCGGCTTATATGCCTTGTTGCACTTCTGGATAATCTTTTTCTGAATGTGCGGTACCCGGTAAGACGGAATCTCTACACCAAGGTCACCTCTTGCGACCATGATACCGTCAGAAGCCTCGATGATATCGTCGATATTATCCAGGGCTTCCGAACATTCGATTTTTGAATAGACGGGGATCGTACTTCCATGGTCTCTTACGAGCTGCTTGATCTCGCGGACCGCGTCGGCATTGCGGATGAAAGAAGCGGCAATAATATCAAATCCGTTCTCGATGCCCCAAAGGATATCATCGATGTCCTGCTCCGTGACTGCCGGCAGACCGATGCTCACGCCGGGAACATTGCATCCCTTTTTCTCGGCAAGCATACCGCCGTTTTTGATCCTGCAGACGATATCCGTCCCGTTGACTTCCTTTACTTCAAGCTCCATAAGGCCGTCGTCGACAAGGATGGTCGTACCCGGTCCGACTTCCTTACAGAGATCCCTGTAAGAGATCGACACGCGCTCCGCTGTTCCGACACAGTCCTCACAGGCAAGAATGATGTCATTTCCCGTTACCAGCTCGACCTTCTGTCCGTCCTTCAGGAGGCCGGTACGGATCTCCGGTCCCTTGGTGTCGAGAAGCATGGCGATCGGCTTTCCTGTCTCCTCCCGCGCCTGTCTGATCACATTCATGCGGGCCAGCTGCTCTTCATGCGTTCCATGAGAAAAGTTGAAGCGGGCGACGTCCATTCCGGCTTCAATGAGCTGTTTCACGAGCTCAATATTTTCCTCCTGCGGACCCATCGTACAGACAATTTTCGTTTTTTTCATTTACATACTCTCCTTATTCATAAAAACAAACAGCAGGGTCAAAGTTCATGAACCGTAAAAAATGTAAAAAAGAGGTCAACCGAAGGATCATTCCGGACCGGAGCCCGCATGATCCGTGATGATATGTTTATGTGTATATAAATGATCCATACAGTACTCGTGATTTCCCTCGCACTTCGTGCAGAAACGGAATTCAAGCTCCGGATCTGTAAGCTCCGTCCTCCCGCAGATCACGCAGCGATGCCGTGCAGTCTTTCCTGAAAAATGAGAGACCGGCGCAGCAGTCTCCCGCTCCCGGACACTGCGCACATTCTGCGCGAACCGGGCACGGTTCGCGTCCAGTGACTTCTGAAAATCTCTTCTGCGCTTGATCTCCTTCGGGGAGTAGTGATTGAAATCCCTCGTCGAGAAGAAGAAAATGAAGAAATTGAGAAGCGACGCCACAAATGCGATGATCGGAACAAGATAATACAGATTGCCCTGCAGTACAAAACGGACATACGAACCGCAGTCATACAGCATCATGACAAAATACAGGATCCCGAGCCACTTTACCTTGATCGGAAGAATGAAATAGAGATATACTCTCGCATCCGGAAATGTCGCTGCAAAAGCCAGGAACATCGACATCACAAGATAATATGTGCTGAAGAAAGCCCCGATCAGGACCGGCTGCCCTACAACAGCCGAGAACACGAAATAGCTCAGGAAGCATGCGATAAATGTGATCAGCATGCCGCCGAAGATATAGACGTTATAGCGGAACGATCCCCACGTGCGCTCAAGTGAGGTGCCGATCGACATATAGAAGAACAGCATGATCACTGTGAAGATGCCGCCGAGCAGATCCCCTCCCATCTGATAGGGCGGGATCAGGATCCACGTCACGATCCTCCAGAGCTGTCCTCTCAGAATGTAGGCCGGCTCGAGCGTCATATAGGAAAACACCTGTGGGCTGATCATCTGAAGGATGTAGCCGACGACATAGCATCCGATCATGAGCATGGTCAGATTCGGGATAGCCCATTTCCCAACTTTTCTTTCAAGATTGTTCAAAAATTTATTCATTAAACTGCCTTTCCTGGATCAAACGTTATCTAGTACAGTATATTTGTTCAGCAATAATTCGTCAATTGAACAAAAACTTTTTTTCCGGGAGATCGAACAAAAGACTTTTTCCGGGAGATATCCGGCAAACAGGTTTTTCCGGTGGAAATAATTAAAAAAGTCAGTTATACTTTCCATGTTTGGAGGTTGCACATGATTTTAGATGTTCAGAGAATTTCAAAGACCTTTCCCGGAAATGAAGTGCTCCGGGAAGTCTCCTTCCATATAGAAGACCACGA
>ODAI010063479.1_pt1 | contig 19065 bp, 15 predicted proteins | sample 1539321 | NCBI WGS metagenome assembly ODAI01 (sample SAMN02144231, study PRJEB22623) | gut metagenome | biome: sheep rumen | host: Ovis aries | place: New Zealand
ACGGCCGCCATGTTCATGGCCAGCATATTGTCTGTCGGCAGGTAGATCGTTCCGCATTCGTCACAGGCTTTGGTGATCGCCGCTTCAATGTCCGAAGCGCCGGAAAAAGTGTACTCTTCATACTCCGCGCCGTCGTCATCGAGATACTTTTCCAGGACCTTCACCTGGAAGCCCGAGCCCAGCTCATTGCTGCAGTAGACGATACCGATCCTGCTGCCGTCAGCTACACTCAGGAGATAGTCCCGCTGCGACTGCATGGGAGGAAGATCGGAAATGCCCGTCACATTGCCCGCCGGCTCGCTCACGGAGCTTACGCCTCCCGCGATGATGAAGTCCGTCACTGCCGCGCCTACGATCGGCACATCCTTGGTCGCCGCATACGCGCGTTCCAGCGCCATAGTTCCGCATGCCATGATCAGGTCATCCTTATCCTGGAGAAAATGGTCGACGATCACATCGCAGTCTTCCGCTGTGCCGTCCGCGACCTTGTAATCGATAACGACTTCTTCGCCCATGAGTTCACTGAGCCTGTCCCTGAATCCCTCCGACGAAAGGTACAGGTCCTCATGGTCCGCCTGCTGGATGATGCCCACGTAGTAGATCCCTTCTTCGTGGACTGCCGGCGTATACTTCTCCACTTTTTTTACTTCAACAGCGGCTGCGGCAGTCGTTTCCTCTGCCGCCGCTTCCTTTTTCTTATCTTCACTCTTTCCTCCGCAGGCCGCCAGCGCGAGCATTACGGCACACAGTATTACTGCAGTCAGTTTCCTATTCATGTACAACGTCCTCATTCTTCCTATTTTAAGATGCTTATGCGGATCACCGGCCGCTTTCCGCCGGGACAAAGCCTTTTCGGCGATATTTGGCCGATCACATATGATCTCCACGATATTATACCCCAGCAGTCCCCGAAAAAGAAGATGAATTTCTCGGTCAAAAATGTATAATAACTGTAATGACCTGAGAACACCGGAGGAGGAGAGCAGATGCAGGCAGAAGAAAGAAGAAAACAGATCCTTGAATTCCTGGGGAGCTCCTCCGGACCCGTCTCCGCAGGCAGGCTTTCCAAAGCCTTCCGCGTCAGCCGGCAGATCATCGTGGGGGACGTCGCTATTTTGCGCGCATCGGGGATCGATATAACCGCCACTCCCAAGGGATATATCCTGACAGGCAGCAGCGAAGGCGTCCTGCATCGGATCCCCTGCAGGCACCGCGCCGAGGAAATGAAGAAAGAGCTTCAGATCATGGTCGACAACGGCTGCCTTGTAAAGGATGTCATCGTCGAACACCCCGTTTACGGAGAGCTCTCCGGACAGCTCAATCTCTCCACGCGGCACGATGTGGACGAGTTCATGGTCAGGGTCAGGAAGAAGGACGCCGCACCGCTCTCCGACCTTACAGGCGGGATCCATCTGCACACTGTCCTCTTCCCTGATGAAGAGACGTATCAGCGTGTCCTGAAATCTTTGAGGGAAGCGGGATTTCTGTTCGAGAACTGATGGTGGTTATAAAGAAGGGGGCTCTTTTATACATACCTCAGACACAAAAGCTACACAACTTATCGCAGCGCCCGGTATTGACAATCCTACCCTTTTCATGAATAATACAGGCGAGGTGTCAAGACACCTGTCAACTATGTCAGAGACACCTGTCAACTTTACCGGAGACAACTGTCTGCTTTATGTTTAGAAGACATTTGTCAACTCTGCCCGGGACACCCATCCGCCGCAGCAGATCCAAAGAAAGGAAAAGGGATACGAAATGGCATTGAAAGATTTTCTGAAAAGGAAGAACATCGAGATTTCCGCAAAGCGTTACGGCATCGACGCACTCGGCGCAATGGCGCAGGGTCTTTTCGCGTCGCTTCTTATCGGAACGATCCTCAACACGCTCGGTACACAGCTCGGGATCCCCGCGCTCTCTACCTGCGGCGGCTACGCTTCCTCCATGAGCGGCGCCGCAATGGCGATCGCCATCGGCTACGCCCTGCAGGCTCCGCCTCTGGTCCTCTTCTCTCTTGCCACGGTCGGTTATGCCGCGAACGCACTGGGAAGCACGACACTGAGCGGCGGCAAAGGCGCCGGCGGCCCTCTCGCCGTTCTCTTTATCGCGGTCATCGCCGCCGAGTTCGGTAAAGCGGTATCCAAGGAGACCAAAGTCGACATTCTTGTCACTCCGCTCGTCACTATTCTCGTCGGCGTCGGCCTGTCAGCCCTGATCGCACCGGCGATCGGAACAGCTGCTTCCAGTATAGGTTCCGTGATCATGTGGGCGACGGATCTGCAGCCTTTCCTGATGGGCATCGTCGTATCCGTGATCATCGGTATGGCGCTCACACTGCCGATCTCCTCTGCCGCGATCTGCGCGGCGCTCGGGCTGACCGGTCTGGCAGGAGGCGCCGCTGTTGCGGGATGCTGCGCGCAGATGGTCGGCTTCGCCGTTATGTCTTTTAAGGAGAATAAGTGGGGCGGCCTCGTCTCACAGGGTATCGGAACTTCCATGCTGCAGATGGGCAATATCGTCAGGAACCCCAGGATCTGGATCCCCCCGATCGCTGCTTCCGCTATCACCGGGCCGATCGCGACCTGCGTCTTCCGCCTTCAGATGAATGACCCGGCAAGCGCTGTCGCGTCCGGAATGGGCACCTGCGGTCTGGTCGGACAGATCGGAGTGTACGCGGGCTGGGTCGCGGATGTCGCCTCCGGCGCCAAGGCCGGGATCACCGGAATGGACTGGCTGGGCCTGATCCTGATCTCCTTCGTCCTTCCCGCGGTCCTCACGCCGCTGATCGCCGCACCGCTCCGCAAGGCCGGCTGGATCAAAGAGGGAGACCTGAAGCTGCAGTAAAATTCATGGCATCAAAAAAGGCTGCCGCCCGGGAAAATGAGCCGCATTTGACATGCTCATTTTCCCGGCCCGGCAGCCTTTTTCGTTCTTCTGCGTTCAGTCTTCTTCCTGATGAGGCGCACTGGTGATATTGATCCCGGTAACAGCCGAGATCGCGGCAATGATCCCCATAAGGACTGCGAGCAAGCCGCCGAGACCGAATACTGACAATGCAATGACAACTCCGATATCCATTACTACCTCCTTATTCACTGCTTAATTCAGTCCGCTGCCGGTGCGTCTGCCGCCTCAGCAGATGATGCTGTAATTTCTTCTGCAGGCGCCGCAGGCGTTACCGCCTCTACAGGTGCTTCCGCCTCAACCGGCGCTGCAGGCGCTTCCGCCTCTGCAGGCTCTGCCGGCGCTGCCGTCTCAACAGGCACCGCTGGCGCCGCCTCTTCCTCAGGCTGCTCAAGCTTCCTTCCGCACTCGGGGCAGAAGCTCATGCCCTTTGTAACGGTCTTTCCGCAGTACGGGCACCTTGACTCCGATTTAAGCTCGCTGATCTTGGATTCGTTGAGCGCGATGACTTCCTCTTCGGAGCGGATGAACATGACCTTGGAGTAGATCTCCTGCCAGTTCGTGAGCCTGATCTCACGCACAGTCTCGTCGGCGTTCTCGTCAGAGAGCGCGCTCTGCAGCTGGTCTGCGGTCACACCGGCGAACGCTTCGTTCACAACGAGCTGACCCAGTTCCTGATAGAGGTCATTGATCTTTCTCTTCGAATCCGAAATATCCGCGTTGATCGTAACGACACTGGCGAGATCACGCGTCCTCTGGATCGCCTTCTGGCTCTCCTTAGTTATTCTCTGGCCGAATTCTTCCCAAAATGACATGTTGCCCGGTCTCCTTTCCCCGCTTCTTACGCGTATTTCTGTATCACTGCCGTGAGCCTCGGAAGAAGCTGCGATTTTCTCGAGAGCACTCCCGTCTGCAGCGTCATCGTCTCCCCTTCCCTGTTGGGGAAAGCCTCAAAAGCCCACGGTGCCTTGTCACCTGACGCGTAAATGACCGAACCGTTTTCCAGGATGCTGGTAAAAGCCATCACGCACAGATCCAGTTCCTTTTTCTTCACGAATTCGTCAAGCAGCTTCTGTACCTGGCGCTCCATGCTCCTCGCCGTGTCCGAAGATGTAACGATGACCTGGGAGATCATTGTCTTACAGCCCTCGATATTGAAGAACTTGATGTCCTGGTTGAGGAGCTCATACACCGTTTTGCCCTTGATATTTGCGCTTACCGAGAACATATCCATGGCGAATTCGTCGATATTGAGCCCTGCGATCCCCGCCAGGAACTCGGCAGTGGCCTTGTCCTTGGACGTAGTCGTGGGTGACTGGAACTTGAGCGTGTCCGAGAGGATCGCGCCCAGGAGGAGCCCTGCGAGGTTCTTGGGGAACGGGATCTGTTTCTCCCTGAATATCGTCGCGACGATCGTTGCGGAGCTTCCGATGATCTCATTTCTGAAAGCGACGGGATTGCTGGTCGAGAAATCATTGATCCTGTGATGGTCGATGACTTCAAGGACTTCGGCCTTTTCGATCCCCCTGACTGATTGCGAGAACTCGTTGTGATCGACCAGGATCAGTTTCTTGTTCCCTGTGTTCATGACATGGTATCTCGACACATAGCCCAGCAGTTTCTCGTGATCATTGATGACGGGATAGGCGTGGTAGCGGCTTTTCAGCATCTTGCGCCCCGCGTCCTCCACCAGTTCCTTGTCATAGAACTTGACGGGATTCTTCGTCATGACCTGCGTTACCCTGGGGGCAAAATAGACATATCTTGATGTGTCGATCGTGTCATACCCGGATAAGATGATCGAGCAGTGGTGCTCCTTCGCCGCTTCAATGACCTCCGGCGCTATCTCATCCGTGCGGATCGCGATCAGCACAGCAGCGCCCATCATGATCACCTGCCTGTGCACCGTGGGATCATTGCCTGTTATAAGGATCATATCCTTGAAATCAAAGTCCGTGATCTTCTCTTTGGTCAGCGCAACGATGCGGACCCTTCCGTTCGACCTCGTCTCGGGATCGCTGTACGCGATCGTACCGTTCACAGCCTTGCATAAGTACTCGATCGGTGTATTCTGAAGGAGCTTCGCGGTCTCTTTCCTGTCGCCCATATACAGCTTCGCCGCATCGGAAGGCGTCACGATCCCGAGGAGCCTGCCCTCGTCATCCACAACGCTGCAAATATGACGGTTCCCGTCCTGCAGGATCTGGAACGCTTCAAAGAGCGTCTTGTCCGGCGAGATGGAAACGGGTCTGTCCAGGTCGATCTCGCCCAGCTTGTAGCGCGCGTCTTCAAGCAGCATCGGCTGCTCGAACCCGAACCGCTCCAGCAGATATCTGGTCTCTGCGCTAAGTTTCCCGAGACGGCAGGGAACCGCTTTTACTCCGTTCGCTCTTTTAAAAAACGCATATCCGATCGCAGCGGCTATAGAATCCGAATCGGGATGCTTGTGGCCTGTAACATAAACTCGGTCCTGTTCCATAAGCACACCTCCTATGTACCAATTTATCATATCACAGCACAAAAAGATACTGTCTAATGCGACCGAAAGCCCGGGCCTGCCGGTCTTCCCACGCACTCGCGACCGGGAGCCCGGGCCTGCCGGTCGCCTGCCGGCCGCCCACTACCACTCGTCGCTGTCGAGGGCTTCGAACGATCCGTCGCCGTCGATCTGGCCCAGGTATTCCTCAAGGCAGATGCCGCGCGACATGATCTCCTCAGCGGCTTCATACCCCACATACCGGTAATGCCACGGCTCATAGGTGATCCCGGTGATGTCCTGCTTGTCGCGGGGATATCGGAGGATAAATCCGTAATCCTGACAGTGTTCCATGAGCCACTGCTGCGTCGCGTTGTTCTCCTGGCTCTCATCGAGGGACTGGTAGCGCAGGTAGACGATGTCCACGGCAAGTCCCGCTTCATGTTCGCTCGAGCCCGGCACCGCTACGTTCTTTGCGGTCTCCTCTCTCGCGTCCTCCTCGGAATAGCCGCGGTACATGAACCGCCGCACGTCATTTTCGAACAGGGTCTCCTGTTTCGTCCGCTCCCTGAAGGAGCTGCAGATCATCGGCGCATTTCCTTCCGCCCTGCAGTCCGCCAGCATTTCCCGCAGATCTTCAGCCGCGCACTCATCGATTCTGTGGCCGTATTCCACGTATTCGAGATCCGTCTCGTACGCTTCCGGAAGCAGATGCCAGGGATTGACCAGGATGAGTTCCTTATCCGTGTATTTCGACGTATCGATCGACCGGATCACTTCCGCGGCCGCGCGGGCATCCTTCTGCGCCCTTGAGAGAGAGACCGGCACTTCGTTGAAAAAGCCCTTCGGTCCTCCGTTTCCGTCTCTGTTCTCCGGTATGCCCGCACCTGTGCCGCCCCAAAACAGCGCCGCCGCGGCTGCGATCGCAGCGACCGCGACGAATGCGGCAGCTTTCAGCAGCGTTCCCGCCTTCTTCGGATGTTCCGTGCCCGCACCGTCGGCTGCGCCGATCGCGGCGGCCTGCTGATCAAGCGGCATCGGGCTTCCGTTCAGCGCCGCGCTCACAAGTCCGCCCGCACCGTCGTAGACGAGTTTGAGCGAGAAAAATGGCGCTTCTTCGGTCAGGAGGCGGAAGAATATCTTATCCCCTTCCCAGATGTTGAGCCCTGAAATATCCTCTTTCGGGACCCATTCAAGGACGCCCTCGTCGCATTCTATGGGCTCTCCCTCAAATCCGTCCGCCGTGAACAGGTGCATGTATTCCGTCACGCCGTCTCCGGACACGAAAGTGACGATCCCCCTGAACCGGTAGGACGTCAGCGTGTATCCGGTCTCCTCGCGGACCTCGCGCATAAGGCACTCCTCCGGGCTCTCGTCCTTCTCGAAGTGGCCTCCCACACCGATCCATTTGTCCTTGTTTATGTCGTTCTTCTTCACCACCCGGTGCAGCATCAGGTATTTCCCGTCCCGTTCCAGATAGCAAAGCGTACTCAGCTGTACTTCCAAGTTGTTCCTCCTGAGGCGCCTGCTCCGGTCTCCGCGCGGATCTTCCGCGCCGCGCCTGCTTCCGGTCCCCCCGCGGATCTTCCGCGCCGCGCCGTGAATGCGCCGGACCTCTATGTCAATATCCCTTGACGTTGAATCCTTTCTCTCCCGGCACGACCTGCAGGGATTCCAGATCCATATCGTCGATCCGGATCCAGTGTCCGCTCCTTAAGTGCTTCATCATCCTGCCCATAGCTGCCGGAGCGCCCTGCACTTCCATCTCGACGGTGCCGTCCGGCAGATTCGCCACCCAGCCGGTCAGCCCGAAGTCTCTGGCCGCGTACATGGCCTGGTACCGGAATCCTACTCCCTGTACCCTTCCGCGGAAAATGATATGTTCCCTGACCTTTCCGGACTCCGGGTCAAGATCCCGCATCCGCGCTCCTCTCTGTCTCATGAGCATCGTCATGAAGTCCTCGTCCGGGGAGGCGTCCTCCGGCGCTTCCTCAAGCGCACTGCCTTTGCTGTCTTTTGACAGATACCGCTCAAGACCGCCCATGAGATCCCATTTACCGTTCTCATCCGTAAAGATCTCCCTGATCCGGGACCGGTTCTTATAGAGCAGCGCCGCAACTGCCGCGCCTGCCATCACAAGCAGGATGGCGTACCCGATGAGAGAGCGAGTGGCTTCCGTGAACATACCGCAGCCTCCGTTCGATTACAGTCCTTAGTGCCGTTCCTCAGTTCTTGTTCGCGAACATCAGGAGCATGTCGGCAATGCTTCCGTATTCGATGTACTCAAGATCCCGCACGCGCAGCCTTACCTGCGGAAGGTCCTCTGCGGTCTCCGGGTCCACGCAGTCCAGAAGTACTCTTCCCCTGTCGATCTCATGTACATAGCCGAACACGGGCTCCTCTTCTCCCATCCTGCAGACCGTCACCAGCGCGCCGCTCATCTCGGCAAGGCGCAGCACCTGCGTGAGGATCGGTCCTTCCGGATTGATCGGAAGCTCAGGCAGCGCGAACCAGCCGCCGTAAGGGTGCTCTGCGGAGTACCGCATATATTTGCGGATCTTCTTAAGGTATGGGGTATCGGAGACCATCTCTTTCACCGTCTTTTTGGGAAGAGCGAAATATGCGCTTTTCTTTCCCTCCTCGTCGATGCCCATGATCACCATGTCTTCGTCGTTCTCAGCGACAATGCTGCCCACGGTAAAGGCCCCGGAATCATCCGTATAGATTTCATAGATCGTATCTGTCATCTTCTCTTTCTCCCCGCCGTCCTCGTTCTGACAATTATACCCTATCCTATCATTCTTTCCCTGAATATGTCAAAAAAGAGAGCCTGCCGGCAGTTCCGCGCTTAGCTCTCTTTTATACTCTGTATTACAGCGCGCCTTTACGCAGGATCTCCGCGCTTTTTCTCATATCTCTTTTACCGGTCTTCTGTCCCGTCTTCTGTCCCGGCCGGCTTATCTGTTATTCTCCTGCCGCAGTGCCTTGCGGATCATCTCCGTATACCCGTTGACTGCGCCGGCAGGGGAGACGATCCTGATCTCTCCGTCGTGCTTGAATATCCAGGCGTAGAACGCTTTGCTGATGCACACCCTGACCTTCGCGTAAAAGCTGTCCGCCGTGCCCTTCCAGCTCTCGAGATCCTCCCCGAACTGATCCAGCATGTCGATCATCATATCATTGCTGCATTTGAGAACGACCTCTGTCAAGGGGCCCGTCTGCATCCAGAACATGGATCTCAGGAATTTCTCCGGGTCAAAGCCCTCCGGGACCGGATCTCCCTCTTCGTCCAGGATGCATGCCTTCGTCATCAAGTCGGTCCTGAACACAGAGACCGCTTCGGAATCGGAACATCCTCCGATCACATAGAAGCGGTTGTTCCTGCAAGTCAGGAAATACGGTGTGATGACATGCGTCTTTCCGTTGTCCTTAAGAGCCCTGTCCCCGTTGCCTCTGTAGTCAAAATACTGGAACCCGAGCTTCCTGTTCTCCCTGATCGCTTCCGTGATCCTGTCGATATTGTAATAGAACTGCTCATTCCCGGCATTCCCGGAATAGACGATCCCCTTTCTGAGATCCTGAGCCTGATGGATACTGAGCGTCCTGAGCAGCTTTTCGATCAGCTTCTCCTTCTGGTCCGTTGAGAGCGATACATTCACCGCAATGCCGTCGATCAGCATCTTGACTTCCGGGATCTCGAACTGGCGGCTTCCGACGAAATAAGAGTTATAATAGCTCTTCGTCGTCACGATATCCGCGCCCTCCTCGATCAGCACCTCGATGTCGTCCTTCACCGTCTTGCGGCTGGCGTTGGCGTCTTCCTGCCTCAGGAACCCGACCAGGTCGTTCGTAGTAGCCTGATGCTCCTCATCCGTGTTTTCCATCAAATAACGATAGAGATGAAGAAGTCTCTGTTTATTTCTTAATACACTCATCATTCCCCTCGCTTTACTATGGTGGTAAACCGTTCATTCTTTTGTCCGGCACGCATTGATGCCACAATGTGATGCACCATCAAGCGTTATATCCGAGGCCTGAGCATGTTGTATCAATTTGTTCGGACAACTGTAGTATCATTCATTATATCAAGTCTGTTCATCCATTACACTTCAAAAAAGCGAAACATCCGACCTTTGGTCTGTTTTTGGCACAGAGTTTCCTCATATTGCAGATACTGTGACGTTTTGTTCATTGTCCATGAGACGTTCCCTGCTCGAGGATCCGCTTCACTGCCGCCCAAATCGTTTCAAATAGTGTTTTACATCATAAAACATCTGTTTTATACTGTTGCTGTATAGGCATTCATCTGATCGACCCTGCGCTGATCATAAATGCATCGGCCAGACTTACCCGGAAAGGAATGGTGCAGACATGGAGGACCTGCTGTCTTTTTTGACCGTCAGGCTAAGACAAAAAAAGATGACGGTGAACGAATTCTGCAGGCTGATCGGCATCTCCAGGCAGAAATTCTATCGTTTCGTAAAGGAGCCGTACCGCTTTCCTGCCGAAAGTGTGCGGTCCATCATCAGTACGCTCTCCTTGAACGAGTCGGAAGTAAGACAGCTCGAGTCTTTTCTCGACCCGCGGCAGCAGCATAAAGAGGCCGCCTTCGAAAGTTCCGAATACCGTTCACCGGACCTTTCATACTACAGAGGCCAGATCGAGAACCTTTTCAGGTACCGGATGTCCGCGGAAACGGCGCCGGGCCAGGATACGATCATGTACTCGCAGGCAGGCAGGCACGCAACGATGCTGTCTCCCGCCTCTTTTGCAAAGGTCCTGGCCGGATCTTCGGGCAGCCCGGACAATTCCGTCCTCTCTAAACCGCCTGCTGCTCCGATCCGCGAATATGAGCTGATACTTTACAATTGCATCCCCGCCGTGGCAGCTCCGTCGGCCAAACTGGTAAATGCTTCTGTAAAGAGCATCGGGCTCATCGCCGGTATTGTGAAAGAGCTCGAGGATGCGCTCGTCCCTTCCCGTCCCCTCCGGATCCGGATCCGGCATTTCATGACGAAAGAACGGATCGGGATGATGCTGAACCGCGACCTGAGCGACCGGACGGCCATGACTTTCCAGCTCCGTCTCTTAAATGCGGTCCTCCCCCTTCTCTCTACTGCAGAAGATTACAGGATCGAAACAGCAGAGGACTTGATCAATTCCTGGACTCCGAGGGGCGATGTATGCATGATCAAACATGTCTGCCGCCATTTACCGGAGGCAGCACCGTCAACAGACAGGCCTTCCAGGGTGCACAGGGCTATCCGGACCGAGTACTACGTACTGATATTCTCGGAAAGCGGCGAATGCCGCGCGTGCCGGCTCGGCTCCGACGACGTCTCCCATATCTATCGTTTTCTGTCTCCTGACGGCGCCGGGACGATCGGCCTGCCCAGGAATCCCGCGATCAGGGATCCCAGTCTGGATCTTTACGAGAGATACAGGGATTACCGGGTCATCAGGATCTGCCCCGATCTGTATTTTGACGATATACCTCCCCGGATGTGGATGGACCTGTTTGACGAAATACAAAGACGGAGCGACAGGAAGTTCTATGAAAAGGCTTTCCGCAAGCTGATCGACCCTTTTAGCCAGTATCTGTTCCTTAGTTTTGAGGATCTCGTCCGGTCTGTCCTTAACACGATGGAGGAGCGCACAAGAACAGCCGGCCTCATGGGCCACTGCGTGATCTGCCACCCGAGCGGACTCTCGGACCTGGTACAGACAGGCATGATCTCAGCCCTGTCCGCCGGGCCTGATGACTTCACGGGGAGCAAACGGAGCCCGGTGCCCCTCCGGTTCCCCGCTCCCGCCATAAGAGAACTCCTTGAAATGATGCGGTCCAGCATCCTTCGCCGGCAGGCAGCCGGCATCACCGATCCGACCAAATGCGACTGGGTCAATTATTATATACTGCATCCGCAGTTCCCCGTACCGGAGATCGCGTTCCATTTATACAGCGGCTGCGGAGTGGTCCCTCTGTACACAAAGGGGCGGCACAGGAATGTCCTTGACAATCTCTACGACAGCACTGCTGCTGCCGTTATCCTGTTCGATTACGTCAAAAACGAAATGATCGGGAGGCGCGGAGAGAAACTCGGTTCCTCTGTCCTCAGCGACGCGCACTCCGTGGCGCTGATCGACAGCCTGATCGATTCGCTGGACAAGACGCAGCCCGGAGGCCCTGCAGCCTATACCGCGCCGGAAAAGGCGCCTGACCGCAGCAATCGGATGTTCAATAAAGAGTGACGCGCTATGGAAACACTGCATTCATTTTTATCTGTCAGATACAAACAGATCGGATTGACAGCGATCGAATTCTGTAAAAAGATCGGTATTTCAAGGCAGAAATTCTATCGTATCATCAAAGAACCTGCGCGCTTTCCGGAAGAGAGCGTACAGGGCGTCATTGATGTGCTCTCTTTAAATGAAGAGGAAGTCAGGCAGTTCAGGTCTTACCTTGACCCGCCGCAGCGGCAAGCGCGTGGCCTTACGGATCCCCCGGACCGCACTCCGTCCCTTTCGGACTACGGCGGCCTGATCAACTGCCTCATCAGTCACAAGCTGTCAGAAGAACTGGTCCCGGACCTTGACAGCATCGAGTTCATGGATCAGGACTGTAATTTCACCATGGAGTCCCCGGCATCGCTTGCCCGCATGATGGCGGCGGAACAGGAGGATCCGGCAGGAGTGCAGACGGGATCGGAAAGAGCACAGGCGGATTCGGCAGGAGCACAGACGGATTCGGCAGCAGTACAGGCGGTCACACCGGAAGCGGTCCCGGCGGCAGCGTCACATGACTTCATGTTCACGATCTACAACTGCGTACCCGCCATTTCGGGCACTGCAGGCAGGCAGCCTCTGCATTCCGGAAGCATACTGATCCTCGCCGGCCTGATGAAAGAACTTGAAGATATTCTCATTCCGGCATCTACCGTCAGTATCCGGATACGGCATTATCTTTCAGCGCTGCAGCGCAGGCAGACCCAAAAGCTTTCTGCGGATGATCCGGATACGGCAGAGCTGCATCTCCGGATCCTGGACTCGATCCTGCCGCTTCTTTCCATGGCGGCAGACTACAATGTCGATCTGTCCGGAACTCTCAATAATACCAGCGCTGAATTCGCCAACAGCTGTATTATCCGTCACACCTGCAGCAAGGGGACCCGGAGCCCGTATATCGAATACTATATGCTGCTGTTCGGCGCCGGAGATAAGTGCAGGGCCTGCAGGATAGGTTCCGCGGAGGCTTCCCACCTCTACCGCTTTTTTACCGCTGACGTCCGCGGAGCGGAGAGTCCTGCCGTTAAAAAGAGAGATATAGATCCGAACCTGTTCTACCTTGAGATGGACAAACACCGCCGCGCTATCCTGATCCATCCCGATCTGTGTTTTGACGATATACCGGCAGAAGTATGGCTGTCCCTGCACGGCATCGTCGAAAAAAGGAGCGACCGATTATTGTACGAAGCGGCGTTCCGCAATCTTATGGATCCCTATGACCTGTATCCCTTCATGGACTTTAAGGATCTCGTTACAGACATGATCGACACGATCGATAAAAGGAACAGAGCGGCTGCCGTAAACGGAAAGATCGTCATCTGCCATCCGGCAGGCCTTCAGAACATGGTGCGCACGGGATTGATCTCGGACCTGTCAGACGCAGTATCGGTCGGCGGTGTGCCATGTGGCGATCCGGAGCCTCTGCGGTTCCCCGCATCCGCGATCCGTTCTCTTCTTCAGATCATAAGATCCGGTATCCTTCGCCGGATGGAGACAGATATCACCGATCCGTCCGGCAGTGACGGGATCAATTACTATATCATGCAGCCGGGATATCCCTGTCCCGAGATCTCGTTCCTGATCTATGACGATTACGGAGCAGCTCCTTTTTATACGAAGGGACGGCACAAGAACAAGAGCACCGGCATCTTTGAAAGCGCCGAGGCCGGTTCTGTCCTGTATGACTATATCGTGCAGGAAATGATCGGGAAGCGGGGAGAGAAACTGCACACCGCCATCATGAGCGACGAGCACTCCATCTCATTCCTCAACAGGCTCATCGCGATGTCGGACTAAGGAGAACGTTAAAGAGAACGTTAAGGAGAACGTTTATGAAGATCATTCACTGCAGCGACCTGCATCTGGACGCGGACCTGCGCAGCAGGTTCGATGCGGAATCTGCCGCGGACAGGCGCGCGGAGCTCATGAATACATTCCGCCGGTTGTGCCGGCAGGCGCGGGAATTCCATGCCCGCGCTGTTTTGATCTGCGGAGATCTATTCGATACGGATGCCCCTTCACCTTCCGCGGTCAGGGCTGTGGAAGATCTGGTCCTCACTTACAGCGAGATCCTCTTCTTCTGTCTCCGCGGGAACCACGACAGCCGGTCTGTCCTGTTCAGGACCCGCGAGATGCCCGGCAATTTCCGCCTGTTCGATGATCACTGGTCGGTTTGGGCGCTGGGATCCGGACCTGAAGAGCAGGGTTCTGCGGGCCGGCGAAAGATATGTATTATCGGGAAGGAGGCGGGCGACGGTCCGTTCACTCCTCCTCCGCTCGATCCAGCAAATATAAACATCGTCATGCTGCACGGTCAGGTGCGGGAAGGTATATCTGCTTCAGATCCGGAGTCCCTGCCCCTCGGTGCCCTTCGCGGTGTCGGGATCGACTATCTCGCCCTCGGGCACTTACACAGCTTCCGCTCCTTTCCTTTGGATCAGCGCGGCACTGCAGTGTACTCAGGCTGCCTGGAGGGACGCGGCTTTGATGAATGCGGCGAGTGCGGGTTTGTCCTCCTCGATACGGACATCTCTTCCGGGGGGATCAGGAGTCGTTTCATCCCCTTCGCCTCGAGGAACCTGTACCGTGTGATGTGTGATGTGTCGGGGTGTGTGAGCGATGCGGAGGTCTATGAGCGGATCAGCAGTGCTCTCTCCTCATCACCCGCACAGGCCAAGGACCTTGTCCGCCTTGAGTTAACAGGAGACCTGGAATACCTCTGCAGCCCGGATCCGGCCCTGATCCGGGCGGAGTGGGAAGACAGATATCACTATTTTGACTTCTCCGAAAACACGAATCCTGTCGTACACAGTGAGGATTTCCTGTGCGACGCGACGCTGAAGGGTGAATTTGTGCGCATTGTGAGCGCTGCCGGCGGACTGGATGAACCCGAGCGGGCGGCAGTCCTGCGCTGCGGGCTCCGGGCGCTGTCGGGGGAGCCGCTGTTTCCGTGACCGGCTTTGTTCTGTGATTATTTTCTGCTTCCTGATCCTCAGGCGCCGCTGTTTCTCCTAAGATTCTGATTTTCTGGTCCTTAGGCGTCGCCCTCGCTCCTTATGACAGTTAAGCGCCGCTTCATACTACTCAGCTTCAGACCACTTACTATCTCCGAGAGTCTACTATGAAACTTCTATCCTGCCATGTCGAGAACTTCGGCAAACTCTCTGATTTCTCCTATATTTTCGAGGAGGACCTCAACGTCCTGCTCGCCGAGAACGGGTGGGGCAAGTCGACGCTTGCCGCATTCCTCAAAATCATGTTCTACGGCTTCGACGGCGAGAACCGCAGAAGCGAGGACGGAAACGAGCGTCTTCGCTACAAGCCCTGGAGCGGCGGCACGTACGGAGGATCCGTTACCTTCTCGAAAGGTGACCGCGAATACCGGATGCACCGCTCTTTTGGCATACGCAAAAAAGAGGATACTTTCCTTCTCTTCGACGACGCGACGGGACTTCCCTCCTCAGACTTCACTGAGAATGTCGGTGAGGAGCTGTTTGGGATAGACCGGGCCTCTTTTACGCGCACAGTGTTCTGGTCACAGCAGGATCACATGACAGAAGCCACGGCAATGATCCAGGCGAAGATCGGCGACCTGACAGCCGGGGAAAGCGATCTTCCCGACTACGACCGGGCGATCCGCCTGGTGCAAAGAGAGATAGACAGGCTCAGTCCCGCCCGGTCTTCCGGTCAGATCCGAAAAAAAGAAGCGCGGGCAGCTCTCCTCGAGGCCGAAGCCGCGCGGATCCCGCAGCTGAAGCAGCAACTTGCCGAAAGCACCTCAGCGCATCAGGATCTGTCTGCACAGTTGGACGAGATCCGCAGGGAGCGGCAGGAATGGATGGCTGCAGAAAGAGCCGCTCAGGCAGGAGCAATTGCTGAGAATCTCAGAGGGGACGTCCGAGGTGCTGCGCCTGCGCAAGATGCCGAAAGAGCTGTCCTGACAGCCAGGCTCACCGCTTCCCGCAAGCAGCTGGATTCACTCCAGCGTATCAGACAACGCACGGCTCTGGAAGGACACAGGGAGCGGTCGGAATATCTTCGGATCCAAAAAGAAAGAGAAAGGGAAGAGCGTTCCGCTTCCCTTTCTCTGTCGCGCCGCATAAGGACTCCGCGGATGATTGCCGCAGCTGCACTGATCGCTGCTCTTCTTTTCTTTGCTCTTATCGGAACAGGCTCGCTCCCTCTTGCATTCATCGCCGTCGGGATCGTCCTGCTCATAGGCAGCCTCTGTGCCGCATTTCAAAGCGTGCAGGCAGATAACGGCGAGACATCCGGCTCTCCTCAATTGGAGGACCTGCGGCAGGAGGAATCGGAGCTGCGCGCATCCCTGCAGAGCCTCAGCCGCCGGATGAAACGGGTGGAAGCTCAGATCCGGGAGGAAATGCAGTCGCAGCGCGCTTTGAAAGCACAGCTTGACCGGCTCCCTGCGCCTTCTTCACGGTCGGGAGACGGCAGAAACGAGACCGTACGGCCGGGATCCGCCGCTCTCTTTGCAGATGAATTGGCCGAATTTGACAGACGCGAGGAGGAGTGCCGGGGACAGCTCACGCGCGCCAAACACCGGACTGAGGACCTGCGCAGGCAGATCCGGGAGTGCCTTGACTCCGAAGAGCAGCTGGCGGACCTGCGCAAGGAACTGGCGACGCTCCGGCAGCAGTACGACACCTGTGTCAGAACCGCTTCCTTCCTCGAAGAAGCCCGCTCCTCCTTCAATTCCCGGTATATGAATCCGTTCCTGCGCTCATTCCGCAGGCACTACGGCATGCTCACCGGCGAGTCCGCGCAAGACCTGCAGACAGATGCGGATTTTGGCATATCGGTGATGCGCGAAGGGCTTCCCAGGGATCCTTCCCTGATGAGCGAAGGCACGCGGGACCTGATCAGCCTCTGCCGCCGCATGGCTATGATCGACGCCATGTATCCCGGCGAGAAGCCGTTCCTGGTCCTGGACGATCCCTTTTCGAACCTCGACGATGAGCGCGTAAAAGGAGGCATGCGCTTTCTGCGCGATGCCTCCCTCGAGTATCAGATCCTGTATTTGACCTGCCATGAGAGCAGGGTCTGAATCCGGCTGTATCTGCCTCAGATGGCCTCAAATAGCCGGGCCGCAGTTTCCCGCCGCTCTCAGCGCGAAGCCAGATAGGCCAAAATACCGGCAACCGTCTTGGCGTCGCGGATCTCCCCGGCAAAGATCCTGCGCTTCAGCTCTTCGACGGGAATCGCCTCCACGCGGATCTCCTCCGCCTCGTCGAGCTTTTGGCTGCCCACTTTCACAAGGTCCTCCGCCAGGTAGACTTCGACCCGCTCGTCGCACCACGCGACCGCGGTGTCCAGCCTGACAAGGCGGCGGATCTTTCCGCAGCGGTACCCGGTCTCCTCCTCGAGCTCCCTCGACGCGGTCACGGCAAAATCCGGATCATCCGCATCGAACGTCCCTGCGGGCAGTTCGGTCGTCTCCCTGTCGTTCATCGGCCTGTACTGGTGGATCATCAGAATGCGCTCATCGGGCAGCACGGGTACCACGCAGGCGCCGCCGCCCTTCGTGTGATGCACGAAGTCCCACTTCTCTGTTTTTCCATCCGGAAGTTCCATTGTATCCCTGTAGAATTCCAGGACCTTTCCGCGGCTGGCCAGTTCCCTTTTCAGTCTTTTGAGTTTGTATTCCATAGTTCTCCCCTGCTCCGTATTTTTCTTTCGATCCGTGTTTTTCTTTGTTAAGGCTTACTTTAAATGCCGCGCCGCATTACTGATCCTTACCGAAGTCACCGACACTGCTTTTTCGATCACAGCAGGAAGATAGGAACGAAGCAGCGGAATGCTCCACTCTTCAGTCGCGCTCTCTGCACCCGGCCCCTCTTTTTCCATTTCCGATCCGCCGTTCTCCGGTGCGTGATCTTCCTCGCCATTTTCTAAAGCCCCGCGGCCTTCACCACCATGCGATGCAAAAGCCCCCGCGCATGCGTCCCGCTGCCATCCTGCCCTGAGATCAGCGATTCCCACAAACCTGTTTTCGGGACTGATCAGCGCGATATAATGACCGGCAGGTGTGCCGGTCGCACCCACATAAGCTGCTTTTTCCGAATACCATCCCTCTATCGCTGCAGCTGCGCTTCCGAATCCCCACGCGAGCGTCTCCATCGTAAACGGCACTCCTTCCGGCGCCGCGCTGAAGCACTCCGATCCGTCCGGTCTGATGTGGTCCTGCAGAATTGTGCTCTCCACTGCGCGCAGGGCCGCGATCTTCTCGAGTTCATACGACCACTCCAGCGGCACATAGTCCTCCGGTCTCATCGGCTCTCCGTCGATGGGATTCTGTACACCTTCCCGACAGGCTTCTTCCCGAATCTCATTGAGTCTGTCAAGGATCAGCATCCTGTCGATTTCCTCAAGGGATCCCTCCACACGGATCTCAACGAGATCATCCGCGGCTTCTATGGCATTCTGCGCTGCTGCCCGTGCGTCTGCTTGAATGCCGGCATGCATGATCAGCAATGCAATGACCAGAACGAGCGCTATTGAGTTTTTCGATCTGCCCTTGCTTTTCATATATACTCTGCCTTTGAGTATCCTTATTTCTTAATCGGAAGAACGCTTGGACGCCGCCCGGACGCCACCCAGATGCCATCAAACGCCACGTAAAAAACGGGCGGTACAATGACCGCCCGTTCTCCCCTCTTAATAAGCAGTTATTCACATAGCCGTGCAGCATCCGCGCATCCGGACGCCGAAAGATGACTTATCAGTTGAGCTTGATGTTCTTGAGCAGATCGCCGAGGTTCGTGGTCGCCTTCTCGCGCGTCACGAACTTGGAAATGTCCGGGATCTCGTCATCTGCCGGAGCAGGAGCTTCCTCAAGAGCCTTCATGCTGAGGCTGACCTTGCCGTCCTTCACTCTCGTGATCTTGACCTTGACGGTGTCGCCTTCCTTGCAGACTTCCTCAGGAGTAGCAACTCTCTTTGTGCTCATCTGGGAAATGTGAACAAGTCCGCTGATGCCGTTTCCGAGATCTACAAATGCACCGTAAGGCTTGATGGTCTCCACCTTGCCCTCGAGAACAGTGCCGACAGTAAGCGCATCGATGCGGGCCTTCTTCTCCTGGCTGCGTTTGATCTTGGCCGCTTCTCTCCCGGACAGTACCAGACGCTGTTTCTCCCTGTCCGCTGTGATGATCACGACGTCGACCTCTTTGCCGATCCACTCGCTGACATCCTCTACATAGCTGGTGCTAAGCTGGGACGCGGGAATAAATGCCCTGACACCCTGAAGAGAAGTCACGACGCCTGCCTTGACGCTCTCATCGATCGGAACTGTGAAGACGACTTTGTTCTCCATCATCTCCTCAAAAGCATCCCACTTGGCGTCATTGCGATTTCCATTAGTTTCCATAAGAACATTTCCT
>ODAI014601457.1_pt1 | contig 19064 bp, 12 predicted proteins | sample 1539321 | NCBI WGS metagenome assembly ODAI01 (sample SAMN02144231, study PRJEB22623) | gut metagenome | biome: sheep rumen | host: Ovis aries | place: New Zealand
AGCAATGTCTGTACGCCCTTGTTCTTGAATGAAGAACCGCAAGTCATGGGCACGATGTTCAGTGCGAGAGTACCCTTACGGATAGCTGCGATGATTTCTTCTGTAGTTACAGAGTCGGGGTCCTCGAAGTACTTCTCCATGAGGGCCTCGTCCTGTTCTGCAGCAGCCTCAACGAGCTTAGCACGCCATTCGTCGCACTCGTCCTTCATGTCGGCAGGGATGTCCTCAACGTCATATTCAGCGCCGAGGGTCTCGTCGTGCCACAGGATAGCTTTCATCCTGAGCAGGTCAACGATACCCTTGAAGTTTTCCTCAGCGCCGATGGGCACTGCCAATACAACAGGATTTGCACCCAGGACGTCCTTCATCTGGCGAACAACCTCGAAGAAGTCGGCGCCGGAACGGTCCATCTTGTTGACGTAACCCATACGGGGCACGTTGTACTTGTCAGCCTGACGCCATACGGTCTCTGACTGGGGCTCAACGCCGCCTACTGCACAGTAGGTTGCAACGGCTCCGTCAAGTACACGCAGAGAACGCTCCACTTCGGCCGTGAAGTCCACGTGTCCCGGAGTGTCAATCAGATTGAACTTGTACTTCTGGCCGCCATAGTTCCAGTATGCGGTGGTAGCAGCAGAAGTGATGGTAATACCACGTTCCTGCTCCTGTTCCATCCAGTCCATAGTTGCGCCACCTTCGTGCACCTCACCGATCTTATGTGTCTTACCGGTGTAGAAGAGGATACGCTCGGAGGTTGTTGTCTTACCGGCATCAATATGGGCCATGATACCGAAGTTACGCGTCAAATGTAAATCTTGCTTTGCCATCTTTGTCTTTAATTCATAATTCTTAATTCATAATTCATAATCAAACCTCACTTATTTATCGTGCGCAGTATCATTGTGCATTGTGAATTATGAATTATGCATTATTGTTTAGAAGCGGAAGTGAGCAAATGCACGGTTAGCTTCGGCCATACGGTGCATGTCTTCTTTACGCTTGAAAGCGCCGCCCTGCTCGTTGTATGCGTCCATGATCTCGGCTGCGAGCTTGTCGGCCATAGTCTTACCGCCGCGCTTGCGAGCGAAGGAAATCATGTTCTTCATGCTGATGCTTTCCTTGCGATCGGGACGAATCTCAGTAGGAACCTGGAATGTGGCACCACCGATACGGCGGCTCTTAACCTCTACCTGAGGAGTAATCTTGTCGAGGGCTTCCTTCCAAATGGTGAGGGAGTCCTTCTCCTCGCTGGCCATCTTAGTCTTTACAATCTCGAGAGCATTGTAGAAAATCTCGTAGGAAATGCTCTTCTTGCCGTCATACATCAAGTGGTTGACGAACTTTGACACCTTCACGTCACCGAAGACGGGATCGGGAAGGATGATTCTTTTCTTTGGTTTAGCTTTACGCATTGTTTTGTTTGTTTTTTGTTCGGGGCTGTCTTTCGTGTTCTTCAACGCCTCCACTGGGGCATTTACTCAACCTTACTAACAAGCCAAAACGGTTAATGATTACTTTTGCTTGGGACGCTTTGCTCCGTACTTTGAGCGGCGCTGGGTGCGGTTGGCTACACCAGCGGTATCAAGCGTACCGCGAACGATGTGATAACGTACACCGGGGAGATCCTTCACACGACCGCCGCGCACCAGCACGATGCTGTGCTCCTGCAGGTTGTGACCCTCTCCGGGAATGTAGCTGTTCACTTCTTTTGAGTTTGTTAAACGCACGCGAGCGACCTTGCGCATCGCAGAATTTGGTTTCTTAGGTGTTGTGGTGTAAACACGAACGCAGACGCCACGACGCTGTGGACAGTTGTCCAGAGCGGGGCTCTTGCTCTTGTCTTCCAACACCGTACGGCCTTTTCTGACCAATTGTTGAATTGTAGGCATGATTTTGTTTGTTTTATTATATATATATTATGTATTATTATCTATAATGTATAGGAACGAGCCTATTGAGGCCATTCGGGGTGCAAAGATACGACTTTTTATTTAAACGGCAATCACCCGCCCCTCGAAAAAGCACCAAAAAAGGTGGGAAAATGTAACTTTTAAGATAATTTAACAGTTACCTACCATGAACAAGGACGTTATGACACCCCAAAAGCACAAAAATGGGAGTTCGGGAGCGGCACTCTTGCCGCCACGTCACCAGACGCATGCAGACTCGTTGCCGGAACATACAAGTGCTGCCGCCAGTACCTTCACGGGAAAACTCCAGCACCCCCACTTCCGCTTCAAATCACAGCAGACAAAAGGCATCCCCTTTCGCCCGCCTCGGGCTACCCGGGGATGCCTTTCCGCTTGTTCTATGTTCCTTTGGGGGAAGGATGCACTAAATTCTGGTCCGTGACTACAATCGAGCCTTGCCGCTTAAGCATGCAAGAATTACGGACACACGGCGCGCACAGACAGGCCATAGAAGCGGTGCAAGTAGTAGTCCCAGCCCCAGCCTTCGGAATCTAAGAGCAGGTCGTACGCGCCGTAGCTGCCGTACGGGTAGAGCGAGCTGGACCAGTAATAGCCGCCGCCGCCCGCATAGATGAGCTCGCCGTTCCAGCGGCTGCCCGCAGCGGGAAGGAATACTTGGCCTCCGCTCGGCCCGGTCACTAAAATGCCGTTCACACCGTTCTGCTGCGTCCACTGGCGGGAGCATTTGTTGATGAGTTCCTGCTGCTGTGCGGTTGAAGGCATACGCCAAGGAGCACCCATGCTGACATGGGCGACATCGTAGCTCGTGCCTGCTATGTCAGAGCCGATGTCGACACATTTGTTCCATGAACTGCCATAGGCGTATGTGTCCCAATTATAGACGCTCTTCTCGCTTGTCTCGCCCCAGGCGTAGTAGCCGCCGTAGCCTTCCGGCGTGCTCGCGCCCACGTTGCAGCAGCACCACATCGTGCCAGATGGCAAGCCGAGGTCGATTGCATGGGGATGATTGTCGTCGGGACAAGTCAGAAAGCCTGTATCTCCCCCTGCTTTAGACACCGTCACCCGGCACTCGGCTTTCACGCCGCTGCCGTCCGTGGCGGTCGCTGTTATAACTGCCTCGCCTGCAGCAATAGCCGTCACCAAACCCTTTCCATCAACAGAAGCAACATTGGATTCACTGCTCGACCATGCTATGGTTTTGTCATCGGCATCGACAGGATAGACGGTAGCCGTCAACTGATAAGTCTCGCTTTTTTTAAGTTCCAGCGTCTCCTACGATAGATATATGTCAGTCGCAAGACAAACGAATTGTACGCTGTCCACTTCGCTAATTCTGAACAGCTCGAATCTGGTGCCAGACCATACTTTAATGAAGTTTTGTGCACCTGTTGTCTGCAAGCCCGCCACCATTAGGAGAAGGGTTGCAATCATACTCTTTACATTCATATCGTTTTGATTTATAAGGATCGTTTATCTGTGTGCAGAGGCGAGGTACTGATTATGTGCTACCGCTTTTGGCTGTACTGACGAAGTCCTGTCTCGAGGAAGGTTCTATAGGCTGCCACATCTTCGTTGTAGGAGTATGAGCCTGTGAGAGGATGGCCTTCGTTGTCTATCAGGACATAGAACGGCTGGGCATTGGCACCGAACTTGCTTCTCTGCAGGTAGCTCCAACGGTCGCCGACGGTTCGAAGCGTGACATCCTGACCGTTTTCCTGTACCGTAACTTTCTCTGGAAGAGGCGTTTTCTCATCGACATACAGGGTGATGAGGACATATTTCTCCTTCATCAAAGTCGCCACTTGCGGGTCTGTCCAAACAGCTGCCTCCATCTTTCGGCAATTGACGCAGCCATAACCGGTAAAGTCAATCATGACCGGCATTCCGTGAGCCTTGGCATATGCCATTCCCTCATCGTAGTCGTTGAAGCGCGCCTCGACCGAAGCGTCTCCGAGACGGAAGTCTTGTGTGCTCATTGGGGGTGCGAAAGCGCTGACTGCCTTACAGGGAGCGCCCCAGAGTCCTGGCACCATATAGAGGGCGAAGGCAAAGGCGGCGAGGGCCATGAAGAAGCGAATCACGCTGGTTCGCGGCCTCTGAACGACCTCGCCCATCTCGTCGTACTCGTCCTCGTCGTGCGGGAAGCGTATCCAACCAATGAGATAAGCGCCCATCAGGGCAAAGATGACAATCCACAGGCAGAGGAAGACCTCCCTGTCCATCAGGTGCCAGCCGTAAGCGAGGTCAGCCACACTGAAGAACTTCAAGGCGAAGGCTATCTCGAGCAGGCCGAGGCAGACCTTGATGCAGTTCATCCAGTTGCCGCTCTTGGGCATTTGCTTGAGCCAAGCCGGAAACATCGCAAAGAGTGTGAAGGGCAATGCTAAAGCCAACGCAAAGCCCAGCATACCGATGGTCGGCGCGAGGATTGAGCCCGTCGTACTGACCTCGACAAGCAAGAAACCGATAATCGGGCCTGTACACGAGAAGCTGACTAAGCTCAAAGTGAACGCCATGAGGAAGATGCTAAGCAGGCCCGTCGTGCTGCTCGACTTCTTATCTACGGCGTTCGTCCAGCTGCTGGGAAGCGTTATCTCGAAGCCCCCGAGGAAACTTGCGCCGAAGACGAGGAGCATCAGGCAGAAGAAGATATTGAAGATGGCGTTCGTGCTGAGTGCATTCAGAGCGCTGGCTCCGAAGATGAGCGTCACGAGAAGTCCCAACAGAACGTAGATGACGACAATACTGATGCCATAGGTGATGGCGTCGCGAATGCCTTTCTTCTTATCCTCAGAACGTTTCAGGAAGAAGCTTACAGTCATGGGAATGATAGGCCAGACGCAAGGTGTGAGCAGCGCGATGAGTCCTCCGAGCACACCCAGCAGGAAGATGGACCACAGCCCACTGACAGACCCTCCCCTGCCCTCCCTTAAGGGGAGGGAGGAACCACCTTCTTCGAGGGCTTTTAGTTCATTTACGACTGGAGACCACAAAGACCCTTCTAAATCTCCCCTTAAAGGGGAGACTTCCTTCGTCGAGTCCTCGTCTGAAGGAGAAATAGCAATGGAAGACGTATCTGTAGCAATAACAGGTTCTGAAGCTACTTTGTCCTCCTCCTTTAAGGGGGAGTTAGAGAGGGTCTTCTCCCCCTTGAAGCTGAACTCCACATTAGATGGCGGAATGCAGTTCTGGTCGTTGCAAGCACCATAAGTCAAGTAGCCGGCGACTTCATACTCAGGTTCCGTGATGGTGAACCGCTGCACGAACGAGGCCGCACCCTCCATGTAGCTGACCTCCATGCCGAACATCTCGTCCATCTTCTTCTGCACCTTGCCGGTAGCACGCAGTTTGCCGTCGGGCTTCACACCCTTTTGCGTCTCCAGAGTCAACTCAGCCCGAGTGGGACCACCATCGGCTATGTCCGTTCCGTAAACGTGCCAGCCAGCATCAACTGTACCTTGGAAGACAACCTCGAGGACATCGTCCGCGACCTTCTTTTGCGTAGTGGTGAAGGTGACAGGAGTTTGGAACTGTGCCAAAGCCACAGCCGCACATATAAATAATGTAAGGAGAGAAGAAATGCGCTTCATCGTATGGTTCGATTTGTTTCAAGGCACAAAGTTAAGAAAAAAAGTTCAAAATGAACTGCTCTATACTCATGTTTTTTCATTTTTGGGTATAAATATGCATCACGCCGCATATATCATATTGTCAACGAATACGCCATTTTGCTTACACTTGCCATTTCGGGCAAACGCTCCAGAATCGCTTAAAATACCTTCGACCACAGTTTTTGCCATTTTTTCGATTAAATGCGCTTAAATCGAAAGAATTTTGGAAGCGCTTCTGTTACAGGCAGTTATATTTTGTTACTTATAACCCTTAGCTCATCGCAATACGCCGAATTGACAACTCCACATTGCAAAACATGGTATTTCCGCCTGTTTTTGCACACTTTTCGACATAGATTTTTCGTAAAGATAACGTAGGGGAATCTCAAACCCACCATAGGGCATTTGCCAACGCCCTATGGTGCATTTGCAGAGGACCTATAGAGGATTGCCAAATTCGGCGTAATTTGTGCCCAATTTTGGCACTATTCATAGTGTGCAAAAATAGCAAAAAGAAAGCAACATCTCTCTATCCGTTTACAAAATGACAAACCCACGCAAAACTGTATTTGCTTCCGATTTTGTATTTATTTCGAAAAAAAATCACATATAATGAATTATGAATTTATTTTTTTGTATTTTTGCACTACGAAATAACTATTTGTGAAACCTTATTTTATTAACTAGCAACTACTTTTATGAGAAGAAAACTACTTTCTACTCTCCTGCTTGCATTGGTATGTCTGGCAGGAGGAAGCGTGGCAGTTATGGCGCAAACGCCTGAACCTACTGCCAAATGGACTTTCAGCAACACCGAGGACCTGATGGCTCCTTCGGTTGGCAATTTAACCATGACACCCTGTGTGATACCGGCCAACAAGACCATCGCAGTTTCAAACGTCAGCGACGCTGGCATTGTCACTGCCGACGGACCGGCAGACGGCGTTCCGGCCATTGCAGTGCCTAAAGCCTCTGCGCTGAAGGTATCACGTGCTGAAGGTGCAGAGACCTCCACAACCTACTCCATCCTTATGGACTTCATGGTGCCCGACGCACAGCCCTTCAACGGCTTGCTCCAGATGGACGAGGCCAACGCCAACGACGGCGACCTCTTCACCAATAAGGGTCAAGTTGGCATCGGCTCCATTAAGTATGCCGGCAAAATCGAGGCTAACAAGTGGTATCGCGTTGTATTCACTTACAACACAGGCAACGAAAGCGGCAAGGCACGCATCTATTTGAACGGCCAGAAGATTGCAGAAGGCAATGAAAACGTGCGTCACATCATGCAGCCCTTTGGCTTCTATGTGCTTTGCGACGAGGACGGTGAGAAGATCGACCTCACCTATATCTCACAAGTCGCTCTCTGGGAGACACCCCTCACCGACGAAGAAGTAGCAGAACTGGGCGATGCGTTCCCTACTCACGAGCACAACTTCGTTGACTTCCATTGCACAATATGCGACGAGTTCCAGACTGATTACCTGACGCCCAATGCCAACGGCTTCTACGAGATTGGCACAGCAAAAGACCTCACATGGTTCGAGCAGAAGGTGAACTACGGCGAACTCACCGCCAATGCCATCCTCACCGCCGACATCGACTTCGCAGACCTCATGCCCGAGAGCGCTGAAGATATCACTCCCGAAATTGATTGGACGCCCATCGGCGACTGGGGGGGCACCAGAGGCACAGGCAATGCTGGCTATCAGGGACACTTCGACGGACAGGGACACACCATCAAGAACCTCAACGCTACCTCCAAGCAAAACTGGTTCGGCCTGTTCGGCGTCATCTCGTCAAACTGCATCATCGAGAACTTCGACATCTACGGAACGTATAACATCAGATTCCAATATGCAGGCGGCGTGGCAGCATACTCCCGCGACATCAACCCGACAATCCGCAACGTCCATAGCTTTGTGAACATCAACAACACAAGCGCTGGCGGCAGACAGGGAGGCATCCTGGGCTGTGCTCAAGTCGATAACGCAAATTGGAAGACCACCATCGAGAACTGCACCTACTCCGGCACACTCGATGGCAACGATGCAGGCGGCGGCGGCAACTATGGCGGCATGCTGGGCTATGCAAACAGCAACACCAACAACATCGTGGACATCGTCAACTGTCTGTTCGACGGTGAGGTCCTCAACCTCAACCCCGTACCCGGCGGCTGTACTTTCGGCGGCATCGTAGGCTACTGCAATAGCGCAAGGGTCAACATCAAGAACTGCTTGTCCATTGGCACAGTCAACGCCAAAGAAGAAAAGTTCGGCCAGTTCTTCGGCGCACTCAATGGCAACAACTCTACCTTTGCAAACTGCTACTATAAGGGCGACTACTTCAACGGCACAGGAAGTGGCGGCAAAGCAAACGGCGAGACACCTGTGGAGGTTGACGACGACCAACTCGGAAGCGGCGAGGTATGCTGGCTGCTCAACGAAGAATCATTCGTCGATGTCGCTTGGCATCAGGTTCTCGAAGACCAATACTATCCCGTACCTTACGGCAATGAAGGCACCGTCTTCATGACTGGCGACGGCAGCTACGAATGCATCAATTTCGATGACTTCTATGGCTTCCGCAATGCCATCATTGACGCAGAGACTGAGTTCGCTGAGGATGACAACTTGGTTGCATACAAAGTACTTATCGACGAATACTTAGACGCCATCCAGGCCTGGAAGAGCATTGAGTCCTTCGAAGAATTCTTTGAGGCATACAAGGCAGCATCCGATACAAAGAAAGCCATCAAGGCATCCGCTGCCAAGTATGAAGAGTACAAAGAGGCTTGCGAAGCAGCTGCTACCTACATTCAGGATAATCATCTTGCAGGCGACGCAACAAGCACTCTGCTCGACTACCTCAATAACGGCAGCTATGAGGCTGGCGACGAAACCTATCCCAACGGCAGCTATCCATACATCATGGAGAACGGTAACCTCGACAACGACGGCATCGATGCCGAAATCGCATTTGTAAGAAGCCTGCTCGACGCAGCCATTGCAACCGACGGTATCGTTCCAGGTGTCGAGATTTCACGCTTCTTCGCCAACACGTCCTTTGCCAACGGCTTTGAGGGCTGGACAACAGAGAACGACGCAAGCGTCAAGCTCCAAACAGGTGGTGTTTCTGATGTAATGCTCCTCGTACACGGATATGGCAAGGGAGCATTCAGCGTCTCACAGACCGTTTCAGGTCTGCCCAACGGCATCTACATGACAACGACTAACGCCTTGTTCAGCGCAAACGACAACCCACAGTTGAGTTTCTATGCAGGTCAGGTCTTCATAAACAACACCGTGAACTATGTCATGGCTCCAGGTGAAGACCTCATCCCCGAGGATCAAGCAGAGGACTTAGTCAACTGTTATCTCAAAGATGACAAGATCTACGACGGAGACTTCGGTTATGGCTATGTACCCACCAGCAGAAACGGCTGCTCGTATGCATTCAACAGCGGCCGCTACAAGAACTACTGTGCAGCAGAAGTTACCGACGGCTCTCTGACCGTAGGCGTTCGCGGACTCGGTACCGGCCTGGCATTAGACTGGTTGCCATTCAACGACATGCATATCGTTTATCTCGGCACAGCAGACGAAGCCAGCGAAGACCTCACCGACATACTCGATGGATACTGCAATCGTGCCATTGCCATCCGAGACTTCATCTGGGACGAGAATAGCTACACTGAGTATCCCAATATGTCCGAAGACCTGAAGACTCGACTCGCAAATGCCATTGATGCCGTCGAGGAGGCTACCACTGGCGCGAGCAAGATGGAACTCATCAACACATTCTCCGACCTCTTCAATGAAGTATTCGCATGTCGCAAAGCATACATCGAGATGATGAATGCAGCCTATAGCGTATCCGACCTCACCAATATGTTGGCCGACCTCAACCTCATCTCGGAAGATGACCTCCTCTATTGGGAGGGAGAAGTCGCCTCAGCACAGAGTCACTACTATAATGGCGATGCCTCAACAGAAGAGGCTCTCGAGATCGCAGAGGCTTTGAACAACTGCGATTTGATGTTAGCTTCTATCGATGGCGTTTATCAGTTGGCGAATGTAAAAGACTTGATACTCTTCCAGAAGATGGTGAACGAGGGCAACGACAAGGCCAACGCCGTTCTTACTGCCGACATCGACTTCGGCGAATTGATACCTGAAGGCGAGACAGAAGTTTCTTGGACGCCTATCGGATTCTGGGGAAGCAAGAGTATTGCCTATAGAGGTCATTTCGACGGACAAGGACATACCATCAAGAACTTCAATATTACAGCCAACCAGAGCTACTCCGGTCTTTTCGGTGTCGTCTCCAATGGCGCTGTCATCGAGAACTTCAGCATCAGCGGTAACTTACACTTATCCGACAATCGCTTCAATCAGTGCGGAACCATCGGCTTTGCCCGCGACAGGGACGTCATAATCCGTAACGTACACAGTGCTTTGGACATCACGAGCGAAGTCAACACGAAGACTATCGGCGGCATCTTGGGTCACGTCTTTAACAACAGTACGGTGTACATCGACCGCTGCTCGTACTCCGGTACATTTACCGTAACGGATAATGGCGGAAGTGACGACGGCATGTATGGCGGCATCCTCGGCCATTCCTATAACAACGCCAACGCTAATGTCAACATCACCAACTGCCTGTTCGATGGTACACTGGTGAACACTGCAGCGGAAGCTTCACCGGTCAACGGCTGCGTCTTGGGCGGCATTGTTGGCTGGATAGGAACACTTGTCCAATACAGAATCGAGAACTGCCTGTCCATCGGCGAGGTAACGAACACCTGCGCAGGCCAGATTGCCGGTGCTCTTCAGAACAATGGCGTCTCCTACAGCAACAACTATTATAAGGGAGCTGCTGCCTTTGGTGCTGTAGCGAAATCGACAAATGCCACCACATTGGTAACGGACGAACAGCTGGCAAGCGGTGAAATCTGCTACAAATTGAATGGCGACCAGAGCAACATCGTTTGGTATCAGACGCTTGCCGAGGACAGCTATCCCGTGCTCTTCGAAGACCATCAGCAAGTATGGCTTGACAATGGTGCTTATATTAACATCGATCCCGACGGCATTGCTGATGTTCAGGCAACAGAGTCTGTTCAGAACGGCATCTTCAATCTGGCAGGCCAGCGCCTGAGCAAACCAGCGAAGGGTATCAACATCATGAGCGGAAAGAAGATTCTTGTCAAGTAAGCAATTCGGCAAGATTCTCATACTTACACACTCTGCGCCGTAGCCTCGGGCTATGGCGCAGAGCTTTTTTAGTCTATTAGCAAAGACCACGAATTCAAATCGAGGTCAATAACAAAAACAACGCTACGAGTAGTGCTTATAAAGTTCACACGTGGAGTTGTCGAAATCCTCCTGTGGATTTTTCCGAGTCTTCTGCCTAAATGTATTCTTCCTTCATTTTCCGTCGCATCTCGACTATCTCCAAGACGTTACTTGTAATGATGCAAGCGGCAAACGTCATCAGCATGGGGAAGAAGGCAGCGGCAAGGAGACGGGAGTTCTGAATGAGCCAAAGCAGGAAGGTCGTCTGCGTCTGGAAGTTGACGGAAGGCAGTTCGATGGGCGACGAGAGCAGCCAAATTGTGCTGGCAGTTCCGCTGATGATGCCCACCACAAAGGCAACGGCTATTACTATCCTGTATCGACGGATGGTTCGCTCCTGATATTGTTTGATGAACTCAACTGCCTCGAGCCGCTTCGTCAGCTTCTGCATGAACTCGGCACTATCGTCGAAATGTGGCGTCTGGGCAAGGAAGATTTCCTCTAAAGCCATATCTTTCTCCATAATGGTCAATGGTCAATGGTCAATAATGTCCTAAGCTTGTCCCTGCCCCGGGAAAGCTGCTGCTTCACGGCATCCTGCGAGGCCTCGGTAATGGCGGCTATCTCCTTGATGCTGTAGCCGTTGAGATAAAAAAGCGTGATGGCGGAGCGTTCCTTGGGAGGCAAAGTCGCAAGGGCGAGGTAAAGGTCTGAAGAAGCCCCCTCCCCGCTCCCCCTTTGGGGAAGTGCTTGGACGCAAGCATCATCGATGCTTAGTGTAGGTTTGAGGCTTCGTTTGTAACTGAGGAACGTGTTGTGGGCAATCTTGAAGAGCCACGAACGGAACTTTCCTCCATCGCGAAAACCAGAACAGGCAAGGTAGGCCTTCACCAGAGCGTCCTGCGCCAGGTCGTCCGCCTCGTCCCTGTTGCCGCAGCAGAGGGCGAGCAAGAAGCCTCGAAGTGCCTCCTGCTCGCGCTCCACGCAGGCTATGAAAGTCTCTCGGTTCACGATTCAAGATAACAATGCACTATGGACTATGCACTATGGACTATACTGTTCTCCTCCGCCTCAATCTCCTTGGCCAGCATCTTCTTGCTGATAAAGTAATTCAAGAAGAGGACAATGCCCACACCAAGCAGGACGAATGCCACTAAGTAAGTGCCGTGAAGCGTCTTTGCCTCCATTCCGCCCTTGTAGTCGATGAACAGGGCATAGCTCAGGAAACAGATGCCCAGGACGACGAACACACTTCCCCAAAGCAACTTCTCAAGCAGCTTCTCCTTCAGCGACTTTTGTCTGGGGGCAATCTGCCTCATCAGTTCCTCCACATTGCCTGCATCCGGGTTCTTCTCAATAATGGCCTGTACGATTTGGGCACGTTTGTCGGTCTTGTTCTTGAAGTAGCGGACAATCATCCATACTATTAAGACGGGAATTGCCAAATACAGTACTGACAGAACCATAGTCCAGCCCATTATACCGCCCAAAACAGCATTAAATCCTTCTATTCCTTCCATTTCTTTACTTGTTTTTATGGTTAAACTCTTTTGTTCACTTGAACCGATTCACTAACATAACGCAACAGGAAAGCAAAAGGTGACGTCCTGGATGAAAAAAAGTTCACAGCGAACGGATTGTCCTTTGCAGTTCGTCGAGGAAACGAGCCGCTTGTGCCCCATCCATCTGGGTGTGGTGGAACTGGAAAGAGACCTTGAGGGTCGTCCTGAAGAAACTGCGTCTGTAGCTGGCCCAAATGAGGAAGGGATTGTTGAAGATGCCGCTATACATGCCGACTGCGCTGTCGATGTCGTACTGCACCAAAGCCGAAGTGCCTATCACCATCGAGTCGGGAAGGTCGTGGTTCCTGCACGTCTCAGCCACTTCCTCTGTGAACTTCAGGTATTGCTCATTGAAGGCGGACAAATCCTCGCTGAAAGGAATGTCGCACGAACTGACTTCATTCTCCTTGTTAAGGACGATGGTATTGACGGCGAGGCTGTCGAACTGCATCAACTTCCCGTCCTCGGGCAGCAGATAGAACTCCTTGACCTTGCTCGCAGCCTTACCTATACACCAGCACATCAGCATGTTGAACTTCAGCCCCCGCCTTTTGCTCATCCTCACAAGATGGCTTACATCGAGCGTCTTGAAGAATGTCACCATCGGCATCGGCGCCTTCATCCACATCTCGAAGGCATAGGCGCGACTCGTCTCTTTAGGGTTGATTTCCTGTTTCATCGTATCGTTCATTCTCTTTATCTGTGTACAAAGATACAAAAAACTTGCTTCTCTAATCTCTATTCCCTAATCTTTTTGTATCTTTGCAGCAAAACAAACAGAAACATCATGAAGAGACTCACCCTTTTCCTCATCCTTCTAGTTGCATGCATCTGTGTTCAGGCACAAAGCGTCGCACCCTTCCAGAAGGGCGATCGCGTGACATTCGTGGGCAACAGCATCACCGATGGCGGGCATTACCACTCCTACATTTGGCTCTACTACATGACGCATTTCCCAAAGATGCGTCTGTGGATGGCAAACTGTGGCGTAGGCGGCGACACAGCAAAAGAGATACTGGCTCGCTTCGACGATGATGTCCTCTCGAAGCAACCGACTGTTCTGACCTTTACCTTCGGCATGAACGACACAGGCTACTACGAGTATAATGGTGCCGACTCTGCCGATTTCGCTCGACGGAAACTGCAGGAAGCCAAAAATCAGTTCGCTCTTTGCGAGGAAAAACTGAAGAGTCTCAAAGGTGTTCGAACGATAATGATTGGCACATCGCCTTACGACCAGACCTCGACATTCAATGATGACATCTTTGCTCACAAGAATGACAACATGCAGCGAGTCATCACCCTGCAGGAAGAAGCTGCCAAAAGGAACGGATGGGAGTTTCTGGATTTCAACAAGCCAATGGTGGCGATGAACATGAAGCAGCAAAAGACCGAGCCTGCCTTCACGCTCATCGGCTCCGATCGCATCCATCCAGACAACGACGGACACATGGCAATGGCTTATCTTTTCCTGCAAGCCCAAGACATGAAGGGAAAGAAAGTGGCCGACATGCAGTTAGACGCGACGAACGGAAAAGTAGCGAAAGCTGAGAACTGCCGTATCTCGAAGGTTAAGAAGACAGCCGAAGGTTTGCAGTTCGACTGCCTTGCAGCTTCCCTACCCTTCCCCCTCGACACCATTCCGCACGGTTGGGGCTTCAACAACGGAGCATCGAAGGTTACAAAAGTCATCCCTTCGTTCATCGACGACTTGAGCGACGAGCACTTGACAGTTACTGGTCTTCAAGAAAATCAATACGAGTTATCTATCGACAACATCATTATTGACACGCTCTCAAGCGCAGTCCTTTCCGATGGCATCAACCTCTCTTACTACCGTCACACCCCACAATATCAGCAAGCATTAGCAATAATGGCACTCAACGAGACGCGTTGGGATGTGGAACGCAGGTTCCGTGAATGGGCTTGGGTCAACTACGACTTCATGATGCCAGCAGGTTATCTTAATGACAACAGCGAACAAGCTGCACAGAAGTTTCGTGAACTCTGCAAGGGTAACGACTGGCTGGCAAGCAAGCGTGGCACTTACGATCAGATGGTTCGGCCCGAAGTGAGGGAAGCCTACAAGAAAGAGATGGACCTCCTCGTCGACCACATCTACGAACTCAACCAGCCGAAACTGCACACCTTCCTTTTAAGGAAACTATAATTACGCCTTCAACTATAGAGCATCATTACCTAATCTAATATAAAGAACCATGAACAGAAGAGACTTCCTAACACTATCCGCAACAGGAATCATCGGCCTGAGTGCCAGCAGTTTCCCTTTGTCAACTTTCGCCAAGGGGAAAGGAGACAAGTCATATTCCATGATTATCCTGGGCGACACACACTTCGATGCCGACCCTCCTTCCATTTATCATTCCCATTATAACGAGCCGAATGAAAGGCTCAACAAGATTCAGCGCGCCGAGTTTGCCCGTAATGGAGCAATGTGGAAAGACCGTTGTCCACGCCTCCTCAACAGAGCAGCAAGGCTGATTGACAAGGACACTCGCATGGTACTGCAGATGGGCGACCTCATTCAGGGAGATTGCGGCAATGGCGAGGTACACAAAAAGATGCTTTCCGACGTTATGAATCGGTTCAAGCAGGAGTTGGGAGGACTTCCATTCGTTACCGTTGTGGGCAACCACGACATCCGAGGCGTCGATGCCCTCGAAGCCTATCATTCCTTCATGCCTTCCCGCATGTCCGAAGAGCTGGGCAAAAACATCAGCAAGACAACTTTTGCCTTTAACGTGGGCGACGATGCCTTCATTGTCATAGACTTCAACAACCCAGACGACGAAGAGACAGACCGCCTCTTGGATGAGACGAAGGGAGCGCGCCACACCTTTGTCATGACTCATGGTCCTGTGCTTCCTCCTGACATCAGCAGTTGCCGATGGTTTTTCCACGGAGGAGCTTCCGAAGCCAACACCCAAGCACGACTGCATTTCCGCCAAGCCTTCGCCAAGCGCAACGCCATTGTGCTATGCGGCCACACACACTACACCGACTTCAAGGACTGGTGGGGAGACGGTGGACGCATCACGCAGATGACGATGAGCAGCGTATGGACTGCAGAGGAACAGAAGCAATATGCCGTTCGCTCGGAAGGAGCCGAGAACTACGGCATGCTACGCAAGAAGATGATGGAGAAACCTGATGGAGCCAACCTCAAGGATGAGTCGGCCCTCTTCGACGAATATCGTCCAGGCATTCGTCAGCATATCAACTCCCGCTCGCAAGGTTCCTACAAGCTGAACGTCAGCAAGAAGCACATCAGCATCGACTTCTATGGCGGCGACTCGGAAGAGGTCTCACACAGGTTTGTAATAAGGGAGTAAAGCCCTTCTACTGCCTGGAAATTATAGTTACTTGCCGAAATTGCGCGATGCAAAGGGCAGAGCCATGCGAAGGGCTTGATGCCAGTATTCCCAGTTGTGGACACCATTGCGGATGCGTAGCTCGTCGTGAATCCGTGCCCTACGCATCAGTTGGTGCAAGCGGACACTTTGGTCGAAGAGGAAGTCATCGTCGCCACAGTCGAAGAACCACTTGACGGTGCGCAACTTCGCCTTGGTCGCATCGTCGGCCTGCTCCACGAAACGAAGCGCGCTATGCTCCTTCACAGCCTCGGTCACGTAGTAACGCTTGTCCTTCTGGTCGCCAGGACCGACATTGTTGCTCTCGTTGTCGAGCCAAGCACTCATGGCATAGCATGACGAGAACATGTCGGGATGCCGCTGGCAATAAACGGTACTGCCGCCACCACCCATCGAAAGTCCCATCACGGCACGATGCTCCTTGTCGCCCACGACACGATACTTCGCCTCGACCGTCGGCAGGAACTCCTGGAAGAAGAAGTCCTCGTACGACCAGCCTGGCATGTTGAAGTAGCCGTTCCAAGTGTTATGTGTATCGGGTCCGCCGGCATTCGGCATAACGATGACGACAGGCACACACTCGCCCGTGCCGATAAGTTCGTCGACGACTGTCTGCATCTGCCCTTTGTCGCGCCAAGCACGATAATCGTCGCTGAAGCCATGAAGCAGATAGATGACAGGATAGCGTTGGCTCTCGTTTCTGTCGAATCCATCGGGCAAATAGACATTGCAGGGCACATCTGCAGAGAGGATTTTACTCTTCACAGTATCCGTCACGATTCGGCCAGCCATCGTAGGCAGGCAAAGCAACAGCAAAAAGGCTGCCAGAACTTGTTTTTTCATACTATTCTATGTTGTTTGATAGGTTTTCTCCGTTGCAAAGATACGACTTTTATCAATAAGAAGCAACTCACACGTAGGAAAGTTTGCAAACATCACGTGTGAAGTTACCAATCGTCACACTAGTCATTTGCAATCGTCACGTTAGTCGTTTGCATTTATCACTGCCTGCGTTTGCGAAGCCTCCACGAAGGCTCGGATTTCGCTCAGCATCTCCTCGGCTTTTTCACGACCCATCGCATAAATCCGTTGCATCTTTCGCTCGTCCTGTTCAGTACGGCCGATGGGAAGCGTGTCTTGAGGATAGATGAGGAGGATATTGCCCCGTCGTTCCTGCTCTTCGAGGTAAGCCAGTTCTTCGTTGTACATCAAATGCCGACGAGACATTGCCTGGACGATGGCAGGATAGCGCGAGGAGAAGAGGTGAAACAGGGGCATCAGCTTTGTCCGCTTCTTATAAAAGCCTTTGGGTTGCGTCAGGATGACCAGATTCCGTTCGAAACCCTGCCCCTGAAAATAACGGAGAGGAATCGAGTCGCTGATGCCGCCGTCGAGCAGGAGTTTCCCATCTATATTGACAGGCTTCGAAACGAGTGGCATAGAGGCTGACGCACGTATCCATTCGAGCCCATCATCGTCCATAAAATCGATACGATGATAGACTGGCTCGCCCGTCAGGACATCTGTACAAACCACATGAAACTCGGCTGGGTCGGCGTTGTAGGCATCGAAATCGAAGACATCAAGCTCCTTCGGTAACGTATGATAACTGAACTCTGCAGCCACGAGATTGCCCGTCTTCAATAGGCTCCGCAACCCCATGTATCGGGGATCGTCTTTGAACCGGATATTATAGCGAAGGACGCGACCTATTTGATGCGATTTGTAGTTGCAACCAAACGAGGCACCAGCCGAAACGCCCACAATGCCATCGAAACGGATGCCATACTCCATCATCACATCCATCACGCCAGCCGTGAACAAACCGCGCATTCCACCACCTTCTAAAACCAGTCCTTTCTTCATCGCTCGGCAAAGTTACGAAAAAACTATGGACTATGAACTATGAACTATGAACTTTTTTCCGTACCTTTGCAGCCGATATGAAAAACTTTAACGAATTGGGGCTTGCCGAACCGCTCTTGCAAGCCATCGAAGAGTTGGGATATGAGCACCCGATGCCTGTGCAGGAGGAAGTCATTCCATACCTGCTGAACAATGATACAGACCTTGTTGCTCTGGCACAGACCGGCACAGGAAAGACGGCGGCTTATGGGCTTCCGCTGCTCCAACAGTTAGTCCATTCCGACGGACCGACAGTAGTTATACTTAGCCCGACACGCGAACTCTGTCTGCAGATTGCCGACGACTTGGAGGGCTTCAGCAAATATCTGCCTGAGACGGAAATCGTGGCTGTCTATGGCGGCACAAACATCGAGCCGCAGATACGTGCTCTGCAACATGGCGTGGACATCATCGTGGCAACACCTGGCCGACTGATGGACCTGATGAACCGTGGTGTAGCAAACCTCTCGAAGGTGCAACACGTTGTGCTCGACGAGGCAGACGAGATGCTGTCGATGGGCTTCCAGGAAGAGCTGGACAGCATCCTCGCAGGCATTCCCAGCCAGCATCGCACCCTGCTCTTCAGCGCCACAATGAGTCAGGAGATAGAACGCATCGCACAAAACTACCTGACCGATGCCAAACAGATTCAAGTGGGCAGTCGCAACGAAGGCGCCGAGAACGTCAACCACATATATTATATGGTACACGCGCGCGACAAGTATCTCGCCTTGAAGCGCGTCGTCGATTACTATCCCCGCATCTATGCCATCATCTTCTGTCGTACACGACTCGAGACACAAGAGGTGGCAGACAACCTGATTCGCGACGGCTACAACGCCGATGCCTTGCACGGCGAATTGTCTCAGCAGCAGCGTGAACTCACGATGCAGAAGTTCCGTCGGCATCGCATCCAACTGCTTGTGGCAACAGATGTGGCAGCCAGAGGTCTTGATGTGGACGACCTGACACATGTCATCAATTACGGCATGCCCGACGATGTGGAGTACTACACGCATCGCTCTGGCAGAACAGGTCGCGCAGGCAAGAAAGGCACGAGTATCTGCATCATTGGCATGCGCGAGAAGAGCAAGATAAAGCATATAGAGAAAGAGATACAGAAGACGTTCGAGCAAGGCACTTTGCCCGAGCCGCGCGACATCTGCACCAAACAACTCTATCACGTCATCGACGACATCGAGCGCATCGAAGTCGATGAGGAAGAGATAGCGCCCTTCATGGAAGAAGTGCAGAAGCGTTGGGAATGGCTCGACAAGACTGACCTCATCAAGCGCGTGCTCTCCCGAGAGTTCGGTCGTTTCCTGCAATACTATGCAGTAGAGGCTCCCCTTTCATCTCCCCA
>ODAI011485781.1_pt1 | contig 19062 bp, 16 predicted proteins | sample 1539321 | NCBI WGS metagenome assembly ODAI01 (sample SAMN02144231, study PRJEB22623) | gut metagenome | biome: sheep rumen | host: Ovis aries | place: New Zealand
GAGTCGGTGAAGCTTTTCTATAATATAAGGCTCGATGCCGTAAAAATGGCGCTGGGAATGTATTTTTGTGAGCTGCTGGGATATATCGCAACTGAGGAGACCGTGAGCGATGAGGTGCTGAGGCTTGCGCTGAACACCTTCTATTCGCTCGATACCGACCGAATGGAAAACGAGCTCCTGCGAGCCGTTTTCGAGTTCAGGCTCCTGTGCGAGACGGGCTTCAGGCCGGCGCTGCTGGGCTGTGCAGAGTGTATGAAAAGCGAGTCTGATATGATGTATATAGATATATCGTCGGGCAGTATGCTCTGTCAGAACTGCTATGAGGATAAGGGCGAACAGAATATAGTCGAAGCGGACAGAACGCTTCTGTACACTATCCGCTTTATTGCGCTTGCAGAGTATGACAGGCTGTTCAGCTTTAAGCTCAGCCCGAAATATCTTTCGCAGCTTACAAGCTTTACTTCAAGATTCATGCGGTACCATGTGAGAGGTGAGCTTAAAACTCTGAGATTTTATAAAATGCTGAAATAGGTGATACCAAATGGCAAGCAGCAGTGAATACCTTGAATACATACTGGAGCAGCTATCTGCTCTCAGTGACATAACATACAGAAAAATGATGGGAGAATACATACTATACTACAGGGGCAGAGTGTTCGGCGGGATTTATGATAACAGACTGCTGTTAAAGCCGACCGCTTCCGTCCGTGAGCTTTTGCCCGATGCATCAGAGGAGCTTCCCTATGAGGGTGCAAAGCCTATGCTCATGCCAACGGAGATAGAAAACCGGGAGCTTTTAGCTGAGGCTGTGAAGCTGATGTATGACGAGCTGCCTGAGGTGAAAAAGAAACGATAACAACGGAGAATAAAATGAATATAAAAAACTGCGAAGTATTGGAATTACATAAAATACTTGAAATGCTCTCGGGCAAATGTTCAAACCCCGAGGCTAAGAAAAAAGCGTCAGAGATAACGCCCTCTGACGAGCTTGACGATGTCAGGCGTGAGGTCGATAAAACTACGTTGGCACTGGAATTGTCGGTGCGCTACGGCACACCGGGCTTTTATAATATACCTGACGTTTCTGCACCCCTGAAAAGGGCTCAGAGCGGCGGCGTGATGTCATTGGAGGAGCTTATCCGCATAAGGAGACTGCTTTCTCAGGTGCAGGAGCTGTACAGCTGGTTCACTCAGATAAGAGATGAGGACACATCGAACCTCTCATACCTGTTTGAACAGCTTTTCCCCGACAAGGCGCTGCTGACAAGACTGGAAACGGCGATCGCAAGCGAGAGCGACCTTACAGACGATGCGAGCGCACAGCTCAGGTCTATCAGGCTGAAAATAAGCCGCGGCGGAATAAAGATAAGAGAGTCGCTGGATAAGATGATAAAGTCCTCCAGCGTTACGAAATACCTGCAGGAAAGCGTTGTCACCCTGCGTGACGGGCGCTTTGTTCTGCCTGTGAAAACAGAATACAAGAGCCGAGTTCCGGGTCTTGTTCACGACACCTCGGCAACGGGCTCAACACTGTTCATCGAGCCTATGAGCGTGGTTGAAGCAAACAACGAGATACGCATTCTCAAGGGTGAGGAGCAGGACGAGATCAGACGTATCATCAGAGAGCTCTCGGATATGTGTGCAGCATCGGCTGACAAGCTGATATCGGGGTACAATGCGGCGGCAGAGCTTGATCTGTACTTCTCAAAGGCGAACCTTGCCGCAGATATGAGAGCTATGACCCCTGAGATAGCTGATGACGGTATAATAATTTTAAACAAGGCAAGGCACCCTCTGCTTGACAAAAACAAGGCAGTGCCGATAGACTTTTCTATCGGTGAGGCATACAGGTCACTTGTTATCACAGGCCCCAATACCGGTGGTAAGACGGTCGTGCTGAAAACGGTCGGCCTGCTGACGCTTATGACTATGTGCGGCCTGCTTATCCCGGCATCTGACGGGAGCAGGATATCGGTATATAAGAAAATTCTTGTAGATATCGGCGATATGCAGTCGATAGAGCAGAACCTTTCTACCTTTTCATCCCATATGAACAGGGTCAAGGAGATCCTTGACGAGGCCGACAGCGAGAGCCTTGTGCTGCTCGATGAGCTGGGCTCAGGCACTGACCCCGTTGAGGGCGCAGCACTTGCGGTGGCCGTAATAGAGCGTATAGGAAAGTTCGGCGCGACACTTGTAACTACAACTCATTATCAGGAGCTGAAAATGTATGCTCTGGATACTGACGGGGTAGAGAACGCTTCATGCGAATTTGATACAAACACCCTGAAGCCTACCTACAGACTGATAATAGGCTCTCCGGGAAAGTCAAACGCTTTTGATATATCGCGCAGCCTTGGGATAGATGACGATATCATAAAGCACGCGAAGAGCCTTATAACCGATGATAACCGCCGCTTCGAGAATGTTATCGAGAGGCTGGAGGAGTCAAGGACGGAGCTTGAAAAGAGCCGTCGGGAGCTGGAGAGCGAGAAGAGGGAAGCAGAGAAGATAAGAAAAGAGCTAGAGGAGGAGCGCGAAAAGCTCTATGACCGCAAGGAAAAGGAGCTTGAGCAGGCCAGACTTGAGGCTGAGAACATAGTCAAAAACGTTCGTATAGAATCACAGCATCTGGTCGAGGAGCTTGAAGCTCTCAAAAAGGAGAAGGACAAGGCTGACTTCTCGCAGAGAGCGGCTCAGGCAAAGGGTATGCAGCGCAGAGCAATAAACAAGCTCTACGATGAATCTATGCCTGATATGGACAGCCGTAACAAGGATTATGTTCTGCCGAGACCTCTCAAAAAGGGTGACAGGGTGCTGCTTGCCGATAACGGCAGAAGGGGCATACTCACATCGGCACCCGATGCCTCGGGAAGCTGCTTTGTGCAGATAGGCGTTATGCGCACTAAGGTAGATGCGTCAAAGCTGAGACTTATCGAGGACGAGCCGCAGAGCAATAAACAGCCTAAAAAGCCCAAGGGCGGAGCCGTTACAAAGACCGGCGTTGAGAGCCGTATGACGAGAAAGCTCTCAACAGAGCTGGATATCAGGGGATATGCCGCAGACGAGGGCGTTCACGAGGTCGAGCAGTTTATCTCTGATGCGATAATGTCAGGGGTGTCAATGCTGACGATAATCCATGGCAGGGGCACGGGCGTGCTCAAAAATGCTGTAAGGAACCACCTGAAAAGGCATCGTTCGGTCAAATCGTTCAGGCCGGGCGTTTACGGCGAGGGCGAGGACGGAGTAACTATCGTTGAACTGAAATAGAAAGGCCTTATATGAAAAAACTGATACCGATATTGCTGGCAGCGGCTGCGGTTCTGGTCGCAGCGGGCTGTGCAGCAGAAAAGAGCGGCTCTTCCGCAGAGAATATCAAGGGAGTGTACGTTGAGATATCTCAGGACGAAGCAAAAAAGATGATGGAAAATGATGACGGCCATATCATAGTTGATGTGCGCCGGCAGGACGAATATGACGAGGGGCATATACCTGAGGCTGTCTGCATTCCGAACGAGTCGATAATGACAGAACCGCCGTCGGAGCTGCCTGACAAGGATCAGGTGATACTTGTTTACTGCAGGAGCGGCAGACGCAGCAAGCAGGCAGCTCAGAAGCTTGCGGATATGGGCTATACCTGCGTTTATGAGTTCGGTGGGATAATCGACTGGACAGGGGACATTGTTAAGGAGTAAAACGAATGGGACTTTTTGAGAATGATAAAAAGGCAGAAAGCGAATGTGCAGTGCTCAGATATAATTCGTTTGACGGCGGCGGACCTGAGTATACTGCAAAAGTTGATGATGAGACGGTGGTCTCATTCAGCTGTGTTCGCCGTTATGCTGATAAGGATCACGGAAAGATCTGCGGTGCAGGCTATGATGTGGTGTTCACGTTCAGGGGGCTCAAAGAGGGTGAGACAGAGGTGAAGATATCTTCATTCTCACCGATAGTTCCGCCTGAGGAGGAGAACTATCATGTGTCAGTTGACAGTGAGCTGAATGTAAAGATGACGCTTATAAAAAGATCAGAATAGTTGTTTTCCGCCTTGCTGAGTATTACTTGGCAGGGCGGTGAATATTATTAACACATAGTTATTGAAATGTTTCGGGCTTTGTGTTATACTAATATGATATGAGCGGTGTTAAAGGAGGTGCCTTATGGACGTGCAGAAGGGCGATGTGCTCATAATGAAGAAAAAGCACCCGTGCGGTGCAAACAAAATGGCAGTCCTGCGTTCGGGCATGGACTTTAAGCTCAGGTGCGAGGGCTGCGGCAGAGAATTTATGATACCGCGTGTAAAGGCGGAAAAAAACATCAGGCAGATACTTCGCGACGGATTGTAGCTTTTTTGATAACAGGCTTATAACAGATCAGAAAACTACATCAGGAGGATATTTATGTTTGAAAAATTACTTGCACTGGAAGATAAATTCAATGAGATAAATGAAAAGCTCATGCAGCCAGAGGTCGTCAACGACAGCAGGCTTTATACTGAGCTCATGAAAGAATACAAGACACTAGAGCCTATCGCTCAGGGCTTTGCGGAGTATAAAAATGCAAAGGAGCAGTTTGAAGAGGCTCAGGAGCTTCTCGACGCGGGCGGCCTTGATAAGGACTTCAAGGAAATGGTACAGGCTCAGTTCGAGGAATCAAAGGATAAGATGTCAGAGCTTGAGGATAAGCTGAAAATAATGCTCCTGCCGAAGGACCCGAACGATGAGAAGAACGTTATCATCGAGATCAGGGGCGGCGCCGGCGGTGAGGAGGCAGCCCTTTTTGCAGGCTCTCTTTACAGGATGTATACGATGTATGCTTCCTCTCAGGGCTGGCAGACGGAGCTTCTCAACGCAAACGAGACTGAGCTCGGGGGCTATAAAGAGGTGACGTTCAGCGTATCGGGCTCAGGTGCATATTCGAGACTGAAATATGAAAGCGGAGTTCACCGCGTTCAGAGAGTGCCTGAGACTGAATCACAGGGCAGGGTACACACATCTACCGTTACTGTCGCTGTCCTTCCCGAGGCTGAGGACGTGGAGCTTGATATCAACGAGGAGAAAGACCTTAAAATAGATGTTTTCCGTTCATCGGGCGCAGGCGGTCAGCACATAAACAAGACCTCGTCTGCCATAAGGATAACCCACCTGCCCACGGGTATGGTGGTAGAGTGCCAGAACGAGCGCTCACAGTTCCAGAACAAGGCTAAAGCCCTTGCGATACTGCGTTCGCGTCTGCTTGACCAGAAGCAGCAGGAGCAGGATAAGCAGATAGCTGACAACAGGCGTTCACAGGTAGGAACGGGAGACCGATCAGAAAGAATACGCACCTACAATTTCCCTGAGGGCCGTATCTCCGACCACAGGATAGGGCTGACGATATACAGACTGGAGCAGGTGCTCAACGGTGCCCTTGATGAGGTCATCGACGCGCTTGCAACAGCGGATCAGGCTGCAAAGCTTGCAGGAGAGAAGGATAGCTGATGAAGACCGAGATACTTGGAACGGACGGTGCCTCTCTTGACAGGGCGGCCGAGCTGCTTACCGGCGGTGAGGTAGTGGCTGTGCCTACGGAGACGGTATACGGGCTTGCGGCAAATGCGTTTGACGAGAATGCTGTCAGGCGGATATTTGAAGCAAAGGGAAGGCCTGCCGATAATCCTCTGATAGTGCATATAGCGGATATAGCGGAGCTTGAAAAGCTGTCACCCTGCGTGCCTGATATTGCCTACAGGTGCGCCGAGGCGTTCTGGGCAGGGCCTTTGACGATGATACTTCCGAAAAGAGATAAGATACCATCTGTCACAAGCGGGGGGCTTGATACCGTAGGCATAAGAATGCCGGCAGATACCACCGCAAGGGCGATAATAAAGCGCTGCGGCTTTCCTCTGGCAGCGCCGTCGGCAAATCTTTCGGGCAGCCCCTCTCCTACAACGTTCAGGCACGTTTATGACGATATGAACGGCAGGATATCCGCGATAGTTGACGGCGCAGACAGCTCCGTGGGAGTGGAATCTACCGTCATATGCTTTGATGACAACAAGATCCGTGTGCTGCGCCCGGGGTTTATTTCTCCCGAGGAGCTTTCCGGCATTGCAGATACGGTGATAGACAAGGGCGTGCTCGAACAGCTGGGAGAAGACGCAGTGGTGCGTTCTCCGGGAATGAAATACAAGCATTATGCCCCGAAGGCAGATGTGACTATAATCGATTCCGACAGAGACAGCTTCAGGCATTATGTGAGAAAGAACCTCACTGAGGGTATGATGCTGCTGGTGTTCTCAAAGGGTGACTGTGAAGGCCTTGACGCTGACTTTATCGAATACGGTGAGACTGCTGAGGATCAGGCGAAAAAACTTTTCACCTGTCTGCGAACTCTTGATGAGCTGGGCGCCGAAAGGGTGCTTGCGCGCTGCCCCGAAAAAAGCGGCGTGGGTCTGGCGGTCTATAACAGGCTGCTGAGGGCAGCAGGCTTTAAGGTGGTGAAGCTGTGAGCATAATTATAGGGCTTACAGGGCAGAGCGGTGCCGGCAAAAGCACGGTGAGCAGGGTGTTCACGCAGGAGGGCTTTGCCGTTATCGACTGTGACGCGGTAGCCAGAAGAGTTACCGAGGCAGGCTCTGACTGCAACAGGGAGCTTTCAGAGTATTTCCCGGAATGCTTTGATGAGAGCTATGTGCTTGACCGCGAAAAAATGGCTCGGATAGTGTTCTCTGACAGGGAGAGCCTTGAGCTTCTCGAAAGGATAGAATTTAAGTATATAACCGCTGAAATAAAAAGGATAGTCGAAGAATTGTCCGAAAAATCGGACTATATAGTTCTTGACGCTCCTACTCTTTTTGAAGCCGGTATCGACGGCAGCTGCGATGTGACGGCCGCAGTTCTCAGTGATGAGCAGCTGAGGCTCGGGCGGATAATGCAGCGCGACGGTGTCAGCGCGGAGCTTGCAAAAAAGAGGTTTTCCTCTCAGCATGATGAGGTTTTTTTCAGGGAAAAGTGTACTCTGATAATTGAAAACAACGGCACCCTTGCCGAGGCGGAACGCTCGGCACAGGAGGCTGCAAGAACGATCAAAGGAATGTTTGGTAATGCCTGCAAAGACATCAAAAACAGTTAAGAGGACTTCTGCGCCGAGAGGTACGGGAGGATCAAAAAGAAAAACAAAAAAGAGAATAAAAAAGGGACCTGTCTTTCTGGCGGTGCTGCTTCTGGCGTCGATAGTGACGCTGATAGCTCTGCACGGGAAGGATATAGCAAAAAAGGTGAAGGAGCTTCCGCAGTCATTTACATACCCGACGGATTATGAGGAATATGTCGTGAAGTATTCATCGGAATATAACTGTGATCCCGTGCTGGTGTTCTCTGTGATAAAGGTAGAGAGCGGCTTTGACCCCGATGCGGTGTCAGAGGTGGGCGCGAGAGGGCTGATGCAGCTGATGGAGGACGCCTTTGACTGGATAAAGTTCAGGCTTGATGATGACAGGGGCTATACCTTTGACGATGTGTTTGAGCCGAAGCTCAATATCCAGTACGGAACTTATTATCTGAGTTATCTTCTCGATAAATATGACGGCTCTATTGAGCTGACGGCTGCGGCTTATCACTGCGGAATGGGGCTTGTTGACAGCTGGATAACTGACGGCACGATAGACCCGAAAAACTTCAGGACAGAGGATATACCCGATGAGAACGACCAGACCGCGAATTATGTAGACAAGATAATGAATGCCTACAGCCATTATAAGGACATTCTGGCGAGCAGCCATACCGTAAGTGAATAACGGTAATTGTGTGCGGCACAGTTGCGCAATGAATAAATAAGGAGGAACTAACATGAGTGAAAAGGAAAAGTCACAGGCAGAGCTTCTTTCTGAAAAGGTGCTTTCTGACAGGAAGAATGCAGGGCTCAGAATGAGCGATGAGCAGATAGCTGAGGCAGATGCATTCTGTGAGGGGTATAAGGATTTTCTTGATACCGCAAAGACTGAGCGCGAAGCGGTGATCGAGGCTGTTAAGCAGGCTCAGGAAGCCGGCTTTGTGCCATTTGAGAAGGGAAAGAAGTATCAGCCAAATGAGAAATTCTATTATGTGAACAGAGAAAAGGCTGTTATCCTAGGCGTTATGGGCTCTGAGGATATCGGTACGGGCGTGCGCCTGGCAGCTGCTCATATCGACTCTCCAAGGCTTGACTTAAAGCAGAACCCGCTTTATGAGGAGAAGGAGCTTGCTCTCTTCAAAACGCATTATTATGGCGGAATAAAGAAATATCAGTGGCCGACCATACCGCTCTCACTGCACGGTGTTATCGTCAAGGGCGACGGCTCAAAGATATCCGTCAGCATAGGCGAGGACGACAGCGACCCTGTGTTCTGCATTACGGATATACTTCCGCACCTTGCAGACGAGCAGATGAGACGCCCAGCACCTAAGCTTATCCAGGGGGAGGAGCTGAACATACTTATCGGGTCGCGCCCGTTCAAGGACGATAAGATCTCAAATAAGGTAAAGCTCAATATTATGGCGATACTCAATGAAAAATACGGCATAGTTGAGGACGACTTCATCTCGGCGGAGCTTGAAGCGGTGCCTCAGTTCAAGGCGCGTGATGTCGGTTTTGACAGAAGCCTTGTGGGCTCTTACGGACAGGACGACAGGGTGTGCGCATATACGGCTCTCAGAGCTATCCTTGACTGCGACAGTCCGAAGAAGACCTGCCTGACTATCCTCACCGACAAGGAGGAGACGGGAAGCGACGGAAACACCGGCCTTAACAGCTCTTATCTGCCGTATTTCATTGCAGATCTCGCAAAGCCCTTCGGCTATGAGGGCAGAGACGTTATATCGGTCTCCGAGTGCCTTTCAGCAGATGTCAATGCTGCGGTCGATCCTACATTCTCAAGCCCCTTTGAGATAAGAAACGCTTCCCAGATAAATTACGGCGTTGTTGCGACAAAGTTCACCGGCGCAAGAGGAAAGAGCGGCACATCAGACGCATCGGCAGAGTTTGTCGGCAGGATAAGAAAGCTTTTCGATGACAATGACATCATCTGGCAGACAGGTGAGCTCGGAAAGGTCGATGCCGGCGGCGGCGGAACAGTAGCTCAGTATATCGCAAACCTTGACTTTGACGTTATCGATGTAGGTGTGCCTGTGCTCTCAATGCACGCACCGTTTGAGATAACCTCAAAGATCGATGATTTTATGGCTTACAAGGCATTCTGTGTTTTCTTCGCAGACTGATTGTTGAAAGTGCATAAGATAAGCTCTCGTTATTTGTGAGAAAGTTAAAATCCGTTCATAATTTGGTTTAGTCTCTTGACAGAAAATTAAATCTATGTTAATATTTTCGTGTAAGATACGCCGAAGAGCGGCGATCTGAGAATAAGACACGGGGGTAATTATTATGAAGAAAATTTTCGCAATGATGCTCGCTGCTGTAATGTGCTGCCTTATGCTGGTAAGCTGCGGCGACAGCAAGTATGTAGGAACCTACACCTACGAACTTCTTGGTGAGAAGATGAGCATCGAACTCAAGGACGACCACAAGGCTAAAGTTTTCGGTGAAAGCGGAGCAGAGTGGGAAGTTGACGGTGACAAGATCATCCTCAGCGACGAGAGCGGCAAGGATGATGAGACAATTGAGCTCACTATCAACGATGACGGCGACCTCGAGATGAGCGAGAGCGGCATCACAATGACATTTGAGAAGGAAGAAGATTAATTCGCTTACTGCGTTGCCTTATGACAGCGCAGTTTTTTTGTCTGAAATAAAAAAAGTAAAAGTTTTGACCGAAGGGGTTTGGGCGCGACCGGAAAGCCCCCAAGCAGGACGTGCTGCTGCTAGGGAGCCAGCGCTATTATCGGGCGAATCACTTTTGCAATAAGAAAAGAGCCCTGTTTTCACAGAGCTCTTTTTATGTATTGTGTTAAGCTTAAAGCTCGATTATTACCTTACCGCCGAAGTTCGGGCTTACATCTGCCTTCTTGTCGGTGTTTGCAACTTCTATCGAGAAGCTTGCCTTTGTATCGGTGTAGGTGCACTCGATCTTGCTGCCGTTTCTTACCGCGGTAAGCTCGAATACCTGCTTTGCCTCGGTGTCATAGATCTTTGCAGCTGCGCTCTTGCCGTCTTCAAGCTCGTAGATCCTGAAGGTGGTGCCGTCAAGATAATCATACTCAACGTCGTTTTCAAACTTTCCGTAAGCGATGATGCTGTTCGGCTTTGCAAGTGCAGGTATCTCAAAGTATGAGCACTTGTGTCTGTACCACTTGCCGCCTTCAAGCACCTTGCCTGTGATTATGTCTGTCCACTTGCCCTCAGGCAGATAATACTCAGCCATGCTCTCATCATTGAGGATAGGTGCAACGAGGATATTGTCACCGAACATATACTGCCTGTCGATAGTGAGGCAGGTAGGGTCATCTGCATAATCTATTACCATAGCTCTCATAACAGGCACGCCGACCTCATGAGTCTTGATAGCCTGTGCCCAGATATAAGGCATCAGCTGGCCTTTAAGCTTTGTGAAGAAGCGAAGTACGTCGCAGGCCTCTTCATCAAAGAGCCACGGCACTCTGTAGGACTGATTTCCGTGCAGACGGCTGTGAGACGAGAACATACCGAAGGCAGCCCATCTCTTGTAGATGTCGGGAGTTGCGGTAGCTTCAAAGCCTGCCATATCGTGTGAGGTGTAGCCGAAGCCTGAGATACACAGTGACAGACAGCCCCTGACGACCTCAGCCATTGAGTTGTAGTTGCCTGAGCAGTCGCCGCCCCAGTGAACGGGGAACTTCTGTCCGCCTGCCGTCGCTGATCTTGCAAAGAGACAAGCCTTGTTCTCACCGTAATACTCTTTGAGCACGTTGAATGTGCACTCATTGTAGAGATATGTATAGTAGTTATGCATCTTTATCGGGTCAGAGCCGTCAAAATACTTGACACCTCTGGTAGGTATCCTCTCGCCGAAGTCTGTCTTGAATGTGTCAACACCCATCTCACAGAGCTTTCTCAGATATGATGCGAACCACTTGCAGGCATCAGGATTTGTGAAGTCAACGATAGCCATTCCCGGCTGCCATGTATCGCACTGGAATACGCTGCCGTCCTCGTTCTTGATGAAGTAGCCGTTTTCCATGCCCTCATCAAAAAGCCTTGATCTCTGGCCTACATAGGGATTTATCCATACGCAGGTGTGAAGGTTCTTGTCCTCGTGAAGTCTCTTGAGCATAGCCTCAGGCTCGGGGAACTGGCTCTTGTCCCACTCAAAGTTGCACCACTCGAAGCCCTTCATCCAGAAGCAGTCAAAGTGGAACACCTGCAGGGGGATATCTCTCTCAGCCATACCGTCGATGAACGAGGTGATAGTCTCTTCATCATAGGTGGTGGTGAAGGAGGTGGTGAGCCACAGGCCGAAGCTGAATGCCGGAGGCAGTGAAGGCTTGCCTGTGAGGGTGGTGTAGCCTGCCAGAGCATCTGTGATGTTCTCTCCGCCGAAAACGAAGTATTCAAGGTTCTCACCCGGAACGGTGAACGAAACCTTGGAAACGGTATCAGAGCAGACCTCGTAGGAGACCTTGTCCGAGCTGTTTACGAAAACGCCGTAGCCCCTTGACGAAACGTAGAAGGGTATGCACTTGTATGACTGATCTGAGCAGGTGCCGCCGTCAGAATTCCATATCTCTACTGACTGACCGTTCTTTGCAAAGGTGGTGAACTTCTCGCCGAAGCCGTAGAAATACTCGCCTACGGTAGTGTCAAGCTGCTCTCTAATATATGTAGTGTGAGGATCTGAGGGGTAGTTCCAGAAGGTGTCATCGGCAGCAAGCTGCATTCTTGCCTGCTTTCTGTATTCGCTCTCGAAGATGATGCCGGTAGATCTCCAGCCGCCGCTTGTGAGCTTTTTGTCTTTATAGTAATATGTAAAGCCCCAGTTCTCGCGGTCTACCACAAGCCTGGTATCTCCGGAAACGAGCACAGCCTCCTTCTCGGTTATCGTTACCGAAGGCTTGTAGCTGCCTTCATTGAGAACAAAGTGCGGGCCGTTGTCAACATAGCCCTTGTGGTGAGTGATGTTCACCTTTATGCAGTTTTCCTGCGTTGATGTGTACCTGATCTCCAGGTTGGCGCTTCCGAGCATCATCGACCTGTTATAAACGACGAACGGAGTCGCAACGATCAAAAAGCCGTTCTCGATCTCATCGACCTCGAAAGCCTGATTTGCGTAGTTAACTTCATATCCCTTCTGATTGAGCCAGAATCCGTCGGCAAATTTCATAGTGGAATACCTCCCGATCATAATTTTTTAAGTAACAGCGCAATGTATACGTTTACGCTGTTACAACTATTTTATAACATCTTACCGGAAATTGCAATAGTAAAAAAGTGATTTTTAAGAATTTTTTATCTCAAAATGCAGCTTTTTTCTCGCATAGCGAAATCTTTTCATTATGTTCATATTTTAGCGAAAATCGAAAACGTTTGAGAAACCTACTGTTTTGGTTGACATTATAGCAGTGTAATGTTATAATATAGGGTAATACTACCGTGAGGAAAGAAAACAATGGCAGAGAGTATATGCAGGTGCTTTAAAAGATGCGGCGGCTGCCAGCTGGCTATGAGCTATGAGGAGCAGATCGCTTATAAGAATCAAAAGGCAAAAAGGTTATTGTCACGCTTTGCAAGGGTGCTTCCTATCATACCTGCGGAGGACCCTTACAGATACCGCAACAAGGTGCAGACGGTCTACAAAACGGCACGCTCGGGCGAAATAGTTTCGGGGGTGTTCCGCTCGTCTGACAAAGGAATGACCGTGATAGAAGACTGTATGCTTGAGGACAGGAGAGCCTCTGAGGTGATAAGGGAATTGAAGCCTCTTCTTGGCTCGTTCAGGATAAACCCTTACAACCCGAAGAGCGGAAAGGGCGTTTTAAGGCATACTCTGATAAGGGCAGCGTCAAAGGGCGTTATGCTGGTGCTTGTAGTGAACAAGCCTGCCGTGCCCAATGCAAAGGGCCTGGCGCAGGCGCTGGTGAAAAAATGCCCGTTTGTCAGGAGCGTGGTGCTGAACGTCAATCCGCGCGGGATGCCGCTGACACTTGGGCAGCACAGCAAGGTGCTTTACGGCAGCGGTCATATCGAGGACGAGCTTTGCGGCTGCGTTTTCAGGATATCCCCGCAGTCGTTCTATCAGGTGAACAGTGCCCAGACCGAAAAGCTCTATGAAACTGCAATAAGTGCCGCAGGCATAGAGAAGGGCAGCAGGCTCATAGATGCTTACTGCGGGACGGGGACCATAGGCATAATCTGTGAAAGACGGGGTGCTGTGGTCGCAGGGTGCGAGCTCAATGAGAATGCGGTCAGGGACGCTGAGATGAACGCAGCGCTCAATAAATGTGAGAACATCACCTTTTATGCCGAGGACGCAGGAAGCTTTATGGCAAAGATCACGGATTCAGGCGAGATGGTCGATATCGTGGTGCTCGATCCGCCGAGAGCAGGAGCATCAAGGCAGTTTATAGCGGCACTGAGCAGGCTGAGACCGAAGAGGATAGTTTATATCTCATGCGGTATTGAGAGCCTTGCGAGAGACCTTGCGGCGCTGGCGAGACTGGGATATAAGGCGGATATGATACAGCCTGTGGATATGTTCCCTCACACAACGGGGATAGAGACAGTGGTCACGCTGAGCCCGGTATAAGTGTTGGTTATATTGCTATTATAAACAGGTATTTTACAAAGCTGCCGGTTTATGTTATACTATGATCGGAAAGAAAGATAATGGATACGCATAATATGCGGTAATATAAAAAGATCGGGAGGATCAGACTATGAATGAAAAAGTTAGGCTTTTGACCGAGAATATAGAAAAGGTCATCGTCGGAAAGACAGATTCTGTGCTCAGGATAATCACAGCTATGCTTTGCGGCGGTCATGTTCTTATTGAGGACGTGCCGGGCGTCGGCAAGACGCAGCTGGTATCTGCGCTGGCAAGGTCTGTGGACGGAAAATTCAACAGGATACAGCTGACTCCCGATGTAATGCCGTCAGATATCGTCGGTTTCTCAATGGTCGACAGCACAACGCATGAGCTCACCTACAAGGAGGGCGCTGCAATGTGTAACTTCCTGCTGGCCGATGAGATAAACAGAGCTTCGCCGAAGTCACAGTCAAGCCTTCTGGAGGTAATGGAGGAGAGACAGATCTCAGTTGACGGCGTGACCCATGTTCTGCCGAGACCTTTTATGGTGCTCGCAACACAGAACCCTGTCGAGACCTATGGTACATATCATCTGCCGGAGGCACAGATGGACAGGTTCCTGATGAAGATATCGATGGGCTATCCGACCTATGATGCAGAGCTCGATATAATGTCGAGGGCGGAGGCTTCGGATTTCGGAAAGAACGTTGAGGCTGTGATGAGCCTTGATGACATAACGGCGCTTATGAACTATGCCGAGAATGTGACGGCTGCGCCGAATATAAGAAGATATATACTTAGCATCGTTACCGCGACGAGAAATTCGGATTATGTAAAGCTGGGCGTTTCTCCGAGAGGAAGCATAGCTCTTCTGAAAGCTGCCAAGGCCTATGCCTTTGTTATGGGCAGATCATTTGTGACGCCCGATGATGTAAAGGCTGTAATGAGTGATGTTCTGGCGCACAGACTTATGCTCTCTCCGAAGGGTAAATCCTCGTTCGGAAATGAGAGAGCGGCGCTTGCCGAGATAGCTCTAACAGTCAAGTCACCTGATGAGATAGCTCAGCAATAATTATTACGGTCTGCTGCGGCAGATAGGTGGTACTGAAAAAACGGAGAAGATCACGAAGGGAGGGAGAGCATGAAAAATGCAATGGGCTACCTTGCCTGCGGGCTGATAGCGGTGTTTGTGTCGTATTTTATAAATGCGTCCGGCGGACTGCTGCTGTTGGAGCTGCTGACGCTGGGATTTCTGCTTTCCTCTCTGATATATATACTGTCGCAGAGAAAGCTTAGTGCGGCAGTGAGGACGGTGACCGAGGTCGCGGCAAAAAACGACAAGCTTGAGATAGAGCTTGTGCTGAGCTCTACGATATTTCCTCTGCCGACTGCTATGGCGGAGATAACACTGCAGGCGACGGACAATCTGAGGATAGTAGGTGAGCCGAAGCTCAGGGCGCTGGTGATGTCAAAAGAGCCGACAGTCATCAGGGTGCCGGTCGAGACGGTGTACTGCGGAGTGGGAGCTGTCAGCATAAAGAGCCTGGTGCTGCACGATTATCTGGGCATAGCTGACAAGGATATAACGGCTTCTCTGCCCGGAGGGGCAGCTTATATTAAGGTGCTGCCTAATATCCCCGAGACGGGCGGCCAGCAGGAGATACTGCGGGCAACGGCTGAGAACTCGGCCTATGATGAGGATAATGAGAGTGAGACGAATGAGACCTCGCTGACGCCGACAGGCTTCCCGGGGTTTGAGCACAGAGACTATATCCCCGGCGATTCGCTCAAGAGGATAAACTGGAAGCTCTCCTCGAAGAAGGACGAACTAATGGTAAGGCTGGATGAAAAGGTCTCGGCGTCAAGCCAGATATTCGTGCTGGATATTCCGCAGGGCGATCTGTTCAACGGCATTTATATGAAAAACATCGACAATATAGTTGAGGCGTCACTTGCGATGCTGGATATGCTGGTGCGGCAGGGATATGAGAGTGAATTCAATTACTGCATCGGCGGCGACTGGCGCAAGGCAGAGATATCTCAGCTGGGAGATATCCTTCTTCTGCAGGAGGACCTTGCAGGGATAAGAGTGACCGAAGACAAGGACAGGTTCGCGTTCGGTGCGCTGAATCAGAACACGATGCCGATATGCTTTTCGGCGTGCATGGCGGATATGCAGGCACAGCTGCAGTATCTGCTTGAAAAGGTCGGAGGGTCATTCGTGTTTACGAAAAACAGCGGCATTGAAAAGGTCGCTGAGAATGTCTGGCACGTAGATGAGAATATGGAGTTTGAACGGCTCGGATAAATGAAAAGAGGTGAGCATATTGAGCAGAGCAAGAAGAATACTTACGGATATAGCGGCTAAATATGCTCTGCCTGCTGTGTATTGCATAGTTATCATCAGATTGATAATCGACGTGTTTATGCCGAATGATGTATCACGCTATACGATAATATGCTTTGCTGCTGAGTGTCTGCTGTTCGTGCTGTTTGAATGGCTGAAGGGCAGAAAGGTGTTAAGAGGCCTGATATACATGACGATGCTCATAGGCATCACTGTGCTGTATTTCAGACTGATCATGCAGGGCTACACCCGGACTATGATAAGCTATCAGGACTGGTTCTATGTTGATATCAATGAGGTCGGGCAGGTCGATGAGTATTTCACCGGCACAATGATATTTATGACGTTTTTCCTGTCATCTGTAGTTTATTATTTCACGCTGATAAGATACAGGGCGTCAGGCACGCTGCTGGCGATGCTGTTCCCGCTGTTTATCTATGCAAAGAGAGCCGAGTCTATAGAGACGTTCGAGCTGACCCTTATGATAACCGTTTTCTTGGCGCTTATGGTGCATTCAAGGCTTGTGAGCACTGAGAACAAGGAGCGAGTTGTCATCAACAGGCAGTATGCGGCTGCACTGGCGCTGTTTGTTGCGGTGGTCGGAGCTGTGACTATGTTTTTGCCTTCAACTACGGCAAAGTCAAAGCTTGAGGCCGACAAGACCTATTTTGATCTGACGGGAAGCAGAAATTCAAACTATTCAGACCTGAGCGATCTGTCATCTCTCAGGTTCGGCAGCAACGATGAGGGCGTTGAGCTTTTCAGAATGACTGCTTCGGACAATTACTACGTTTATTATCTCAGGAGACAGGGCTTTGACAGTGTCACCGAGGACGAGCGCTGGGTGATGAGCAGGGATAATTCTATCTACGATATAATCGGAATGAATTATGCTGACAATGAGATAAATACGCCTGTGTATATGTACCAGATGATGAGAGAGCTGGCTGAATCGGGCGATTACGAGCAGTACGGGCTGAAAAAGGAACTGTATCCCCAGAGCATTTATACGCAGATAGAGGAAATGTCACTTTATGCGAGCGATAATTTCGCGCCGTCATACCTGCCTGTTCCGATAACTCTTGAGGGTGATTCTCTCAAGCAGTATAACAAGATACCTCACGGAGAGGTCTATGCAGCGGCACTGTATGATAACGGCTCCGCACCGGAGCTTGATACGGATATCGAGTTCTATCCCGAGAATGATGAGGCGAGAGCCTATATCAGCAAGATCAATATCAGGTATGAGGATTTTGAGGCGGCGCTTGAAGCGGCTGCTGCAAAGGGCGATATCAGAAATTCCGTAGTCTATAACGTGCAGGCTATCCACGATAATTTCACCGATCTGTCTGGTTATGAAGCAAGTGACAGGCTCAGGGAGCTTGCTCAGAGCATAACGGGCGACAAGGATACCGAGTATGAAAAGGCACAGGCTATCGTTGATTATTTTGAGAACAACGGCTTCCGCTACGATAAGGAATATGTGCCGGAGGACGAGTCTATAGATTATTTCCTGTTTGAATCCAAGCGCGGCAGCTGTACCAGCTACGCAACGTCGATGACATTGATCGCAAGGCTTGCGGGTCTGCCGGCGAGATACGTCGAGGGATTTGCGGCTTATGAGAAGAACGACAGCAACGAATACATCATCCGTGACAGCAACGCCCATGCGTGGGTAGAGATCTACATTTCAGGTGTGGGCTGGGTTACATTTGATCCTACTATCGCTGATTATCAGACTGCCGGAGGTGATGACGACGGCGGATTTGACTTCACGATCTTCTTTGAGTACTTCGGAAGGATAGCTATAGTTCTGGGCGTTATATTCGTTATCATTTTCGTTATCCTGCTTGACAGGATAATCGAGCTGTTATTCAGGATATCGCTGATGTTTACAGATAATACTAACCGCGTTCTGAAGCTTTACAGAAGGACCCTGAAGCTGCTGGAGAATTCATCGGGAGTACGGCTCGCAGGCTACACTCCGCACGAGCTGCTTGGCTTTATGAGATCGCGCCGGGAGGCGGATCTGAGCTATGTGGTGGAGCTGTTTGAGGCGGTCTGCTTCGGCGGATATACACCTTCCGACGAGGAATGGAAAAAGGCATACGGTCTCTATAAAGGGGAGTATAAAAAGCTTAGAAAGCAAAAGCCTTTGAATACGGCAAAAGCATAAAAAAAGACCACTTTCTTTGAGAGAGTGGTCTTTTTGAATATCAGATCTCTGCCAGCAGATCGCTCATATCATAGAGCCCTGCCTGCTTGTCCTTGAGGAAAACAGCAGCGTTCACAGCACCTACGGCAAACACCTGCTTTGAATGTGCTTCGTGCTTCAGGCTCACAACTTCATCGCGGCCTGCAAAGAGTATCTCGTGCTCACCTACTATAGTGCCGCCCCTTATCGAGTGCATACCGATCTCGGTCTTGCTTCTCTTTGCCCTTACGGAGTGCCTGTCGTAGACGTATTTGCACTTGGTGTCAAGAGCTGAATTAATAGCGTCAGCAAGCATGATAGCTGTGCCCGAAGGAGCATCGAGCTTCTGATTGTGGTGCTTTTCTATGATCTCGATGTCATACTGTCCGCCGAGGACCTTTGCGGCCTTCATTGCAAGCTCAGCTAAAAGGTTTATGCCGAGGGTCATATTGAATGTGAAGAACACAGGTACCTGCTCGGCTGCCTTATGTATTTTTGCAAGCTCCTCTTCGCTGTAGCCTGTTGTGGCAAGCACCAGCGGCACACCGTTCGTCAGTGCATAGGAGAGAAGATCGTCCAGCGCAGAGGGGTGTGAGAAGTCGATGATAACATCGGGCTTCTCAGTGAGCTCAGATGCGCTTTTAACAACAGGGAAGCTGTCATAAGCGTCTCCAAGCTTATCTATCCCTGCGATAGCTTCGCAGTCATCTCTGCCTTTTATAACATCGTTTATGAACCTGCCCATTTTTCCGCAGGCTCCGCAGATAACTATTTTAGTCATTTTTATCAGTCCTTTATTGTTATACTGAATTCCCCTGCCGAAAGACA
>ODAI011161949.1_pt1 | contig 19060 bp, 11 predicted proteins | sample 1539321 | NCBI WGS metagenome assembly ODAI01 (sample SAMN02144231, study PRJEB22623) | gut metagenome | biome: sheep rumen | host: Ovis aries | place: New Zealand
AAGACAAAAAAAGGAACAATTTTTTGTTGTTGGGGTGGGGGACGCGGGGGAATAACTCCCCCCCCCCCCGCCACAACACCGGATACATGATATTGGACGCTTTTGCTAAGGCGTCCAATATTGTTTTTGAGGACAGACGCTACGGCTTCGTCGCCGAGACCTCCCTCAAAGGGCGGAAAGTGTTTCTGCTGAAGCCCACCACATTCATGAACCTCAGCGGCAACGCGGTGCGCTATTGGCTCAACAAAGAGAACATCGACCAGAAGCGGCTGCTCGTCATCAGCGACGATGTGGCGCTTCCGTTGGGCACTTTCCGGCTGAAAGCCAATGGCTCCAACGGCGGCCACAACGGACTCGGGCACATCCAGCAGCTCATCGGACAAGACTATGCCCGGCTGCGGATGGGAATTGGCAACGACTTCCCGCGTGGCGGACAAATCGATTGGGTGCTCGGGCAATATAGCGAAGACGACTTGAAAGTCCTGCAGCCACGTTTCGAGTTGGTGGGCGATGTGATCAAGAGCTTTGTGCTCGCTGGCATAGACATCACGATGAATCAATACAACAAGCTGGGGAAGTCTGTTCCACGTCCCTCACAAGAGGAAACCGCTAAGGCGGAAGACCCGTCTTCAAAATGACAATCGTATGAACAAGAACAATTCTGCTGGCCATCAGACGCCTCCTCCCTTGGAGAAGCAGGGTGAGGCAGTTGCCCGAATCGACAAATGGCTGTGGGCGGCGCGCATCTTCAAGACGCGTTCCATCGCCGTAGACGCCATCAAAAACGGGCGCGTCACCATCGATGGAGTCAACGTGAAACCCAGCCGAAACATCAAGGCGGGCGAAGTGGTGAGTGTGAAGAAGCCTCCCATCACATATTCGTTCCGCGTGCTGAAAACCATTGAGCAACGCGTAGGTGCCAAGTTGATTCCAGAAATCTACGAGAATGTGACCGACCCAAAGCAATACGAATTGCTCGAGATGAGCCGTATCAGCGGTTTTGTGGACAGAGCGCGAGGCACCGGGCGACCCACCAAAAAGGAGCGTCGCGCCATCGACGCCTTTGTCGACCCAACACTTTTCGGGTTCGATGACGACGAAGAAGGATGGGACTAAGGTCAACCGCCAATGTCCCATCCTTCTTTTTTTTTGCTGCCTCATCTTTCTTTTTTTGCTGCCCCCGTCTTTCTTTTTTTATTGCCCCGTCTTTCTTTTTCGAAAGCCTCATTCATTCTTTCTTTTAATCCCCTTTCCCCTTTATACCCCCCAATTTTTCTAAATCTTTGTCACATGTATGCTCTGATGCTGTCACACCTACACTCTGATGCTGTCAGATATATACTCTGATGCGCTCAGGTGTTAACTCTGACGCTCTTAGATGATAACTGTGCCAAAAGTTTTGTGTTTTTAAGCCTCGTAAGCATCGTCAAGTTGATGGCATGTTTTCTTTTGAATATGGCGAACAAACTCAGTCTCCACAAAAAACAAAGGATTTACTTTGTTTTATTTTCGTTTTTTCGTATCTTTGCAGCCGAGAGAGTATAACAATTGGAGTTAGGAGTTATGAATATGGAACAGAGAGTCATTTTTTCACAGAACTTGAAACGCGAGGTTGCCGCAGCCATTTCGGAATGCGAGCACGACAAATTGTTTGTGCTCACCGACGAGACCACCGCTAAAGCTTGCTGGCCTGTCATTGCTGGTTTCTTCTGCCTGAAAAAGGCAAAACTCATCAGCATTCCGGCTACCGACGCGAGCAAAACGTTGGAGAGTCTCAGCCATGTGTGGAGTTGCCTGCAACAGGGTGGAGCCACGCGCCACTCGTGCATGATAAACCTTGGAGGAGGCATGGTGACCGACCTGGGTGGCTTCGCGGCTTCGACGTTCAAGCGGGGAATCAACTTCATCAACATCCCCACCACGCTCTTGTCGATGGTTGATGCCAGCGTGGGCGGAAAGACAGGCATCAACTTCGGTGGACTGAAAAACGAAATAGGTGTGTTCAATGAAGCTGAGTTCGTCATCCTCGATACCACTTTCTTGAAAACGCTCGACGACGAGAATATCCGTTCCGGATATGCCGAAATGCTGAAGCACGGGCTCATCAGCAATGAAGAGCATTGGGCGGAATTGCTGAAATTCCCTCTCGATGAGGCTACAAAGCCCGAACAATTGAAAGCATTGCAGACGCTGGTGACGAAAAGCGTGGCTGTCAAACAGCGAATTGTCACAGAAGACCCACGCGAGAATGGTATTCGCAAGGCGCTCAACTTGGGGCATACCGTCGGACATGCCTTCGAGTCGTTTGCCTTGCGTCATGCCGACAAGCGTCCGCCTCTGCTTCACGGCTATGCTGTTGCATTCGGACTGGTGTGCGAACTCTACTTGAGTTGCATGAAAACAGGTTTCCCAACCGACAAGATGCGTCAAACCGTGCAATTCATCCATCAGAACTATGGCACGATGAACATCAGTTGCGACGACTACGACGAACTGATTGAATTGATGACGCATGATAAGAAGAACACTGCCGATGCCATCAACTTCACTTTGCTTGGTGGAATAGGCGACATCCGCATCAACCAAAATGCCACGAAGGAAGAAATCAAGGAAGCACTCGACTTTTTCAGAGAATGCTGATACAACAATACCCAACACGAATATGAAAAAACTAATGTCCTCCCTAGTGCTTGCCTTCGCCCTCTGTGTGCAGGCCAATGCACAGAAATGGAGCGGGAATCCCATCCTCATGGGCTTTCACGCCGACCCCGAAGTGATGTACTCGCATCAGACAAACCGCTACTATATCTATTCCACTACCGATGGAACGCCCGGATGGGGAGGATGGTTCTTCACATGCTTCTCGAGTGAAGACTTGACGAATTGGCGGTACGAAAGCATGAACCTCAACTTGCCGCGCGACACGCGGTGGGCAAGCGGAAACGCATGGGCACCAGCCATTGAAGAGAAATTGGTGGATGGCAAGTACAAGTACTTCTTCTATTATAGTGGTGAGACCGGGCATGGGAAAGCTATAGGCGTAGCCGTCAGCGATTCTCCCATAGGGCCATTCCACGACATCGGGCATCCCATTGTTGACAAACGCCCCGAAGGACAAAGGAATGGGCAACAGATTGATGTAGACGTGTTTACCGACCCTGACACGGGGAAGAGTTATCTTTTTTGGGGTAACGGCTATATGGCTGGTGCTGAACTGAACGATGACATGCTCAGCATCAAGGAAGAGACTGTCCGACTGATGACTCCGCGAGGTGGAACGTTGCAGGACTATGCTTACAGGGAAGCCCCTTACGTATTCAAGCGTAACGGTATCTACTACTTCCTTTGGTCGGTAGACGACACGGGCTCGCCCAACTATCATGTGGCCTATGGAACGAGCGAACAGCCGTTAGGACCCATTCAAGTGGCCGAGCAGCCCATTGTGCTTATCCAAGACCCTGCCAATGAAATCTACGGACCAGCCCACAATAGTGTGCTTCAGATACCGGGACGCGACGAGTGGTACATCGTTTACCATCGCATCAACAAGAATTACATTGAGAGGGAAAAAGGTCCGGGCATCCATCGTGAAACATGCATTGACCGTATGTTCTTCAATGCCGATGGAACTATACAGCCCGTGAAACCCACGAAGCGTGGCGTGAAGGGGATAAAGAAGTGATGAAATGAAAAAAGTGGAAGGGCTGAGGCTCTTCCACTTTTTAGTTTGAAGGGGATTATTTGGCCAAAGCTTTCTTGGCTTGCTCTTCTGCCAAGGCCTTGGCTTCTTTGTTTGCTTCGCGTGCGTTAGCCTTTCGGTAATAACCGCGAGTGGCTCCTTCGCTAGAGAGAATCAGCGAGTCGTCGCGCAAGTATTCAATGTCGCATGTGTCGTAGTGTATATCGGTGATGACTCTTTTTGCCTCATCTGCCGAGAATTCTGGCTTTCCGCTGGTCATCACGAGTTTTCCGTTCCAAATGTGCCATTCGGTGAAATAGGAGAGTGGGGGATAGACCACAGGGCTTTCGTCGGCAAGCGAATTGCGTTGGCGCACGTAGCCCACGCTTTGTGCCGTCCACTGGCGTTTCAAGGAGAATCCGTATTCGCGCGGCATGAGGATGGTGCGTCTGATGGAGTCGGGCATGTCTTGCATCATCCTTTTCTGCAGTTTGGGTGGCATCTTGTCAAAGTCACGCATCTTTGGCGTCACGATGTAACACCATGTTCCTTTCAGTTCGTCGAGGTTGATGACCAGGTCGGCCACAGTGGAGTCTTCTTCGTTGAGCACCAGCCCCAGCCAGTCGCCAATATGTGGCCGTCCCATAATCTTTTGGTTGCGGAAAGCGTCGATGATATCGTATCTCACAGGGTCACCGCCATCGTTGGGCAACAACACGATGGTAGAGTCGCTGCATCCCTCACAGGCCAGACCGTAAACCGTTTTGTCGCCAGCGAGTTGCAGTTCCTTGTTAGAGTGTCCCCTCTTTAGGACAGTGTCGTCTTCTTGCTTGCTTCCGCATGCTGAAGTCAAAACGAGAGCTCCGACAGTGGCAATGACGCTGAGTTTCTTGATGCTTCTTTTCATGTCTTGCTGTTTTTGTGTTGCAAATATAAGGTTTTTCCATCGTTCTGGCAAATAACCATCGGCAATTAACAATTCTTTTGGTCTGTCGCCTTTGGTTTTGTGTGGTTATAGGTTTTATTATGTATAGAAAAATTAAAATGTTTGGCGTTCTTGTTTTTTTTGTCTACCTTTGCACTCCAAATAGCCGATGTGATTGGCTTGAATGAAGAAATAAGAAGTATTACATATATATGAAGAAAAAAATCCAATTCAGTCTGGTCTATCGCGACATGTGGCAGAGCTCTGGAAAGTTCCAGCCACGCAAAGACCAGTTGGAGCGTATAGCTCCTGTGATTATCGAGATGGGCTGCTTTGCCCGTGTGGAGACCAATGGCGGTGCGTTCGAGCAGGTGAACTTGCTGGCAGGCGAGAATCCTAACGATGCTGTTCGTGCTTTCTGCCGCCCGTTCAACGAGGTGGGAATCAAGACCCATATGCTGGACCGCGGATTGAATGCGTTGCGCATGTATCCTGTTCCCGATGATGTGCGTGCCTTGATGTATAAGGTGAAACACGCTCAAGGTGTCGACATTCCCCGTATTTTCGATGGATTGAACGACACGCGTAACATCATTCCTTCCATCCACTGGGCCAAGGAGGCTGGTATGACACCACAAGCTACACTTTGCATCACCACCAGTCCTGTGCATACGTTGGACTACTATATGGGAGTCGCCGACGAGGTGATTGCTGCTGGTGCAGAGGAGATTTGCTTGAAAGATATGGCTGGTATCGGCCAACCCGCATTCTTGGGCAAGCTCACGAAGATGATCAAGACCAAATACCCCGATATCATCATCCAGTATCACGGACACAGTGGCCCTGGCCTGTCGATGGCTTCTATTTTGGAAGTTTGTGAGAATGGTGCCGACATCATCGATACAGCTATCGAACCTCTGTCGTGGGGTAAGGTGCATCCTGACGTGATCTCTGTTCAGTCGATGCTTCGCAACGAAGGCTTTGAAGTTCCCAATATCAACATGAAGGCGTACATGAAGGCTCGTTCGCTGACTCAAGAGTTCATCGACGATTGGCTTGGCTACTTCATCAACCCGGGCAACAAGCATATGTCAAGCCTCTTGTTAGGTTGCGGTCTGCCAGGTGGCATGATGGGAAGTATGATGGCCGACCTTGGTGGCATTCAAGGCGTGATCAACAATCTGCGTAAGAAGAAGGGCGAGCCCGAACTCTCTACCGATGACATGCTCGTTGCCCTCTTTAACGAGGTGGAATATGTATGGCCGCGCGTTGGTTATCCTCCATTGGTGACTCCTTTCTCTCAGTATGTGAAGAACATCGCACTCTTCAACCTTCTCACCATGGAGCAGGGCAAGGGACGCTATGTCATGATGGACGACTCGGTATGGGGCATGATTCTTGGCAAGAGCGGTAAGTTGCCCGGACAGTTGTCGCCAGAGATTGTGGAACTTGCAAAGGAACAAGGCCGCGAGTTTGTCACCGACGACCCGCGTTCGTTCTATCCCAATGCACTCGACGACTTCCGCAAAGAGATGGACGAAAACGGATGGGAATATGGACTGGACGACGAAGAATTGTGGGAACTGGCCATGCATCCCGAGCAATATCGCAACTACAAGAGTGGACAGGCAAAGAAGAATTTCTTGGCTGACCTGCAGAAAGCAAAGGACGCTGCACTCGGCACGAAGCTTTCACCAGAGGAGTTGGCTGCCTTCAAGCATGCTAAAGCCGATGCGTTGGTGGCTCCCGTGAAGGGCCAGGTGTTCTGGGAGTTTGGTGGTGATGGCGAGGCCGAACCTACTGTTGAGCCGTTCATCGGAAAAGAGTATCAGGAGGGTGAGGCATTCTGCTATATTGTGGCCACATGGGGCGAGATTGTCACCGTACCAGCTGCTCTTGGTGGAAAACTCGTTGAAATCAATGCCAAGCAGGGCGCTAAAGTCAACAAGGGCGACGTGATTGCCTATATTGAGCGTCCGCAGGAATAAGTGAAGTCTAAGTGTTTCGGAAGCTCCGAACGAAAATGGATTATCAGGCAATTATCGATCATTTCTATGGTACTGACGACAGCGAGCTGAAGCGTCTGTTGATGGTGCACAGTCGTGCTGTGGCCGACAAGGCCCTACGCATTTGCGATAGCCATCCAGAACTTCATCTCGACCGGGAGTTTGTTGAGGCTGCTGCTATGTTGCACGACATCGGCATCATCCAATGTGATGCACCGGGTATCTTTTGCCACGGTTCACAGCCTTACATCTGTCACGGCATCATGGGAGCGAAGATGATTTCCGAATATTCCCGACATTCGGAGCCATCTGATTGGCTTGATGCTATTGCTCGTGTCTGCCAGCGTCATACTGGTGCTGGCATCACTCGGGCAGAAATAATGGAACAACAGTTGCCGTTGCCGTTACCCGACGACGGCAGTGAACCGTATATGCCTGAGACGATGGAAGAGAAACTCGTCTGCTATGCCGACAAGTTCTTTTCAAAAACACGCCTCGACGAAGAGAAATCGTTGGAACATGTGGAACGGTCTCTTGCCAAGTTTGGCAAGGCAGGCTTGACACGTTTTGGTAGGTGGAGAGAGATTTTCAGATGAGAACGAAGTCTGTCATATTCGTCGTGTTGTTTGCCATCACATTTGTGTTGGCAAGTTGCCGTTTTGGTGCCGAGCGCTTTTCGCTTGGCAACTTGACTGACACGTCGTTCCCCGCTCTTGACGATTCTGAAAGCCTGGAGGCTGCAGAAGAGAGATTGGGAATAAAGACGGACTCGTTTGTGACCGAGCAATTGAAGCCTATCCTTGACGATACGATAAACCTGGAGATAGACAAACCTGTTGATACTTTGGATGTCGTTTCTGAGGTTGACTCGATTCCTTCTTCATCTTCGGCTCCTTCATCTATCGATACTCTTTCTATGGACTCGTTGCAGCGCGCCATTTGGCGACACAACCGAGCCATCGATGACTCTATCCATCTGGATTCGTTGAATCGTAAAAGGAAAAACGGCATTGACCATCCTGTAGAATATACGGCCAATGACTCGCTGGTGTATGTGGCTGGTTCGAAAACGGCATTCTTGTATGGCAGCTCGACAGTGAAATACGAGAACATGAACCTGAAGAGCGAGCGCATCTATATGAGCTTGGACAGTAGTTTGGTGCATGCAACAGGCGTCTTGGCTGACACGGTGAATCATGTGCTTGACGGAACGCCCGTCTTCCAGTTGGGTAGCGACACCTACGAGAACGACACGATGGCGTTCAACTTCAAGACAAAAAAGGGACTTATCCAGCATGTTTATACCCAACAAGAGGATGGATTCCTACATAGTGAGATAGCAAAACGTACTGCCGAAGGAGAAGTCTACCTGCAACACGGACGCTACACCACTTGTGATGCCGACCATCCCGATTTCTACATAGCGCTTTCACGTGCAAAAGTCAGACCAGGAAAAGACGTGGTGTTCGGTCCTGCTTATCTTGTTGTGGCTGATGTTCCTTTGCCACTTGCCATACCCTATGGCTTTTTCCCCTTTACCAAGAGCTATTCTTCAGGTTTCATCATGCCGACCTACGGTGATGAGTCGAGTCGTGGTTTCTATCTGCGCGACGGTGGATATTACCTTGCTTTGAGCGACAAGATGGATTTGAAGCTTTTGGGTGAGATCTACACGAAAGGCTCATGGGGACTTTCTGCGGCGTCCAACTATCGGAAACGCTATAAGTATAGTGGCACGTTCTATGTCAATTACCAGAATACAAAGACTGGCGATAAGGGAATGCCCGATTTTCAGGAGCAGAAGAGTTTCAAGGTGCAGTGGAGTCATCGCCAAGATACCAAAGCAAATCCTTATAGCACGTTCTCGGCCAGTGTGAACTTTGCCACATCTTCGTTTGAGCGCAACAATCTGACAGGTATGTACAATCCGCAGGCTTTGACCCAAAGCACACGTACCTCATCAGTCTCATGGAACACAACCTTCTCGAGCATCGGTCTCTCACTGAGCTCTTCGGCTAACCTTTCGCAAAACATGCGTGACTCTACCATTTCGATGACGTTGCCTGATTTGAACATCACCGTCAGCCGTTTTTATCCTTTCAAACGAAAGCATATGGTGGGCAAGGAGCGTTGGTATGAGAAGATTGCAATGAGCTATACAGGACAAATCTCGAACTCCATTGACACAAAGGAAGACAAGTTGTTGAAATCAAATGTCTTGCGCGATTGGCGTAATGGTATGCAGCATAGGATTCCTGTGAGCGGCTCGTTCACCTTGTTCAATTATATAAACGTGAATCCGTCGTTTAATTTCACCGACCGCATGTATACCAATAAAGTCATTCGTTCATGGGATGAAGCGACGCGACGTGAGGTGACCGACACTATTCATGGTTTCAACAATGTCTTCAATTGGGATATTTCATTGTCAGCATCCACTAAACTATATGGTTTCTGGAAACCCAATCCTAAGATATTTGGTAATAAGATCGATCGTTTCCGCCATGTCATCACGCCGCAAGTAAGTTTCAGCTATGCCCCTGACTTTGGTGCATCGCATTACGGATATTGGGAGACTTATCAGAAGACTGACGCCAACGGCAATGTCTCTCTCGTGCAGTATTCTCCCTATACGGGTTCTCTCTATGGAGTGCCCGGACGCGGAAAAACAGGTAGCATCTCATTTGATGTGTCGAACAACATCGAGATGAAGCTCAATTCCGATACCAGCGAGGTGAACAAACCCAAAAGCATCATTGATGAATTGGGTGCTAACATGAGCTATAACATGTCGGCGAAGACTCGCCCGTGGAGTGACCTCAGCATGCGTCTCCGTCTGAAATGGTGGAAGAACTATACATTCAACCTGAATGCCGTATTTGCCACCTATGCCTATGATTTGGATGACTACGGACGGCCTTATGTGGGAACTCATACGGAGTGGAGCCGCGGCAGATTTGGTCGCTTCCAGGGTATGTCGCAAAACTTCTCTTTCACGCTCAATCCGGAGCAATTGCACAAATGGTTTGGCGGTGGAGACGATGATGACGACGACGATGACAGAGGCAACAGAAGTGACGACGAAGGCATGGACACCGACATCGAAAGTAATGTCGATGATAGTATGATTGAAGGCCAGCGTGGAGCGAAAAAGAAAGAGAAGTCGGCAAAAGCGGATACGGATACCGACGGCTACATGACGTTCTCCATGCCTTGGTCAATCACCTTCGGATATGGTATCACAATGCGTGAGAACACGGATGTCAACAAGTTCAACTACGACAAAATGCGCTATCCTTACAAGTTCACGCAGACCCTTAATATCAGTGGTAATCTCCGACTCAGCGAAGGATGGAACATCTCCTTCTCAAGCGGATACGATTTCGAGAACAAGAAGATTTCTATGACCACAGCTTCCCTGCAGCGCGACCTCCACTGTTTCAACATGTCGTGCTCGGTGGTGCTGGCTCCTTATACCAGTTACAACTTCTCGTTCCGCTGCAATGCCTCTACGTTGACCGACGCGCTGAAGTATGACAAGCGCAGCGGCTACTCGAATGCTGTGCAGTGGTATTGATTCTGATAACCAACCAAACTTAATAACAAAAACATGGAAGAATACATTGTTTCTGCTCGGAAATACCGGCCGATGACCTTTGACTCGGTTGTAGGGCAGTCGGCATTGACCACGACGCTTCGGAATGCAGTTCGTAGCGGTAAGTTGGCCCATGCCTACCTTTTTTGCGGGCCGCGTGGTGTGGGCAAGACCACATGTGCGCGTATCTTCGCCAAAGCCATCAATTGCATGTCGCCCACCGAAGAAGGCGAGGCCTGCAATCATTGTGAGAGTTGCCAAGCTTTCAACGAGCAGCGTTCATACAATATCTTCGAACTTGATGCCGCCTCGAACAACTCGGTGGAAAACATCAAAAGTCTGATGGAACAGACGCGCATTCCGCCGCAAGTGGGACGCTACAAGGTGTTCATCATCGACGAGGTACACATGTTGTCAACACAAGCTTTCAATGCTTTCCTGAAGACGTTGGAGGAACCGCCCTCGCATGTCATCTTCATATTGGCAACCACAGAGAAACACAAGATTCTGCCGACCATCATCTCGCGCTGTCAGATTTATGATTTCGAGCGTATGACGGTTCAGGGGACTATCGACCACTTGAAGATGGTTGCCCAGAAAGAGGGCTACACCTATGAGGAAGAGGCTTTGGCTGTGATTGCCGAAAAGGCCGACGGAGGTATGCGCGATGCCTTGTCCATTTTTGACCAAGTGGCTTCCTTCAGCCAAGGAAACATCACCTATCAAAAGGTCATAGAAGACCTCAATGTGCTCGATGCCGAAAACTATTTCCGAATCATCGACCTCGCCCTTGAAAACAAGGCTGCCGACATCATGCTTCTGCTCAACCAAATCCTGGCCAACGGTTTTGATGGTGGTCATCTTATCAATGGCCTTGCTTCCCACGTGCGCAATGTGATGATGGCTCGTGACCCGCAGACCATTCCCCTTCTTGAAGTCAGCCAGTCGCAACGGGAGCGTTTCAAGGCACAAGCCCAGAAGTGCACTACGCAGTTCCTCTATCAGGCACTGAAGATCATGAACCAATGCGACATCAACTATCGAGCAAGTTCCAACAAACGTCTGCTTGTAGAACTGACGCTCATACAGATAGCGCAAATCACACAACCCGCTGATGCCGACGATCCCAGCGCGGGGCGTAGCCCCAAGAGATTAAAAAACCTGTTCAAGAAAATGCTCTCTGTTCAGCAGAAAAAGGCGGCATCGCAGGTGGCCGCTGCTGAAAAACCGTTGCAACGCGAGACGAAGGCTTCGCAGCATCGGATGGAGGGCGCTATGCCTTCAGAGAACAAACCGATGGTGTCAGAGCCGTCTTCCGTTTCAGCTGCCACTCCGGTGGCTTCTGTAAAAACTGCCGCTCCGGCGTCTCCAGCTAATCCGCCCCGCATCAAGTTGGGCAATCTCGGTGTTACTTTCACATCGTTGAAACGTGGTGAAGAGAAACCGTCTTATCAAAAAGACCATGAGGTGACGAACACCGAAGAAAGCACTTCCTTCACGCAAGAAGAACTCGACTACCAATGGTTGGCGATGTGCAATCGTATGCCTCAGAATATGGTGGCGATGGCATCGCGTATGAAGAACTTGCATCCCCAGATTCTTCAACAGCCAGAGAGTGGGGGAGAGGCGATAGAAGTTGTTGTTGACAATCAGCAGCTGCTCGATGAAATCAATGGCATCAAGGGACGTATACGTGCCACTTTGGCCAAAGAGTTGCATAACGGAAACATCACTCTCGATTTCAGGTTGGCTAAGATTGAAGAAGTGGGGAAGGTGCTCACACGTCGGGAGATATTCAACGTTGTGCGCAAGGAGAATCCAGCTATCGAGAAATTGCTTTCTTTGCTCGACCTGCACTTGTCGTGAGCGGTTCCATTTAGAAGATTCTGGTAATCAAATAGTGAGAGGGCCATACTTTACAGCATGACCCTCTCGTTTTTGTTGTCTTATATTCTGATCTTGGATTACCTCGGACCTCCGAAGCCGCCGCCCATTGGCATTCCGCCTCCGAAGCCACCGCCCATAGGCATTCCACCTCCGAAGCCACCACCAGCAGGACGATTGCCACCGCGGTTGCCACCGCCCATAGGCATTCCACCGCCCATAGGCATTCCGCCTCCGAAGCCGCCCATACCGCCCATTCCCATTCTCATGCCACGACGGGCTTCACGGGTTCCGAAGAGGTTGAGACGATAGCTGACGCGAAGCATAGCGTAGCTGGTAATTGCGTTGTACTCGTTATCGGTACGTGCCATAGCACTAATCGTACGCGAGAAGTTCGACTGCTGACCGAGGATGTCATAGAACTGCAGCATGATAGTCAGCGGTTTTCCTCTGAGCAGGCTGTGTGAAATCTGAGCATTCCAAATCAGTTCGTTGGTGTTCATCGACTGGTCGCTGTATCCACGACGGCTGTTCATACCCATATCGGTAGAAATCTGTGTGCCCCAAGGCAAGTAAAGTGTGGAGTTGAAACCGTATGCAAAACTCCATGTGTCGAGGTCGGCCTGTGGTTGCAGCTTGTTGCGGGTCTGATTGTAGTTCAACGATCCATTGAGTTCAACTTCCAACCAGTTGTTGCGGAAAGAAGCACCGAGGCGTGTACCGATGTTGTTAGAGTTGGTCACATTCCTCAAGGTTTCTCTGGTCTTGGCGTCGCCAACATAACTCACGCGGTGGTTGAAGTTGTCGTTCAGCGAGACGCTGTAGCTGAAGTATCCCAGAGAGTCGATTGCCGAGTTGAACATGATGTTCGCTCCAGCATTCCAGTTACCATTGATGTTCTCAGGACGTGATATTTGTCCACCAATATCGGTGTAGGTCACCTTGTTGGAAATGCTGTTAGCCGTTGTCGAGAAGTTGGCATTGGCGTTGATGAAGCGCTGGCGAGCCATAACAAAGTTGTTGAAACGCAAGTTGAAGCTCTGTGTGAACGATGGTTTCAAGTCGGGGTTACCAGTGGTCTTGTTCAACGGGTTGGTATCATCGTCGATAACGAGCAACTGGTCGATAGAAGGCTGGCTGGTGCTACCACGATACTGGAATTGGAGGTTACCTGACTGTGAGAAGCGCCAGCGGAAGTTGGCAGTAGGACTCCAGTTGGTCACCGTGCGGTTCACGACGGTGTCAACACCAAGATAGCGTTGCGTGTATTCAGAACTCTGCGGAACCACCTGAATACCTACATTGAAGTCGTAAGTATTGCGGATGAAGCGCAGCATCACTTCACCCGTGTGGATGTAGTTTTTGTATGCTGAATAGCGGCTCTGGTCCTTGCTATAATATGTGTCGTTGGCTGTTGGATAATAGCCGTTCTGAATCAGATTGAAATAGTCGCTCCAATTGCGGTAAACAGGAATGATGCCATTGAAGTCATAACCAAGAGTAGGATCCATCAAGAGAGGGTTCGAGTAGTCGAAAGTTGAACGGTCGCTCTCGTTGTAGCGATACTGGAACGTATAGCTGAACTGCAGGAAAGTAGCGTAGGCGATGGGCTCGCTATAGGTAGCCCTTGCACTGTAATCATAAGAAGTGGTCGGCGACAAATTGAAACGGTTGGTCTGGTACTCGGAAAGTCCACTGACGCCATTGAAGGTTGTGGTTCTGGTAGTATCTTTATATATCTGGTTACCATCTTGATCAAACTTTGGATTACCCATATCATCTAAATCTGGTACTTTAAAAGGGAAGAGTCTTGTCTGGTTGCTCGACAATTGCTTGTTCTCGTTGTCGCTGTAGTTACCCGAGAGTTGCAAGGTGATGTTGCGTCCGCGTCCGTTCAGCAGGCGGTTCACCATCAACGTTCCACCCAGTCGCTTGTTTTCGCCATAGCCCAGCGACTTGTTGTCACTACCGTTGACAATATAGTCGGCCAGGTCGCCACCATTCTTCACAATCTCGGCCATGACGGCTGAATTGAGCTGGTAGTCAACATGACCATAGGGGTCTTCGTTGAACGTAGCAGAGGTATTCCAGCTACGACTGTCGTTGGTACCAAAGCTCCAGTTGGGGCGGAAGTTGATGTTCCACAATGTGTCGGGTGTCCACTCAATACGTCCCGTTACATTCCAGTTGTTAGAGCGCGAATAGCTTTGATTGATGGAGTTCTGGAACTGCGAGGTACCCCCCGTGAAGTTCTCAGAAGATCTGCGCGACCAGGTGTCGCCATCACGATGGTTCCAGTTCACACTGGCTTGTGCGATGAGTCGGTCTACCTTTTCGTAGTTGTAGTTCAGCATGCCCGTCTTGCTGGCGTTCAAGCCTCCGCCGCCCATGCCCATACCGCCGCCGAAGCGTCGGCCGCCACCGCCGCCCATGCCCATGTCATTGGCGTTGTTGGCATTGGCCATACCCATCAGACGATGGTCGCCTTTCATCAACATTCCGAACAGGCGGGAGGTGTAGCGGTCCTTTGTACCGACACCCAGGTCGACATTGGCCATCGTACCACGATTCATGCCGGCACGAAGTCCGAAGTCAAGCACCATCTGCTCGTTTCCGTCGTCGATATTGGTGATACGGGCCAGGTCGCTCTTCTCATCGTAAGCTCTGACTCGTTCTATGATGTTGGCAGGCAGGTTCTTCAGGGCTGTCTGCACATCTCCAAAGTCCTTCTTGTCCACCTTGATCTTCTGCACTTGCTTACCGTTGATGGTGATGTTTCCATTTTCATCAATATCGGCACCTGGCAGACGCTTCACCAACTCTTCAACCACCGAGCCTTCAGGTGTTCGGAAGGCATCGGCGTTATAGATGATGGTGTCGCCTTTCGACTGAACCTTGGCTACATGAGCCGTTGTTGTGACACCTTTCAGCATCACAGCATCTCCACCCATCGTAATGTCGCCCACTGCGAAATTGCGGTTCTGGGTCACCTCAAGGTTCTTGACTGTTGTGGTGTAACCCACACTTGAAAACTTCAGCAGGTATTTTCCATTCGAGGGTGCTTGAATGGTAAAGTTTCCGTTAACGTCGGAAACGACTCCTGCTACAAACGTGCTGTCTGTCTTCAACAGTTGCACGGTTACCTGAATCATTGGCTCTTTGGTGTCTCGGTCGATAAGAGTTCCCGAGATTTTGCGGTCTTGCGCAAAGCCTGTCATTGCCATAACGGCGAGCAATAGAAGTACGAAATATCGTTTCATGAAATAATAAATAGTTGTTGTTTGTAAGTTAGACGCCTCTCGCTGCTTCAGGTTTAATCCGAAATAAAGGTTTTTTTATGCAAATTGTTCATAAATCGATATAAAACACATTATATTATATAGTTAGCAGGAATTTTTTTTGTGGGATGGAGTAGAGGGACATGCTGGCGGCAATTTGGGCACGGGATGGGAATTATTATGAATTATTTCGACAAATTCTTGTCGGCAGCTATGCTCGTTCCAGCGCAGGAAATGGCAAAAAATGAAGAAAAAGGCGCTCTTCCACTCCGATTTTTATGATGTTGAACTGTCACTTGCCGTCTTTGACGTTGTCACTTGTAGTCTCTGACCGCCTTAGAAGCATCATCTAAGCGCCTCACTTGTGGCTTCTGACAAGCTCATATGTGGCCTTTGAGAGAATGAAAGCATAGCTCTTGCAATCAGGAAAGATGTAAAGAAAACGGAAGTTGCTGATTTTCAACAACTTCCGATAGTGCCATTTTTTGGCGGTTTTCTTACCAAATGATTGTCTATTTCAAAAATTAACCTGTTTTTGAGGGCTAAAATTAGGAATTTTCTTTACATTGTCCTTAAATCAGAGGCATTCCCATCTTCTTGCACTCCTCACGCATCTCGTCGGGCCAGATGCTGGCTTGAATCTCGCCGATGTGGGCTTTGTGGAGCAACACCATACAAAGGCGGCTCTGTCCGATACCTCCACCGATGGAAAGCGGGAGTTTGTCGTTGAGCAGTTGCTGATGGAAGAAAAGCTGTTCGCGCTCCTCCTGGTTCTCGATTTTCAGTTGGCGGAGCAGGCTCTCCTTGTCAACGCGAATGCCCATAGACGACAATTCGAACGAGCGCTCGAGCACGGGATACCAGATGAGGATGTCGCCGTTGAGGCCTGCCTGTCCGTTCTCGGCAATCGTCGACCAGTCGTCGTAGTCAGCCGCACGTCCGTCGTGTTTCTCTCCGTTCGACAGTTTTCCGCCGATTCCGATGATGAACACGGCTCCGTAGGCTTTGCAGATGGCGTCTTCGCGCTCTTTCGGCGTCTTGTCGGGATACATCTGCAACAGGTCTTCAGCGTGGATGAAGTGAATGCGCTCGGGCAGGAAAGGCTTGATTTGCGGATAAGTCTCACAAGTCAGATATTCCGTGCGAAGGATGGCGGCATAGATGCGCTCCACCACATTCTTCAGGAACGACAGCGTGCGTTGCTCTTTAGTCACAACGGCTTCCCAGTCCCATTGGTCAACGTAGAGCGAGTGGAGATTGTCGAGTTCTTCATCGGCGCGAATGGCGTTCATGTCGGTATAGACGCCGTAGCCGGGTTCAATATTGTATTCGGCAAGTGTCAGCCGCTTCCATTTTGCCAACGAGTGCACCACTTCGGCTTTTGCGTCGGAAAGGTCTTTGATGGGGAAGGTCACAGGGCGCTCAACGCCGTTCAAGTCGTCGTTGATGCCGAGCCCTTTCAGCACGAAGAGTGGGGCTGTTACACGACGCAGACGCAACTCTGTAGAGAGGTTCTGCTGGAAGAATTCCTTGATCAGTTTGATGCCCTGTTCTGTCTGTCTCATGTCGAGCAGAGCTTGGTAGTCTACGGGCTTAATCAGTTTACTCATTCTTACTGTAATTTGGAAATTTGACTGCAAAGTTACATATAAAAAATTAAATTGCCATCATTTTCTATAGATTATTTTGCAAAATGACAGTAAAATAATCAAATCTACGACAAATTGCCAACAAAAGACGTTGCTTTTCCGATGATGTGAACGGCTGAAACTTTTTTTCTTGATTCATTCGTGGTTTCGTGGTTTTTCATTATCTTTGCAAAAAATATATGCGATGAACAAATACAAGTTCCATTTGGCAGGTCTGCTCATGCTGGTTTCGGGCGTTTCGCTTCGTGCGCAAACCATATATATATGTAAGGGGCAGACGTTTCATGCTTATCCCGTAGGAGCTATCGAGAGCATCACGTTCGATGAAGACGGTCGGACAGACTCTATGGTGGTGGCTTCGGGCGGTGATGTGCATTCGTTTGCGTGCTCCTCCATCGACAGCATCACGCCCAATCGTCCTGAGATTGAGGCGGGAAAGGCGGCTGTCAATAAGTTGTATGCTAACGAGAGCTTCTCCGACAACTTTGGCGAGTTCACATGCGAGACGGTGAAAGGCCTTCCTTGGATTACCGATTTCAATACGGCAAAGGGAACAGGATATGTGGATGGGAATGTGACCACCAGCGAGAGCTACTTGATTTCGCCCGCCTACGACCTCTCTACTGCCGCAAAGGCTACACTTACGTTCAAGTACATTCTGCGATATGTGAGGGCGGGAGCCTCCAATCGTGTGCTCATCACTTGCGACTATACAGGCGACCCTTCCACCACTCAATGGACCGACATCACAGGCACGCTGACCGAGGGCACCAGCTGGTATACTTTCTACGACTACAGCCGTCAGATTCCCTCGCGTTTCATCGGCGAAAGTCATGTGGTGATAGCGTTGTGCTTCGCTTGTCAAGGGAATTCTGCCACGTGGGAGGTGAAGAACTTGCAGCTCACACTCGACGCTTCGGCTGACGGACAGCAGGGTGGAGGAGGCGGCTCTGATGAGGAGGACAAGGAGAATCTGAATCGCAACAACGTTTCTTCTTCGGTGAACAAGGAAGTGTGGCGACTGGAGTTCCCACACATCAAGGGCGATGACGACAATCTGGTCATCACCCACTCAACCGCCACTTATGGAATCACCTATTCGTTGGAGTGGGATTGCACGAAGAAGAGCCAGCGTTGGACGTGTTATGAGTTCCACGACGGATTGCCCAACAACAAGGTGGGGCGTTGCGGTTCGTGGGGCGACGACCCAAATATTCCTTCTTCCTATCGCACACATAGCGAACAGTGGTCGGGAACATCGTTCTCTCGCGGCCATATGTGTATGTCGAACGACCGCCAGAGCTCGGTTGAGCAGAACAAGCAGACGTTCTACATCAGCAATGCCCATCCGCAATATCAGAACCACAACGGCGGACTTTGGCAGACGTTGGAGAACAAAGTGAATTCGTGGGGCAACGATGCATCTTTCCGCGATACACTCTATGTGGTGAAGGCGGGAACAATCGACAATGAAGATCAGATTCTTCAATACACCAGCACCGGACTTCTCGTGCCGAAATACTTCTATATGGCGGTGCTTTGCGTGAAGAACGGGCAATACAAAGCCGTTGGCTTCTGGACGGAGCACACCAACGCGAACATCACGAAAGCCAATCCGCGAGACTATGCTGTTTCCATCAAGCAACTTGAGGAACTCACGGGCATAGACTTCTTCTGCAATCTGCCCGACGAGATAGAGCAAAAGGTGGAAGCGTCATATACCAACAAAGACTGGGGGTTCTGACGAACACTCCAGCCTTTGTTGCCCTTTGCCGATAGCGTAGATAGTGAAATTTTCTCCTGTTTCCTTCTTCGCTTTTCATTTTTATTTGTATCTTTGCACCCGCAAAAGCATTTTCAAGGTCCCGTAGCTTAGCTGAATAGAGCGTCAGATTCCGGTTCTGAAGGTCTTGGGTTTGAATCCCAACGGGATCACAAAGAAAAAAGGAGAATTAAATAAGAAAGCTCGCTTTCAATTATTTAAGGCTCCTTTTTGCTTTGTAGGATGGCTGGCGCCAGCCTACAGGGATATGCAATCCCAAGG
>ODAI011959233.1_pt1 | contig 19058 bp, 14 predicted proteins | sample 1539321 | NCBI WGS metagenome assembly ODAI01 (sample SAMN02144231, study PRJEB22623) | gut metagenome | biome: sheep rumen | host: Ovis aries | place: New Zealand
GCCGGGGAGACCACGGCCGGTTAGGAGGCTTGACGCGAACTCCGGCCACGGCAGGAAGCCGCGGTATTGGCGCCAAAAGCGCGCAGGACGCGCGCATACAAAGCGGCATAAAGTGGATAGCTCTTTTTCTCTCAAATTGGGTTTTTAGAGGTTCCCTATATATTATAACACAAGTTTGGGCAAAATAAAAGTGACGAAAAAACCACCCGTGCCGGCAGACCACAAAATATTGTATCAGAAAGCATAGAGTTGCACAATATTTTGCGAAATGTGACAAAAATTTGTGAATACAATTCAAATTAATATGTTGATTTTTGTTAAATGTTCACAAAAAAAGATTTAAAAGTTTTATGCTTTTAGTTTGTTAAATTGCAAATTTAGCCTTGATTTTTTGTTCGGGTGAGTGTATAATGTTATTAAAGTGGTTTTTTGTCCACTTTTTTGGCAAAAAGTTCACTTTTTAACCTTTTCAACAAAGTTTTCAACAGTTTGTGGGTTTTAAACCTCCCTTAGATTCCCTCAAATGTTGAAAGTGTTGAAAACTTTCACCTATCTCATGCCGTCCCCAGGGCGGCATGAATGAAAAAAACTGCGGAAGGAGATGATAGACTTGCGGGGCGAATTCAAAAGTACGCTGGACGCAAAGGGAAGAATGAACTTTCCCGTTAAGCTGCGCGAAGAGCTCGGCGCAGTGTTTATGATCTCCAAAACAATAGGCGCAGAATGCATAAAAGTCTATACCGTTGAGGACTGGCAGGCACTTGTCGCAAAGATAAGGACACTGCCGCAGACAAAAACGGCAAATCTTCAGCGTGTGCTGTTCGGAAGCGCATTCGAGATCGAACCGGATAAGCAGGGGCGTGCCCTGATACCGGCACCGCTGCGTGAATACGCGGGACTTACCACTGACGTTGTGATCGTAGGTCTTGAAGGACGCGCTGAGATCTGGGACAAGGAGAAGTGGGAGAAGTTCAACGAAGAACAGAATGCCCAGTCTCTTGTTGATGTGGCAATGGAGCTCGAACTGTAATGGAGTTCTCGCACAAAAGCGTACTGCTGATGCCGGCAGTTGACGGTCTGAACGTAAAAGAAGACGGCATCTATGCCGACTGCACAGCAGGCGGCGGCGGTCACAGCCTTGAGATCGCCAAAAAACTCGGAAAAAACGGAAAGCTCATCTGCTTTGACCGGGATAAAGAAGCTATAGAAGCCGCAAAAAAGCGGCTTGAGGGGTATTCCCCGATATTTGTCAACCGCAATTTCTGCGAGATCAAAGAAGCCCTGTGCGAACTCGGGACAGATCATCTCGACGGGGCTCTTATGGATCTCGGCGTGTCGTCACATCAGCTTGACGACCCGGAGCGCGGATTCTCGTTCCATAATGACGCGCCGCTCGATATGAGAATGAGCGGCGAGGGAATGAGCGCTTATGATGTTGTGAACGAATACCCGGAAGAAAAGCTTGTCGGGATACTATTCAAATATGGTGAAGAGAAATTCGCAAGGGGTATCGCTCACGGTATAGTTACCGCAAGAGAGAACGAACCTGTGAAAACCACCGGCGAACTTGCGGAAATAATCAAACGAAATGTGCCTTTGAAGGTCCGGAAGGAAAAAAATCCCTGCCGCAAGACTTTTCAGGCAATAAGAATAGAGGTAAACGGAGAGCTTGATGCGCTTGACAAGGCTCTCGATGATATTTTCGGGCTGCTTGCACCGGGAGGGAGACTTTCGGTGATAACGTTCCATTCGCTTGAAGACCGGATCGTAAAGCAGCGGTTCAGTGAATGGTGCACCGGCTGCACCTGTCCGAAGGACTTTCCCGTATGCGTATGCGGAAAAAAGCCGAGGGCTTTCCATATTACAAGAAAGCCGATAACGGCGGACGAAGAAGAAATTGCGGAAAACCCGCGCAGCAGAAGCGCAAAGCTCAGGATTATAGAAAAGCTGCCGCAGTGAGCGGCTCCTCAAAAGGAATGATGTTTAATGTACAATGACAATTCTAACCTCGCGTATGATCTTTCGCTGTTCGATACTGACGAAGAATTTGAACGCAAACGTGCGCAGCGCGAAAAGGAAAAGGCTGCAAAAGCGGATATAAAAGTTACCGCGAAAAAGTCCGTGGGACGAAACGGAAGCGTCATAGCGGTATTTGCGGCAGTTACATTTGCGGTAGCTATCGCTTTTTCTCTGCTTTACAGCAAGGTGCAGATCTCTGATTATACTTCTATGATAAGCGAGACAAAGACGGAGATAGAGCAGATGGAGCGTGAAAATATCCGTCTGAACTCAAAGCTTGACGGAATGTACACGCTCGACAATGTTGAGCAGATAGCATCGCAGGAGCTGGGTCTTCAGAAGACGCAGAGCTCACAGATCACATTCATCACGCTGAATACTGAAGAAATGACAGAAGTTGCCGAGGAGAACACGAACATATTTGTTTCTATACAGAACTGGTTCTATGATGTTCTGGACTTTTTGGGATTCAAGTCATAATCCGCGGACAAAGCCAATATACTGTTAGTGCGGACGTGCATTAAAAGGCTCTGCCGCACAAACAGACGCATGGTGCTGTTCCGCTGACTTCGCGATCTCTGCACACTTTTGCGCAATACAGCCTTGACATAAACGCGAAGTATGTAAACGTTTTTCGCCCAAAAGCGCGCACGAGGCGCGCAATTAAGCGAAAAACAAGCGACATCTCGCGCTCTCAGACACAGCGAAAGATACTCAAGGAGAACTTATGATAAAAGGAAAAATGCCGGATAACACACAAAGCACGCCCATTCTGGCTCCGACTAACAAGATGAAGCGGAGAATGTTCTGGGTCGTGCTTGTTATTCTTGTAGTGATCGCAGGATACATAGCATCGGTAATTTACAATACCGCGGTCGTCAAGTCAGAATACTACCGGTCAAAGGCGAACTCCCAGCAGCTCAGCAGCTACACTATAACCGCGAACAGAGGCACTATTTACGACCGCAACAACAAGATACTTGCACAGAGCACTACGGTGTGGGACGTTGTTTTGTCTCCGAAGGCAATTGCCGAAAACGATGCTAAACGTGCGGAAAAGGGAGAACCTCCCGTTACCGACAAGATCTGCACCACACTTTCAAAGCTTCTCGGAGTCGATGTCCAGAAGATCAGGGACGGCTGCAAGAATACCAAGAACGAATACTTCATAGTCAAGAAAAAAGTCGATAAGGCTGAATATGACAAGATACAGCAGTTCATAACAGATGAACACCTCGGTGCTTTCACAGTGAACCTCATGGAAAGCAGCAAGAGATATTATCCTAACGACAGCCTTGCTTCCACTATCATAGGCTTTACCAACTACGACAACGAGGGCATCTACGGACTTGAAGCCTACTATGACGACTATCTTCAGGGAACTGACGGTCTTATCGTTATGGCAAAGGACGCAAACGGAAATGCAATGCCTTATGACTACGAGAACCGCTATGAGGCAAGCGACGGTGACAACATTATCCTCACTCTCGACGGAACAGTACAGTATTACCTCGAAAAGAACCTCGAAAGCGCAATAGTCCAGCACAGAGTCGCAAACCGTGCTACCGGTATCATAATGAACGCAAAGACCGGCGCTATCATCGCAATGGCAACAGCTCCGGGATATGATCTGAACAATCCCTCAAAGCTGTCCGAGCAGGACGAACAGAAGCTTACTGAAATGCGTGAACAGCTCGTCCTCGATTATATGGCAGGGACCCTCAGCGATCAGGAAGAAATAGACAAGCGCATAGAAGAAGATCTCGAAAATGCCCGCGCCGGAATGCGTGAGAAGCAGTGGAAAAACAAGGCTGTTTCTGAGCTTTATTTCCCCGGCTCGGTATTCAAAGTGATAACCTGCGCTTCTGCTCTCGAAGAAGAAGTCATCAGTCTGAACTCATCGTTCGGGTGCCTCGGAGTATATAACGTCGATGGCACAAATATACACTGCTGGTCACTCGGCGGTCACGGTACCCTCAGCTTACAGGATGCTATCACCGCTTCTTGCAACCCGGCGTTCATACAGATCGGTCTGAAACTCGGAAAACGCCTTTTCTGCGACTATTTCACAGCTTTCGGCTTCACAGAAAAAACCGGCATAGATCTGCCCGGAGAAGCAAGTCCGCTGTATGTTCCGTACGAAAGAATGGGAAATGTCGAGCTTGCGTCCTCATCGTTCGGTCAGACGAACAAAATAACGCCGATGCAGATGATCTGCGCTTATACTGCCGCGATCAACGGCGGATATCTGCTTAAACCATACATTGTTGATAAGATCATAGACAGCAGCGGAAATGTCATCAGATCCACAGAGACAACTATAAAAAGACAGGTAATAAGCGGAGAGACTTCTGAGCTTATGCGTGAAATAACCGAAAACATAGTTACCTACAACGGAGGCTCAAATGCTTACATCTCCGGTTACCGCATCGGCGGAAAGTCCGGAACTTCACAGAAGCTCGATGAGTACAACAGCGCAAATATGCGGTATGTCGGTTCTTTCTGCGCGTTCACACCGGCAGACGATCCCGAATATATCATGCTCGTATGCGTTGACGAACCTCTCGGCGGTCAGTACTACGGAAGCCGTGTAGCTGCACCTGTTGTCTCCGCAGTATTCAGTGAGTGCCTCGAATACCTCGGAGTTTATCCCCAATATACAGCCGAAGAGCTCGAAATGCAGGATACCACCGTTCCGTATGTTTACGGCGCTTCTCTGCTCGACGCGATCACTTCGATAAATACCAAGGGACTGAAATATGAGGTAGTGGGTGATGAGTCCGGAAATATCGTCAGCCATACAATACCCGAAGCCGCATCTTCTATACCCAAAAACGGTACGGTCGTTATCTATATGCAGGGCGCCGATGAACAGACTGTGACTGTCCCCGACCTCACCGGCTATACTGTCGATATGGTAAACAGCACACTCAATTATTACGGTCTGAATGTTTCACTCGCCGGAGGTGCAGTAAATAACGACGGCGCAGTCGCATCTCTCCAGTCAATAGAACCCGGTACAGTTGTAAGCAAGGGTACTGTCGTAGAAGTGACCTTCCTCGTCAATAACTCAGATGCCGGATAAGATGGTCGCTGACGCTTGAGACCGGTCGCTTCGCTTGAGACTGGTCGCTGACGCTTGAGATCGGTCGCTTCGCTCAAGACTGGGGGAAACCCTTTTTGAAAAAAGGGTTATCCCCCAGACCCCCTTCCTAAAAACTTTACTCGCTTCGCAATTAAACCCGCAGGGCTCTGCTCCGCTCGGAACCTTTCGATGAAGGAGGCTGCAAATTGCGGCTTTATGATATTCTTGAAGAAAATCAGCGTAACGGTATCACCGACTGTGAGATAGGCATAATAACAGATGATACAAGAAAAGTAAGACCCGGTGATGTCTTTGTCGCAATAACCGGAAGAAATTTTGACGGACATTCAGCTTGCGCCGATATGATCGCCAAAGGTGCAGCCGCAATTGTCGCTGACCACGATCTCGGACTGCCGCAGCAGATACTGACAGATGATACAAGAAAAACATTCAGTATATTATCGTCGAGATATTACGGAATGCCAACAAAAAAACTGAAGCTTATAGCCGCTACCGGAACAAACGGCAAGACCACAAGCGTAAATATAATCAAACATATACTCAATGAAAGCGGACATAAATGCGGCTGCATAGGAACAGCCGGATATGATGTCTGCGGAAAAATATATGAGGCTCACCTCACTACCCCTTACCAGTTCGACCTGTACGGTTATTTCCGCGAAATGGTCGATAACGGCGCGGAATACTGCGTAATGGAGGCTTCTTCACAGGCACTTTCGCAGTCAAGGTTCGTCGGCGAGATATTCGAGTGCGGAATATTCACCAATCTGACGCAGGATCACCTCGACTGGCACGGTACCATGGAGAATTACTATCAAGCAAAAAAATCGCTGTTCTCCTGCTGCAAGTCAGCTGTGATAAATGTTGATGATGCATACGGGAAAAGACTGTATGATGAGCTTTCAGCACAGGGCGGTATCCGCCTGACCGCGATAAGCGTGAAAGAAATGACAGATGTCTCAGCCTGCCGAATCGAACTCAGAAGCGGCGGTGTTTCATATACTCTTGCGGACAAGGAGTCTCAAAAGGCTTTCCGTGTAAATATCCCGATGCCCGGAAAGTTCAATGTAATGAACTCAATGGGCGCTGCGGCAGCCTGCGCCGCCTCCGGAATATCTATTGAAGAAGCTGTCACCGCGCTGAACACGGTAAAAGGAGTCTGCGGACGCGCCGAAGTTCTGTATGACAAGGATTATACCGTTATCTGCGACTATGCGCACACAGAGGACGGGCTCGAAAAGACGCTTTCTTCGATAAAGCCGTTCGTAAAAGGCAGACTGATCGTAGTCTTCGGAGCTGCCGGTGAGCGTGATGCCGGAAAACGCCCCGCAATGGGAAGATGCGTCTCCGGATTCGCAGATATCGCGGTCGTCACCTCTGACAATCCGAGATATGAGGATCAGCAGAAAATAATAGATGAAGTTATTTCCGGGTTTGAAGGGAAATGTGAGATACACAGCTATACCGACAGACTCGAAGCAATAAAATTTGCAGTCTCAGCCGCTGAAAAAGATGATGTCATCGTGCTCTGCGGCAAGGGGCATGAGGAATATCAGGTCATAGGCAGCGAATATGTTCATTTCAGTGAACATGAGATCATAAAAGAACTCTGTAAATAAAGGAAGATAACCAATGCTTTTACCGATAATAGTTACCGCATTTGTGGCTATTGCTGTCACGGCAGTGCTGGGATTTGCACTGATACCGTGGCTGCGTAAACTCAAATTCGGGCAGACGATACTCGATATAGGTCCGATATGGCATAAAAAAGATAAGCAGGGAACTCCGACAATGGGCGGGATAATGTTCATAATCGGCACAATTGCCGCTGTGACTGTCGGAATGATATTTCTCGGGATAAACGGTCAGCTCGGATATGATGAGGTCGCGCAGCAGAATCTTTTCAAGCTTATAGCGGCAGTAGCTGCTGCTTTCTTTTTCGGATTCATCGGCTTCCTTGATGATTTCATAAAGGTAAAGAAGAAGCAGAACGAAGGGCTTACCCCTATGCAGAAGATAATATTGCAGGTTCTTGTCATTGCGGCATATTTTACTGCAAAATACCTCTGCGGCGATACGAGTACGATAATAAAATTCCCGTTTTTAGGGGAACCTGATCTGCACTTCTTCTACTACATTATAATGGGTCTGGCAATGTTATACATCGTGAATGCGGTCAATCTGAACGACGGTATTGATGGACTCTGCGGCTCGGTAACATTTGTTTACTGCATAGTATTTGCGATAATATCCGCTATGCTGGGATATGCGGGATTCACGGTACTTTCCGTGGCGACGGCAGGCGGCTGTCTGGGATTTCTGATCTGGAACTGGCACCCGGCAAAAGTTTTCATGGGCGACACAGGCTCGATGTTTCTGGGCGGCATAGTTGTGACGCTTGGTATAGGGCTGCACGTTGAGGTCCTCATGGTCATTGCGGCTGCGGTGTATATATGGGAAGCGCTGACTGTGCTGATACAGACCACCTATTTCAAGATAACACACGGAAAGCGTTTATTCAAGATGACACCTATCCATCACAGTTTTGAGATGCGCGGCTGGAAGGAAGTCAAGATAGTGATAGTATTCTCGCTTATAGGGGCGGTTTTCGGAGCTGCGGCTATACTGTTGGTACAGGGACTGTAAGATTTCTCATCAGCGCAGTAATCATCTGATAAGAACGCGAAGCTATTCGCTTTTGCTTCTTTTCGCGTCGAAAAGAAGCGGGGTTCGGGGCAGAGCCCCGATCTCAAGCGGAGCGACCTCTCAAAACTCTCAAGCGGAGCGACCTCTCAAAACTCTCAAGCGCGAGCGACATCTCGCGACTCTCAAGCGCGAGCGGCAAAAACACGAAAGGAGTGCGGTACAGGTGGACAACACACAAGGCATCAACAGGCGCACATACAAGAGCAGTACGGCTGCACCTGCGCTGCCGGGAAGGACAGCGCGTCCTGCGCGTCCCGGAAAAAGACCTGCAAGACCTCTGAATCCGCAGGCTGCGATACCGCAGAACAAGAAGAAGCTGATCGACTTCTCGATACCGCAGAGGTTTGACTTTTCATTCTTCCTCATTGTTATCATATTACTGACATTCGGACTTGTAATGCTGTTTTCGGCGACTTATGCATCTGCAAAAGTCACATACGGCGACAGCTTCTACTTTATCAAACGTCAGCTGGTATTTGCACTTGTGGGCGTTGCGGCAATGATAATCATTTCGTTCATCGACTACCACATTCTTATGACGAAAGTCGTGCTGAACGGCGCAATGATAATAGCCGCGGGAATGATGCTTCTTGTGCGGCTCATCGGAAGCACCGTAAACGGCGCTGAGCGCTGGATAGCTATAGGCGGTATCACGATACAGCCGTCAGAGATCCTAAAATTCGTCACTATTATGATGATAGCGGCGTATATGCAGAAGAATTACGACAAGATGGGAAGCTTTGTACACGGTTTTCTCCCGATAATGATACGTGTCGGCATAGCCTGCTTCCTTGTCGTTATACAGCCGCATCTTTCGGCTACGCTCATTATCCTTGTCATATCTATCGCAATGGTTTTCATCGGAGGTGCAAAGATACCTCATGTACTGCTTGTCGTCGGGCTTATCGCATTTGCCGCGATAATGGTATTTACGATATTCCCGATGATGGGATTCGACTACGTTTCAGACAGGCTTCTGAGCTTCAAGGATCCGGAAGCGGACGTAAGAGGTTCGACATATCAGACATACCAGTCTCTCATCGCGATCGGCTCCGGCGGATTCTTCGGTCAGGGGCTCGGAAATTCACACCAGAAATACAGCTATCTTCCTTTCGTAAACAACGACTTCATCTTCTCCGTTATTGTTGAGGAACTCGGATTTGTGGGCGCAGTGCTCGTTATACTTCTGTTCCTTATACTCGTAATAAGAGGATTCTACATTGCCGCTTCGGCTCCGGACAAATTCGGAATGCTGCTGTGTGCAGGGATAGTTATACAGATCGGGATACAGGCATTCCTGAACATCGCGGTCGCATCGAACGCATTCTTCAACACCGGCGTTTCGCTCCCGTTTTTAAGCTACGGAGGCACAGCGCTGATGATGCAGCTCGCCGAAATGGGCGTAGTTCTGAATATCTCACGAAAGGCTTCGATATAGCATAATGAGAGTAATATTTGCAGCAGGCGGAACTGCGGGTCACATTAACCCCGCACTTGCCATAGCGGACAAAATAAGACAGCTTTTTCCGGACAGCGCCATAATGTTTGTGGGCGCGGAGGGCGGAATGGAAGAAAAGCTCGTAAAAAAAGCAGGCTATGACTTCACCGCGTTCAGAATGGACGGATTCCAGCGCAAGCTGACACCGCATAACATCAAGCGTAACATCAAGGCTGTCCACTACTATATAACGGCAAAGGGCTATGCACAAAAGCTGCTGAAAGAATTTGCTCCCGATATAGCGATCGGGACTGGCGGATATGTGTGCGCGCCTATACTTACAGTCGCAGCCAAAATGGGCATAAAAACAGCAATACATGAGAGCAACTCTCTGCCCGGAATGACTACGACAATGCTGTCAAAGCATGTGGATAAGGTGCTGCTTCCGAACGAAGATGCCCTTACTCATCTCACACACAAGGAAAACTGCGTGATTACCGGAAATCCCCTCCGAAGCAATATACCGATAGAAGATCGCACCGCTGCACGCAGAAAGCTCGGTCTTCCGGACGGAATGACGATAGTGTCCTTCGGCGGAAGCCTAGGCGCAAACAAGATAAGCGAAGCTGTGGCACAGCTCGTGAAGTGGGAACAGACCGAAGCCAAAGATGTGAACCATATCCACTCCTTCGGCGGAAACGGCAGGGATATGTTCGACGGGCTTATGAAAACTGTCGGGATAGCGCCGGACGAAAGATTCCGCCCGATGGAATATATAGATAATATGTACACCTGCCTCTGTGCCGCGGATCTGGTGATCTCCCGCTCCGGAGCAATGACGCTCACCGAACTTAAAGCCACCGGAAGAGCAAGTATCCTGATACCTTTTCCGCAGGCAGCGGAAAATCATCAGTATTACAATGCCCTCACAATGAGCAAGAACGGTGCGGCAATACTTATAGAAGATAAGGATCTCACGCCGGAAAAACTGCTCGGTGAAGTAAGATCTCTGTATAATGACCGCGTGCGCCTTGCCAGAATGGGTGAGTGCGCAGCAGCTCTTAATATACCGAACGCTACAGACCTTGTGGTCGGGAATATACTCGATCTTGTGAAAGAGATCTGAGAGAAACCGCTGCTCCCGAAAAGTCCCATAAAATCCAATAATTAGCAATATTGCCCTTTTCTGCATAATATGAGAGAAAAAGCAGAAAAGGGTGATATATATGTCGATACAGCGAAAGCTCGTAATAAAGGGCGGACGGCGCATAGAAGGTGAGATCGCCGTTCAGGGCGCAAAAAACAGCGCTCTTCCGCTGCTCTCAGCAGCAGTTCTGTCAAAAGGTCAGACAGATCTCTGCAACTGCCCGAAGCTCTCGGACTGCGATGCCGCTTGCAGGATACTCTCGTCACTCGGGTGCAGCTGCAAGCGTGAGGGAAATGTCGTGACAATAAACGCATCGGGCGTGTACTCTTCGGAGATCTCCGAAAGGCTCATGCGCGAGATGCGTTCGTCTATCATATTTATGGGAGCATTGCTCGGACGTACCGGACAGTGCAGACTTTCATTCCCCGGAGGCTGCGAGATCGGTTCAAGACCAATTGATTTCCACCTTGATGCATTCAGGAAAATGGGAGCAAAGATAAAGGAAGAACACGGTTACATAGTGTGTACTGCCCCAAAGCTGCACGGCGCGGTGATCTCGTTTCCCGTGCCTTCCGTCGGCGCCACCGAAAACGTAATTCTCGCGGCAGTTCTCGCTGAGGGGACTACGGAGATACACAACGCGGCAAGAGAGCCGGAGATATGCGATCTTGCTGATTATCTCACAAAATGCGGCGCGAAAATTTCCGGCGCAGGTACCGGGACAGTGATAATAGAGGGTGTCGAAAAACTCTCCGGCTGCACATACACGGTAATGCCCGACCGCATCGCTGCCGCAACATATCTCTGCTGCGGTGCGGTGACAAGAGGTGAGATACTGCTCACTCATGCAGATATAGGTTCGCTGGGACTCGTCGTTCCGGTGCTTGAACAGACGGGGTGCAGCATTTACGGCTTCGGCGGCGGAAGGATTTATCTGAATGCCCGCAAGACCCTCAGAGCCCCGCAGTCTATCAGAACGGCGCCGTACCCTGGATTCCCCACAGACGCTCAGCCGCCGCTTATGGCATTATGCGCGACGCTTCCGGGAACAACGATGTTCGTCGAAACGATCTTTGAGAACCGCTACAGGCACGTGAGCGAGCTCAAGCGTCTCGGTGCAAGAATCAATGTAGAAGGACAGGTCGCCGTAGTGGAAGGCGTAAATAAACTCTCAGGTGCTGAGCTTGAAGCCTGCGACCTGCGCGGAGGTGCCGCAATGGTCACTGCTGCTCTGTTTGCGGAAGGCGTGACAAAAATAGGTCATACCTGCTACATCGACCGCGGTTATGAGGATATCGAAGGCTGTCTCCGCTCTGTGGGAGCGGATATAAGGTCGGTGTGACGTACCTGATAAATAATATGAAAGCGAGGTGGGAAAAATGCCGGATTTTCACAGGCTCAACAAGAGCAGGACTACCGAAATGAACAGCGAAGAACTCAAGCAGAAGCTGCGCGAGGAAGCCGCCCGTTCACAGAAAAACGCTCAGCGAAAGAAGCCGAATGCACAGCAGAGCAGAAAACAACAGCGTATATCCGAGCAGACAAAAAAACAGCTCCCGCCTCAGAGCCCCGTCAGAAGGCAGCGTGAAGAAGAGCGCCGCAGACAGGAAAAACAGGCTCTCAAAGAGCGCAGACGTCGTAAAAAAAGAGGCAGCTATGTTATTTACTACATAATGCTCGCTGTGATCGCGGTGATAATATTTACTATACTTTCGCTTACTGTACTGTTCAACGCGGATAAGATCACAATAGAGGGAGAATCCGACTATTCTGACGAACAGATAATCGAAGCAAGCGGACTGCATGGCAACGAGAACCTTGTCAGGCTCAATACTTCCGGCATTCCGCAGAAGATACTCGATAAGCTCGTTACTCTTGACAGCGTAAAGGTGGATAAGGTGTTCCCCTCGACCATAAAAATCACCGTAGTCCGCTCTGTGCCTATGGCAAGCTTTCTCTATAACGGCAGGAACTACGTGATCTCCCATATAGGAAGGGTAATGAAGATAGACGACAATGACAGCACCGAATGTATGCACGTTATCGGCTATACCCCTGCCGAATCGGTAATAGTCGGCGGATTCATCACTGCCGAGGACCCGGAACAGGACAGACTGATCTCTGAAATAAGCGCCGGCATCGAAAAAGCCGCTCTTAAAGATATCACAACAGTTGATATTACCGATAATATAGGCATCGTACTCACATATCAGGACAGAATACAGATATCTATCGGCTCGGTCATAGACCTCGATCAGAAGCTGAAGATCGCAACCGAGCTTATATACGGCGGATATATAGATGAGAACGAGCGCGTGACACTTGATATTTCCGATAAAAGTAAGGCGATCCAGCGCCCGATAACAAACGCTCCCGTGACCACTGCAACTCCCGAAACAACTCCGGAGTCGTACGAAACCGACGAAAACGGCGATCCTGTCATCTCCGGAGATATCAACTCGGATACCACCGCGGCTCCGGCAGCCTGATACTTTATCATAAACCGTCAAATTTTACCAAAAACCACAACATTTAGATAGGGCAATCAAAAAAAAACACAAAATATTTAGTTTTTTTTGAAAAAACTATTGAATTTTATTTCAAAATCTGTTACAATAAATACTGAGAAATTTATGATGTGCAAAGCTGAGCGATGTTCACAGCAAGCCGCATTATGAACGGCTTTGTGCCGATGTATAATGGGATCTCTGAAAACATTTCTGAGTAAAATTGTTGTCAGATTACCCAAAAGCTTCAGGAGGTATAGATCGTGGCAATAGAAATTGATGAGGAAGGCTTCGCAGTAGAAGCAGAGGAGCCGGAGTACGACCACCTTGACGATAATGCCGTATATGACATACGGATAAAAGTCTTCGGCGTGGGCGGAGGCGGCGGAAATGCCGTTGAAAATATGGCAAAGAAAGGTCTCCGTGACAAAAATACAAAAGATGCTGCGGCGGACGACGTGAATATAGAGTTCGTAGCGGTAAATACAGATGTTGCGGCGCTGAAAAACAAGGATAAGACTATAATAAGACGTGTCCAGATAGGCAAGAAGTGCGCAAAAGGACGCGGCGCAGGCGGACGTGCCGAGGTAGGCGCGGAGGCTGCAAGAGAAGATAAGGAAGAGATCGAGAAATATCTTAAAGGCGCATCTCTTGTATTCATTTCCGCAGGTATGGGCGGCGGTACCGGCACAGGTGCGGCTCCGGTCATCGCGGAAGTGGCGCAGGAAATGGGAATACTCACAATAGGTGTTGTAACAAAGCCTTTTGATTTTGAGCGCAGCCAAAAGATGAATCAGGCAATGAAGGGCATTGACGAGATCAGAAAGCACGTTGACGCTCTCGTTATAATCCCGAACCAGAAGCTTCTCCAGCTCAACGAGAAGGCACTTACAATGAAAGATGCTTTCATCATGGTAGATGATGTTCTTCGCAGCTCGGTAAAGATCGTTTCGGATATGATAAACACGACAGCGCTGATAAACGTTGACTTCTCCGACCTGAGCACCATAATCCGCAATGCCGGCGATGCGCATATCGCTCTCGGCTCCGGAACAGGCGACAAGAAGGTGGAAGAAGCAGTTTCACAGGTAGTAAACAGCCCGCTGCTCGAAACATCTATCAAGAACGCAGGAAGACTTCTTGTTTACATAACGCTGTCTCAGGACGCACTCATGTCGGATGTTGACGATGCAATGCAGTCTATCACTAAGGCGTGTGATCCCGACGCAGAAATAATCATCGGTGCAAACTATGGTCCCGACGATATGAAGGATTCTATAATGATCTCGGTAATAGCTACCTGCTTCAAGGACAGCTTTGAATCTGCTGCCGAGCCTACAAGCGTTGCGGAACAGATAATTTCCACAACAACTGCCGGTGCGCCGAAGAATGATTTTGCATCATATCTGAATTCGAGATCGGCAGCGCCCGCAAGTGACGATGCTTACTCGGATCTTGAAAATCTGTTCAAGAGCAGAAATTAACTTCGCTGATTTTCATGATAAGTGGTCCCCCCTATTTTATACCAATGCGGCCCCTGACGAAATGTCGGGGGCTGCATCTTTTGTTGCATTTAAACAAATTCAGACGGACGTTACTGTTGATTTTGTTCAAAAAGCAATTTGCAATATCAGTGTATATATGCTATACTTTTAAAAGTGTCACTTATAGGGGCGCAGGGACAATTTATCCGTGCAAAGCTATAACCCAACATCTCAGAAACGAGGAACACAAGATGATAACAGTTTCAAATGTAAGTTTACAATTCGGCGGGCAGATGCTGTTCAAGGACGTTGATCTGCTGTTTACTGCGGGCAACTGCTATGGTGTTATCGGTGCGAACGGCGCCGGAAAATCCACATTTTTAAAGATACTCAACGGTGAGCTTGAACCTACCACGGGCAGTGTGACGATACCGAAGGATCTGAGAATGTCGGTACTCAGACAGGATCACTTCGCATTTGATGAATATACTGTCCAGGACACCGTTATTATGGGTAATAAGCGTCTTTATGACATTATGAAGGAGAAGGACGCTCTGTATGCAAAAGAGGATTTTTCAGAAGAAGACGGAAACAGGGCAAGCGAGCTTGAAGCTGAATTTGCAGAACTTAACGGCTGGGAAGCTGAGAGCGATGCTTCAAAACTCGTGCAGGGACTCGGACTTGACGAAAGCATAATGTACAGCGAAATGTCCTCTCTCTCTGGTAATGAGAAGGTGAAAGTCCTGCTTGCGCAGGCTCTTTTCGGAAATCCGGATATAATCCTCATGGACGAGCCTACCAACCACCTTGATATAGACGCTGTTGCATGGCTGGAGGATTTTCTTGCAGAGTATTTCGGTACTGTCATTGTTGTATCGCATGACCGCCACTTCCTGAATAACGTCTGCACTCATACTGTGGATATAGACTACGGCAAGATCAAGATGTATGTCGGCAACTATGAGTTCTGGTATGAATCCTCACAGCTCATTCAGCGAATGATAAAGCAGCAGAACAAGAAAAATGAGGAAAAAATAAAGGAGTTACAGACATTTATACAGCGTTTCTCGGCGAACAAATCAAAGTCCAAGCAGGCGACATCAAGACGTAAGCTGCTGGATAAGCTTACTGTGGAAGAAATGCCCGCATCGAGCAGAAGATATCCGTTCATCGGGTTTGATATGGAGCGTGAACCGGGCAAGGATATTCTTCAGGTAAGCGGGATATCCAAGACGATCGACGGAGTGAAAGTGCTCAACGATGTATCATTCACTATCGGCAGAGAAGACAAGGTGGCATTTCTCGGCGACAGTGAGATAGCGATAACAACGCTGTTCCGCATAATCACCGGCGAGATCGAGCCTGACGAGGGAAGCTTCAAATGGGGCAGCACGATCACAACAAGCTATTTCCCGAAAGATTCAGACCACTTCTTTGAGGGCTGTGAGATGTCGATACTCGACTGGATAAGGCAGTATTCAAACGATGTGACCGAGACGTATCTGAGGGGATTCCTCGGACGTATGCTCTTCTCCGGTGATGACATATTCAAACCGGTAAATGTCCTCTCCGGCGGAGAAAAAGTACGCTGTATGTTCTCACGCATGATGCTGTTCAATTCAAATGCGCTGATACTCGATCAGCCCACCAACCACCTTGATCTTGAAAGCATCACCGCTGTAAACAACGGACTGCGCGACTTTAAGGGTGTTGTTCTGTTCACCTCACACGATCACGAGATCGTGCAGACTGTCGCAAACAGGATAATAGAGATCAAGGACAAGGGCTGCTGGGACAAGCTTGGCACTTATGAAGAATATGTAGAATGGCGCAGGACTCAGACTTCCGGCACATTTACGCTTTGATTTTACGCCAACAGCGTTCTCATAACTAAAAAAATCGCAGAGCCTTACTCAGCTCTGCGATTCATGTTTTATTGCCACGAATAAGGATTGTTCTCAACTACCGTCACACGTTCAGAATCAGCTGACATTATCGAGTATCTGCTGCTGATCTTTGCCGCAAACTCGATCTGCGAATTTGTCTCTGTCAGTATTCCGTCACTCGCAAGATAATATACCTTATCTTCAAGGCTTATATAAATTTTGTCGCCGGATACTGCGATCAATGCATCATTTCCGATATCCGAAGAAATAAACTCCGAATTGTTTACATTGAATACATAAGATGTGCTCTCGCCTGTCTCAGCATCTGTCACAAATATTATGAAGCTTTCAAGTGTAGGACTTCTGCGGATCTTGCATGAAGTTCCGAGGCTGCGTATTTCAGTAAGCTCACCGCTCACGCAGTCAAACGAGTACAGGCTGTAATTAACGCTGTCCTCCGATGCTGTAAACCAAAGCTTTCCTTCCTTGCAGGCAGCTATTGAAACAGTTCCCTGATATTCAAAGAGTGGTCTGAACTGAATTCCGTTCTCTACGTCTATCATAAACTCATAAACATAGGTCGTTGAAGCCGAGACTGCTCTGAGGAAGAACTTATGGTCGGCACTGCTGTACTGTATGGTGCCTATTTCGGCAGAACCGAGATTCTCAGCCGCGTTGCTTACATATACCCTACCTGATCTGAGATCATATACGACTATGGCATTTCTCAGTCCGTCAGATCCGCAGCCTGAAAGTATCACTGTATCTTCGCTGCTGTAAACTATTTTGGGATCCGAAAGCTCGGCAACATGAGCCTGCGGAACAGAGCCGAATCCGCCAAGTACGTAGAAGTATGCCTGACTGCGTGTAAGAACTATAGCATGGTCGCCGATAAGGACGGTTTCCATTGCATTCTCAACATTGAGCTGATAGATCTGAGATATGAGACCGATCTCAGGAGCATCGGTTATCTCATCAGATGAAACGGTAACATCGGGAACAGCAGTATCCGCATCGGTAACGCTGCTCTCGGAATATGTCGGCGCTTCATCGGGATCATCAAGCTCGATAGGCGAGGTTTCGCTTTCTTCGGGATCTTCACCCACTATCACATCTGTTCCGGTACTGTCATCTTCCACTATCTCGTCAACAACAGGAGGCACAGTCGTATCATCAACGCTGGGTGCAGCGGTTGTTCCGTCTGCCGACTTTTCAGTGACAGATGTACTTGTCTCGCCCACGAACGAGAACGAAGTCACGGTAGATGCCGCAGTTGAAGCAGTAGTGCTTATGAACTCATAGTCCCTGTTGAGCGGATCGTCATCTTTATAGGGCAGCGGCACGAAAGTGTCATCGTTAAGCTGATCCGAACCGCGTTCTGCAGCAAATACAGAAGACAGACGAATGATATCTCTGTAATATTTAGCCGGTGCGTACAGCTTTGCACCGATAATGCACTTATCAGCGCTGCTGTTTTCGGCAAAGCTTTCTATATCATAAATACCGTTTATAACGGTCCCGTTTTCAAGATAGAGCCGGCTTACGATTATATCCTCGTTATCAGAAACTGCCGAGAGTGATACTGCCATATCGCTGTAACACACGCAGCCTGCGAACGAAACATAAATATCGGTACCCGACTCGTCTTCTCCGGAGGAAACATTATAATAGTCCTGCTCTATATTGCGCAGTCTCTCAGTTGCTGACAGCATATTGTCTTTTGTGACTATGTCGATGCCGTTCTGCGAATTTGCAGTGGTGTATGCCACCGCTCCAACGGTCACCGCCACTGCTGCGGCTGCACCTGCGAACGTTTTCCAATGACCGCCCAGTGTTCTCTTCCACGCCGGCGTTTTAGCTTCTTTTATAGCGCTGCGGCGTATTTTTTCTTCGTCGAGAGCGTATTTTTCAAAAAGCTGCTTATAAAAATCATTGGTATTCAAAACGCTGTTCCTCCTTTCCGGTGTATTAAAGGTCAAACTTCTTCTTCTGCCGCTCTATGGTGCGGTAGAGCTTGTTTTTGACCGTTGACAGATTCATGTCAAGTTCTTTTGCGATCTCGTCCAGCTTCATATCGCAGACGAAATGCAGGTAGAATATTCTCCCGACTACGGGATCATCGTTTGCTATATCTTCAAAGATCTGTTTTGCAAGTATCTCATTGCACAGGACATCTTCAAGTCCGCGCTGTTCTTTGGACAACCCGGCTTCTATCTCGACCATCTGCTCCTCGGTATAATCCGAGAAATTAGCGCCAACGCTGCGTTTTTTGGAGAGGCTGAAATAATTTCTGCACTCAAACTTTGCGATGTTTATAACAAACGCCTCTGCGCTTTCTATGTCATCGTATCCTTTTTTGGCGATACGCTGATAGAAACGGGTATAGATATTCTGAACTATATCCTCGCTTTCCTGGATGCTGCCGCATTTGCTGACAACAAACCTGGACACCGCGCGGAAGGTATCCTGATATACTTTATTAAAATAGGCTTCAAGCGTATCGCTTCCCAATAAGGTCACCTCGCTTTAAGGAACTTCACCGTTATCCTGTTCCTTGCCCCCTACATTTAAGTAGTACGGGATTTTGGCAAAAAAGTTTCAAATTTACAAAATTATTTTTGATTTATGGGTACCTCTAAAAACCGCTTTGAAAAGAGAAAATGTGGCAGCCGTGTCGAAGACGAGGAAAGGCTCCGAAGGCTTGCTGGCGCAAGGTGAGGAGACTTGACGAAATATTCGACGCGGATGACTCGTTTTCTCTCAAA
>ODAI011296089.1_pt1 | contig 19057 bp, 21 predicted proteins | sample 1539321 | NCBI WGS metagenome assembly ODAI01 (sample SAMN02144231, study PRJEB22623) | gut metagenome | biome: sheep rumen | host: Ovis aries | place: New Zealand
CCCGCCCCACGGCGGCTTCGGCCTGGGCGTGGACCGGCTGACCATGCTGCTGCTGGGCATCAGCATCAAGGAAGTCATGTTCCTGTTCCGCGGGCCCAACCGCATTACGCCCTAATGGATTCGTTCTTTGGCGGAGCCCGTTTTTGTACCCCAAAGGCGGGTTCCGTCCAATTCGTCTGAATGCCATCTTTCGGCAGCCTGTCGCCGCTCCAAAACAGTTGCGAAAACGCCGAAAATCTGTTATACTGAATTATCCCTGTTAGGAGGTGTTTTCGGATGGCACAGAAAAAAGAAAATCTCCCCGTCAAAGTGAAAGTGGACGTGGATTTACAAAACGGAGGCACCATCAGCTATGCCAATGAAGTGATCGCCACCATCGCGGGCGTGGCCGCCAATGAAGTGGACGGCGTGGCCGGCATGAGCGTGACCGGCAGCATCGGCGAAATCCTGGGCCGGAACAAGAATATCACCCGGGGCGTGAAGGTGGAGGTGGGCAGCCAGGAGGCGTCCGCCGATCTGTACATTATCGTGGAATACGGCAAGCCCATTCAGAAGGTGGCCGCCGAGGTGCAGGAAAACGTGCGCAAGGCCCTGGAGGGCCTGACCGGGCTGCATGTGGTGAAGGTGGACGTGCACGTGCAGGGCGTCAGCTTTGAAATGGACAAGAAGGCCAGTGAAAACCTGCTGGAAGCCTCCAAGAATCTTGCCGAGCCCGCCAAGGCCCAGGACAAGGAAGACGACGCCGTGGAGGATGAAGCCCTCTCTGAAGCCGCTTCCTTTGACGCCGGCACCCTGGCCGAGGAAGCGGCCCTGGACGGCACGGAAGAAGAAGCCAAGGAAGCCATGGATGAAATGGCGTCCCCGGAAGAAAGCCCCAAGGAGACGGAGGAGACCGACAAAGCAAAGCCCAAACGGAAGCCCAAGATGCGGCTTCGCGCCTGAAGGAAGGCGGTTGATTCCCTCCCCGCGCGGGCATTTTTCGTCTGCCCGGGAGAAAAAACAGCGAAGAAGGGAGCGGCCTGAATGAAATTCAGAGTATGGGATCGGCTCATTCTTTTTCTTGGCGCGGTGATTACCGTCGCCGCGGGTATCGGCCTTTTTGTGGCCGGGCTGAGAACCCAGGGGGCAGAAGTTGAAAACGCCTCGGTGTTCACCCAGGTCATGCGCATCGTTTTCGGCGTTCTGCTGATCGTGTTCGGCGGGTATTTGATCGTTTTGCCCCGGCGCTACGCCATCACCCGGCGGGACTTTGTGGTGCAGCGGACGGATACGGGCGAGCTTCGCATCGCGGTGAAGGCCATTGAAAACCTGGTCAAAAAATGCGTGAACCTGCATGAGGAAATCCAGCTCATTTCCATCAGCGTGTTAAACGCCAGAGACGGCGTGGTGGTGGAGCTGAATATTTCTTTGGCCAACAATATTTCCATTCCCCTGGCCGTGGCCAGCCTGCAAAAGCAGATCAAGCAATACCTGGTGGCTTCCTCCGGCATCGAAGTGAAAGAGGTGCGGGTATCCGTGGAATCCACCAAGGACGAACCCATGATCGTGGCGGAAGCGGCAGAGCAGGAGGCGGAAGAGGACGATAAAAAAGCCCCCCTCCACCAGCGTCTGTTCGGCCAGGCGGAGCAGCCCGCCATCGTGCCCGAGCCGCCCAAAATGGAGCCTCTCCCGGAAAACGAAAACAAGATCGAGCTGACCTATGTAGGGGCCGACGCCCCCGCCCCGCTGGATGCGGCAAAGGAAACGGAGGAAGAAAAGCATGGCTGACCATGGAAAGAAAACCTTCCTGGATTCCGCGTTTGAAATCGGCACGCCGGAATGCGCCGTGCTGTGCGCCTGCGTGGCCATGGTGCTGGCCCTGCTCATTCTGTGGCTGGGCCTGTGGAGCACGCTGTTCATTTTCCTGTTGATGCTGCTGGGCGCGTTTATCGGCGGCGTGAAAAACAAGCGCCTTTGGTGCCGGGACGCGGTGAACCGTATGTTCCCCCCAAAAACCCCCTCTTCCTACCGCCGGGAGCAGCGCGCGCCCCGTCATGCGGCGCAGCAGCAAAGCGCCCCGGACCCGGAGGCTTATGAGGAAGAGGAACAGGAGCAGGACGGCAATTACCAGGCGTAAACAACAAACGATGAAGGAGATCTGACTTCCATGGCTCGTAAATCAGCGCGGACAGCAGCGGTGCAGATGGTGTTTGAAAACATGCTGGGCGGCGACGGCGGTGAAGAAACGCTGCGCGGCCTGATCGAGTTCACCCCGGAAGAGGACGACCAGAAATATATCGATGAGCTTCTCTCCGGCGTGGAGCAGAACGCGGAGGCCCTGGACGCTTCCATCGAAAAATGCTTGAAGGGCTGGACGCTGGACCGTATCGCCCGGGTGGATTTGGCCGTGCTGCGGGTGGCGGCTTACGAGCTTTGCTATGAAAGGGAGACCCCGGACGCGGTGATTATTAACGAGGCCGTCGCCCTGGCGCAAAAATTCGATTCCCCCACCGCCGCCAAATTTGTAAACGGCGTTTTGTCCACCCTGCTTTCCCAGCGGGAGGAAATGAAAGCGCCGGAGGAAAACGCCTGATGCTGGCGCTGGGCCTGGACACCAGCTGCTATACCACGTCCGCCGCCCTGTGTGCTTTGGGGCAGGAGCCCCGGCAGGAAAGGCGTCTATTGCCGGTTGCGGCAGGTGAACGCGGCCTTCGCCAAAGCGAGGCCGTTTTTGCGCATGTAAGGCAGCTTTCCCAGGTGCTGCCCCGGCTGCTGGAAAAGGAGCATCCGCCCGTTTCCTGCGTGTGCGCGTCGGCCTCTCCCCGGGACGGGGAGGATTCCTACATGCCCGTGTTTCAGGTGGGCGTTTCCCAGGGAAGGAATATCGCCGCGGCCCTGGACGTTCCCTTTTTTACCACCCCCCACCAGCGGGGCCATATCGCCGCCGCCAAGTACGGCACCGGGCTGAAAGCGGAACGCTTTATCGCACTGCACCTATCCGGCGGCACCACGGACGCTTTGCTCCTGGACGGGGAAACCATTTCTCCCCTGGGCGCCTCTGTGGATTTGCACGCGGGGCAATTGGTGGACCGGATCGGCGTGGCCCTGGGGCTGCCCTTTCCCTGCGGCCCCTATCTGGAGGAATTGGCGGTCCAAGGTCAATGCGAAAACCGGGTGCCGGTGAGCTTTGAAAAGGATGGGCTGCGCTGCCATTTATCCGGCGCGGAGGCCCAGCTGCTTCGCATGATCACCGCGGGAGAACCAAAGGAAAACGTGGCGGCGGAGGTGTACGGCGTACTGTGCCGCACGGTGCACCGGCTGCTGCTTTCCGCATCAGAGGCCGCGGGCGTAAAGGATTTATTGGTGGCGGGGGGCGTAGCCTCCTCGGCGCTTTTAAGAAAGCTGCTGCTGGAACGAAATGAAAAACGGCGCACCGGACTGCATTTTTATTTTGGACGGCCCGAGTTTTCCGGCGACAACGCCGTGGGCGTGGCGCTGATCGGGCTGGAACAGTATCAAAAGACGCTGAATCGATCCGCTGACGGAAAGGAAATTTGAGCATGGCAAAAATCATGGATGGCAAGGCGCTTGCCGCGGAACAGATGATCCAGTTGAAAACCCGGGTGGACGCCCTGCGGGACAAAGGAAAAACGGTGGGCCTGACCGTGATCCTGGTAGGGGACAATCCCGCCAGCCAGGTCTATGTACGCAATAAGGGCAAGGCCTGTCAGGAATTGGGCATTTTGGGGGATACTATCGTATTGCCCGCCGAAACGAGCCAGGAGGATCTGATCGCCCTGATCGAAAAGCTGAACCGGGAGAAAGCCGTGGACGGCATTCTGGTGCAGCTGCCCCTTCCCCGGCATCTGAACGAAAGCGAAGTGTTGCGGCATATCGCCCCGGACAAGGACGTGGACGGCTTCCACATCGAAAACGCGGGCAAGCTGTTTACCGGCCAGCCCGGCGTGGTGGCCTGCACCCCCAAGGGCATCCTGCATATGCTCAAGGCCAGCGGCGTGCCCCTTTCCGGCAAGGAAGCCGTGGTGATCGGCCGCAGCAATATCGTGGGCAAGCCCATAGCCATGCTGCTGCTGAATGAAAACTGCACCGTCCCCCTCTGCCATTCCCGCACCCAGGATCTGGCGGCCCATACCCGCCGGGCGGATATTCTGGTGGCCGCCGTGGGCAAGCCCCGGTTTATTACCGCCGATATGGTCAAGCCCGGCGCCGCCGTTGTGGACGTGGGCATCAACCGGGTGGACGGCAAAGTGGTGGGCGATGTGGACTTTGAGCAGGTGGAAAAGGTGGCGGGATATATTTCCCCCGTGCCCGGCGGCGTGGGCAAAATGACCATCTGCATGCTGATGGAAAACACCGTAGAAGCCGCCGAAAGAAAGGTTTTGTGATATGGCCTGGACGCTTTCCGTGTCGGAATTGAACGATTACGTGCGCCGGGCCCTGGCCAGCGACCCGTCTCTCCGGTTTCTGTCCATCCGGGGAGAAATCAGCGATTTTAAAAAATATTCGTCGGGGCACTGGTATTTTACGCTGAAAGATGAAACCGCCATGATCCAGTGCGTGTGCTTTCGGCAATATAACATGCGCCTGGATTTCAGGCCGGAAAACGGCATGAAGGTGGTGCTCACCGGCGCGGTGGGGCTGTATCCCGAACGGGGCCAGTATCAGTTTTACGCGGAAGGCATGACCCGGGACGGGGTGGGCGAATTATATTTAAAGCTGGAAGCCCTGAAAAACAAGCTGATGAAGGAAGGCCTGTTTGACGTGGCGAAGAAGCGGCCCCTGCCCCTTCTGCCCCGGGCCATCGGCGTGGTCACCAGCCGCAGCGGCGCGGTGATCCATGATATCGCCACCGTCACCCGCCGCCGGTATCCCGCCATGCAGATCATCCTGCGTCCCGCCCAGGTGCAGGGGGAAGGCGCTGCGGAGGACATTGCCGCCGGCATCGCGGAAATCTCCGCCCTGCCCCAGGTGGATGTGGTCATCGTAGGCCGGGGCGGCGGCTCTCTGGAGGATTTATGGGCCTTTAACGAGGAAATCGTGGTGCGTGCCATTGCCGCCTGCCCGGTGCCGGTGGTATCGGCGGTGGGCCACGAGGTAGACGTGACGCTGGCCGATTTGGCGGCGGACGTGCGGGCCGCCACCCCTTCGGTGGCCGCCGAGGTGTGCGTGCCGGAAAGGGAAGCGCTGCTTACCACCATCGAAAAAATGAAGCAGGCCATGGCCCGGGCGGGGAAAAACATGATCCTGGCCCGGCAGTCCCGGCTGGCCCTGTGCGAAAAGCGGCTGGCGGCCCGGCATCCCGCCGCCCTGGTCCGGGACGCCATGGGGCGGAAGGATTTGCTGACCCACCGGCTGCAGGCCGCCGCCCAACGGAAATTCACCCTGCTGCAAAACAGAACTGACTATCTGACCAGGCAATTGAACGCCCTGGGCCCGCGCCAGGCCATGAGCCGGGGCTACGCCGTGCTGCTGGACGGAAAGAAGGCCGTGACCCACGCGGAGGACGCGCCGGAGGAAATGACCGTGCTGCTCCAGGACGGCAGGCTGCGGGGGCGCACCCTGGACAAACGAAAGGAGGATCCTTTTGGCCAAGAAGCAAGCCTCGTTTGAGGACAGGCTCATGGAGCTGGAGGATTTGGTGAAAAAAATGGAGGGCGGCTCCTTACCGCTGAGCGAAGCCCTGGCCGCCTATGAGACGGGCATGAAGCTGAGCAAGGAGCTGACGGAGGAATTATCCGCCGCGGAAAAGAAAATGCTGGAATTGTCCGGCGGGCAAACCGCGGCCATGGAGGACGCGCCATGAACGTGCAGGAAGCCCTGGCGGGCTACAAGGAAACGCTGGAAGCCTATTTGGACGCGCTGCCCATGAAGGGAGCCCCGGACAGCCTCAGGGAAGCCATGCGGTACAGCCTGTTAAACGGCGGCAAGCGCCTGCGGGGGTGTCTGCTGCTTTCCTCCTGCGAAATGCTGGGGGGTGATGAAGCCGATGCCCTGCCCTTTGCAGCGGCGCTGGAAATGATCCACGCCTATTCCCTGATTCACGACGACCTGCCTGCCATGGACAACGATACCCTGCGCCGGGGCAAGCCCACCAATCACGTGGTGTTCGGGGAGGCGGTAGCCATCCTGGCAGGCGACGCGCTGCTGACCCACGCGGTGGAGATCATGGCCGCTTCCGGGCATCTCCATGTCCTGGAGGCGCTGCGCGAGATCATCGGGGCCGCGGGCGTGGGCGGCATGCTGGCCGGGCAGACCCTGGATGTGACCCTGGAGGGCATGGCCCCCGACATTGGCTTGGTTCAAAAAATCCACCAGGGAAAAACCGCCGCTCTACTCACCGCACCGGTAACGGCGGGCCTGCTGCTGGCCGGGGCGGAGGAAAGCCAGGTGGAGGCTGGGCGGCAGTACGGCTATCATCTGGGCATGGCGTTCCAAATCGTGGACGACCTGCTGGACCTGGAGGGCGACCCTCAGCTGATGGGCAAGACCCTGGGCAAAGACCGGGAAGAAGGCAAGCTGACCTGGCCCGCCTGCGTGGGCGTGGAGCAGGCCAGAAGGGACGCGGAAAAGCACATTCAGGAAGCGGTGACCGCGCTTGCTCCCTTTGGAGAAAAGGCCGCTTTCCTGCGGGAGCTGGCTGAGTCCACCCTGCACCGAGCGCAGTGAAGCGCTTTCCCATACAAAAGGAATCGAGGAATCCGGCATGCAGTTTTTGAGTGATTTATGGGCCAACGGGCCCCTGAAATGCGCTGTGCTTTCCTGGACGGTGGCTCAGGGCATCAAGGTATTGATTTCCCTGTGGCTGGATAAGAAGCTGGATTGGCGGCGCTGCTTTGGCATGGGCGGCATGCCTTCCTCCCACAGCGCCTTCGTGTTTTCCCTGATGATGGCCATCGGTATCCAGGAAACCCTGGCCTCCCCCATTTTCGCTGTGGCCTTCGGCCTGGCCGCCGTGGTGATTTATGACGCCATGGGCGTGCGCAGGGAAACGGGAAAGCAAAGCGTGGTGCTCAACCAGATTCTCACCCAGATGCTGGTGGAAGGAAAGCCCATCACCGAAAAGCAATTAAAGGAGCTGGTGGGGCACACGCCCCTGGAAGTGGCCGCCGGGATCATCGTGGGCATCATTGTAACCCTGCTGGTGATGTAACAGCATAACGCAAACAGATAAAGGAGGACGTTTTCATGGATGCTTTTCTGGAAGAAGTGGTAACCAAGCGAAACCGCACGATGGAGACCGTTACCTATATTCTGGCCAACGTGGCCATGGTGCTCAGCGGCGTGATGGCGTTTATGGATTTCGCTTTCATCGGCCAGGTGGTGGCCCAGGCGGGCTTTGGCACGGACTTTTTCCTGGTGCTGGCCCGAATCCTGGTGTTCGGCGGCATCGCGGCGGCGCTGTTCATCTTCCGGGACAGGGTCAAAACCGAATACGAATACACCCTCACCAATACCCAGATGGACTTCGCTCAGGTATACAACAACAAAAAACGCAAGAACCTGGGCACCATGAACATCCGCAACGTGGAAGCCTGCGGCATGGTAGCCTCCGGCTCCTTTAACCGCTACATCAATATGCAGGGCATCAAGCGCACCAACTGGTTCCTGAACCGGGACGCCAATCTGCTGTACTTCTTTTTCCAGAAGGATGGCCAGAAACGCATCATCATCATCGAGCCCAGCGAGGAAATGGTGAACCTGATCAAGCGCAACCTGGCCCAGGGCGTGTGGCAGGTCAATTAAGCAATTCAATTTCTGAGCTCTCCTGGCTCGGGAATGACGGAGGTTATTTCCCATCATGTCGATTTACCTGGATAACAGCGCCACCACCCGCGTATGCCCCCAGGCCGTGGAGGCCATGGCGGACTGTATGCGCAATGAATTTTACAATCCTTCCGCCCTGTATGCCCCGGCTCTGCACGCCCAGCAGCGGATGCGAGCCTGCCGGGATGCAATTTTGAAAGCCGTTCACGCGCCCATGGGCGCCAAGGCCTTGTTCGTTTCCGGCGGCACGGAAGCGGATAATCTGGTGATTTTCGGCCGCGCCGCCAAGGTTCGCTCCGGCAAGGTGCTTTTTTCCGCCGGGGAGCATCCCGCGGTGAAGGAAGCCTGCCAGGTCTGCGGCCTGGAGCCCGTGGAAATGCCCTACGATCACCGGGGCATCGTGGATCTGGAAAAGCTGAGCGGATTGCTTTCTTCCGATGTAACGCTGGTCTGCTGCATGCAGGTGAACAACGAAACCGGCGCCATCCAGCCCCTCAAGGAAATTTCTTTGCTGATCAAAGAAAAAGCGTCCTACGCCCATTTCCACGTGGACGGGGTGCAGGGCTTCCTTCGGGTGCCCTTTGATATGACCGCCTGCGGGGCGGACACCTACGCTCTGTCCGGCCATAAAATCCACGGCCCCAAGGGCATCGGCGCGCTGGTGATGGGGCCCCGGGTGCAGCTGAACCCCCGGCAGGTGGGCGGCGGACAGGAAGGGCAGCTTCGCTCCGGTACCGAAAACACCCCCGGCATCGCCGGGCTGCTGGCCGCCATAGAAGCCTTCCCCCGGGAAAACAATATCCGGGAAAACAAGCTGCTTTTGTGGCGGCTCATTCAGGAAGCCGTTCCAGAGGCTGCCGTCAACGGCCCCGCGCCGGCCAGCGATGTATCCGCGCCTCACATCCTGAACGTGTCCCTGCCCCCGGTGCGCTCCGAAACCATGCTCCACGCCCTGGAAGGGGAAGGGGTATATGTGGGCATGGGGTCCGCCTGCTCCTCCTTTAAGCAGCGGGTGAGCCCGGTATTAAAGGCCATGAACACGCCTCAGAAATACGCGGAAACTGCCCTGCGCTTTTCCCTCTCCCCTGAAAACACGGCGGAGGAAATGCGGGAAACGGTGGCAGTCATCCAAAGGCAGTACGCGGTGCTGTCCAAGTTCCAGAGAAGATAAAAAACGAAGGGGAAGAAAACCGACATGCGAAAGCTGCTCATGGTTCGCTACGGCGAAATTTATTTAAAGGGCCTGAACCGGCCTTACTTTTTAAAGGCTCTGGTCAAGCGGGTGAAGGAGGCGGCCAAGCCCTTCGGGGGCCAGGTATGGCTTCACGACGCCCGCATCTTTATCAGCGACGCCCAGGATCTGGAAGGCTGCATGGCGCGGGTCAGCAAAGTGTTCGGCGTGCATTCCATCGCTCCCGCTATCGAAATGGAAAAGGACAATTTTGAGGGCATCTGTGAACAGGCCAATGAGCTGATGCAGGGCCTGACCGGCACCTTCAAGGTCGAGGCCCGCCGGGCGGACAAGCACTATTTCCTTACCTCTCCCCAGATCAATATGCAGGTAGGCGAATATGTGCTCATGCGCAACGAAGACCATTTGAAGGTGGACGTGCGCAAGCCGGAACACATCCTGTCCATCGAGATCCGGGATCAGGCGTATCTGTACTGCACGGTATACCCGGCAGTAGGTGGCATGCCGGTTGGCACCGGCGGCAAGGCAGCCCTGCTTCTCTCCGGCGGCATCGACAGCCCGGTGGCAGGCTACATGATTGCCAAGCGCGGAGTGCAGCTGGTGGCGGTACACTATCATTCCTTCCCCTATACCAGCGAATTTGCCAAGCAGAAGGTGCTGGATCTGGCCAAAATCCTCAGCGAATACTGCTGCGGACTCAAGGTGTACGTGGTGCCCTTTACGGACATTCAGATGCAGATCCATGAAAAATGCCCCGAGGATTATACCACCCTGATCATGCGGCGCTACATGATGCGCATTGCCGAACGCATCGCCCAGAAGGAAGAGGCCATGGCGCTGATCACCGGCGAATCCATCGGCCAAGTGGCCAGCCAGACCATGGAAGCGCTGATCACTACCAACGAGGTGGTGAAAACCATGCCGGTGTACCGGCCTCTCATCGGCTTTGATAAAATCGACATTATGGAGTACGCCCGGAAAATCGGCACCTATGAAACCTCCATCCTGCCTTATGAAGACTGCTGCACCGTGTTCACGCCCCGCCATCCCGCCACCAAGCCCAAAATCGCCCTGATCGAAAAAGGCGAAAGCCAACTGGATCAGGAAACCCTGATCCAGACCGCCATTGAAAACGCGGAAATCGTGGAGCTGTAAAAACAAGCGCGCCCCCGCTCGCAATTGATGCGAACGGGGGCTTTGCGTATCTTTTGTTTTGAGCAGGCCAAGGGTCAGTCCTTGTCCGTTTTTTGAATCCAGCCCGCCGCGCCCCGCAGGCTGACCACGAGCCACTCCTCCTCCTCTTTCAAGATGGGCAGGATGGTGTTTTCATCCAGCAGGGCCACTTTGGGGGCCATGGTGTCGTTCCAGGCGTAAACCGGTGTTTTGCCCTCCGTTTGATACCAGGCGGGATCAATGGCAAGATAATCCTCGTTGACCCAGCCCGCCGGGCCCTCATCCTCAGAATCCGAAAGAAAGCATTGGGCCCATCCCCCTGTTTGCGGCTGCACGATGATCCGGGTACCGTAGGCCAGCGTTTTCAGCGCCGGGGATAACGCGCTGGGCTCCTGCCGCACTGTCAGCGTTTCGCACAGCACCACCGCCTGAAGACCGATCTGGCCCTCCCCGTAGGGGGGAAGGATTTTGGCCTGAGCAGCCCCCAGGCCTCCAAGCAGCAGGATCACCGCAGTCAGCATCGCAAGGCAACTGTATTTTTTCATGTTCATTTCCTCCCGCAGTTTTTCTTCCTCCATAAAACGAAGGGGCGGGCTGTTTTGTTCCCGATAGAACAGGAAATCTGGACATCCGCAGCCCGATTCCCTTATTTACCGTCCGGGAAGCTGGTAAAGAATTTTCTTTCCACCGGAGGAAGGCCGTATTTTTCTTTCGCGTCGGCCACGGCGCGGATCAGGAAGGCCATATTCCGGGCCAGGTTCCGCATCACCTGCAGCCCTTCCAGGTCTTTTTTCACGTCCTAGGCGGTGAAGCCGTGCACCTGGTTCCAATAGGTGGAGGAGGCCACGGGCATGCCGGAGATGGTGAAATATTTATTGAGTACGTCAAAGGACGCGGTATTGCCGCCCCGTCTGCAGCTGACCACCGCCGCGCCCACCTTCATATGCTTGGAAAAGGGTGTGCTGTAAAACAGCCGATCCAGAAAGGAAAGCAATGTGCCGTTTGGCGAGCCATAATACACCGGGCTGCCCACCACCAGGCCGTCGGCCGCCTCGAACAGCGGAGCGATTTCATTCACCGCGTCGTCAAACACGCATTTGCCCCGCTTGGAGCAGGCGTTGCAGGAGACGCAGCCCCGAATATCCTTATTGCCCACGTGAATCAGTTGGGTTTCGATGCCTTCTTCCTGAAAAACGCGAATCATTTCCTCCAGGGCCAAAGCGGTGCAGCCCTTGGCGTGGGGACTGCCGTTGATCAAAAGAACCTTTGCCATCATCATTTTCCTCCTTTTCTTGCTGAACTGATTATAACAGAAAACAGAGAGCGCGTCCAGCCATGATTCGTTCAGCGAATTTCTGTATAAATGTCATTTAGTGCTTGTATTTTTCTCCATTCTGTGCTAAAATACATTTCGTGCTTATATCAAGGAGGGACAAAGGCAATGAGTGCTATTGAAGTAATTCTGGACATTCTGATGGTGATTTCCGCTCTCGTTATGATCGTGACCGTTCTGATGCAGGACAGCGATTCTGACGGTATGGGCGCTTTGACTGGCGGCAGCGAAACTTTCTTTGGCAAGAACAAGAACAATACCCTGGAAGGCAAGCTGGCCTTGGCCACCAAGGTTTCTTCCATCGTGTTTGTGGTGCTGGCGATTGTGATACTGCTGGTGAAATAAGGCAGCTTGCTTCGCATGGCTTTCCAGGGCTGACATATTCCCGTCAGCCCTTCTTTTCGTATTCCGAAGGGATTGTCTCACTCCCTTATTTCGATTGCTTATTCTATACTTTTGGGAGCGCATCATGATCATTTTGACCATTCAAAACCTGCACAAAGCCTTTGGAGGCAATGTGGTGCTCAAGGACGTGAGCCTGACCCTTCAGGATCATCAGCGCATGGGCCTGGTGGGCGTGAACGGCTGCGGAAAATCCACCCTGCTGAACATATTGGCCGGGCGGGAGCATGCCGACGGCGGCAGCATATCGCTGATGAAGGGCATCCGCATCGGCTATATGGAGCAGCAGTATGCCGTCCAGGACGAGAGCACCGTGTTTGAAGAACTGCAAAAGGTGTATGAGCCGGTGTTCGCCCTGGAAAAAAAGCTGCGGGCCCTGGAGGAGGAAATGGCCTCCGCCGGGGAAACGGAATTAAAACGCCTGGGCGACACTTACGAGCGCCTGAACGACGAATTTGAACGGGCCGACGGCTACGGCTGGAAGTCCTCCATACAGGGGGTGCTCAGCGGCCTGGGCTTTCAGAAGCATCAGTTTGATCAGCCCGCCCGCCTTTTGTCCGGCGGGGAGCTGACAAGGCTGAGCCTTGCCAAGCTCCTGCTGCAAAAGCCCGATCTGCTGCTGCTGGACGAGCCCACCAACCACCTGGATTTAGCCGCCCTGGACTGGTTGGAAAACTATCTGGGCGAATACAAGGGCACCCTGCTGGTGGTGAGCCATGACCGGTATTTCCTGGATCATGTATGCACCCATATTTCCGAATTGCTCCTGGGCGTCCTGGAGCAGTACACCGGCAATTATTCTTCCTATATGACCCAGCGGGCGGAGCGCTTTGAAATCCGCATGCGGGCCTGGGAACAGCAGCAAAAGATGATCGCCCGGGAGGAAGCCATCATCGCCCGGTATAAATCCTTCAACCGGGAAAAATCCATCAAAGCCGCCGAAAGCCGGGAAAAGCGGCTGGAAAAGGTGGAGCGGCTGGAGCGGCCTGAGGACGAGCATCAGGTGCGCTTCCGGTTCGAGGCCAAGCGCCGCACCGGGGACGACGTGCTCTTTATCCGGGATTTCAGCAAGTCCTTTGGGGACAGAACCCTCTTTCACAACGTGAACCTGACCCTCCGGGCCGGGGACCGGGTGGCCCTGCTGGGGCCCAACGGAATCGGCAAATCCACCCTGCTCAAATGCCTTATGGGCCAGGAAGCCCCAGACACCGGCGCTGTGCGCTGGGGGGCCAACGTGGATACCGGGTATTATGACCAGAAACAGGAAAGCCTACACCCGGAAAAGACGGTGCTGGACGAGGTATGGGATGCCTTCCCCCGGCTGGAGCAAAGCCAGGTGCGAGGCGCCCTGGGCCTGTTCCTGTTTACAGGGGAGGACGTGTTCATGCCCATCCATACCCTGTCCGGCGGGGAAAAGGGACGGGTGGCCCTGACCAAGCTGATGCTCAGGAAGGATAACCTGCTGCTGCTGGACGAGCCCACCAACCACCTGGACATGGACAGCCGGGAGGTATTGGAGGATGCCCTGGAGAATTTCGAGGGCACCATCCTGGCTGTGTCCCACGACCGTTATTTCATCAACCGGTTTGCTACCCGGGTGGCGGTGCTGACAGAGGATGGGATCAGGGAATACCTGGGCAACTTTGACGACTATATGGCCAAGCTCCAATGGGAGCAGGCTCAGCAGGGCCAGGACCCCCGCTTTGCCGATATGACCCGCACGGAAGCGGGCAAGGAAAAGCGGAAAATCCGCCTGGCCAAGGAACAGCTGAAAGCCTTGAAAGAGGCCGTGAAGCAGGCGGAAAAGAACGTAGCTGACACCGAAGAAGCCATCGAGCGTCAGGAAGCGCTGATGGCCAGCCCGGAAATCTATTCCGTGCCGGAAAAGGCCGCCGCGGCAGCCAAAGAATATCAGCGCTTAAAGGACACCCTGGCCCAGGCCTATGCCGACTGGGAGGAAGCGGAAGAGGCCCTCAGCGAAGCAACGTAAAAAACCCCAGGAATGGATGGAGAAGCGCATGGAAGAAAACGCGATCTTGACCAGGCTGCTTGCCCTGCAGGAAAAGCCCTACGGGGAATTGCAAAAGAAGCTGCTGCCCACGGTGGCCCCAGACAGCATCCTGGGCATACGGACCCCGGCCCTGCGGGCGCTGGCGAAGGAAATGAAGGGAACCAGGGAAGCAGCGGATTTTCTTTCCGCTCTCCCCCATCGTTATTTTGACGAAAACCAGCTTCACGCCTTTCTGCTGGCGGAAGAAAAGGATTTTGACAGGTGCCTTACGGGGGTAAACGCCTTTCTGCCATACGTGGACAATTGGGCCACCTGCGACCAGTTATCCCCCAAAGTGTTCAAAAAGCAAAAAGCAAAACTGCTGCCCGCCATAGAAACCTGGCTTCACAGTGAGCATCCGTATATCATCCGTTTTGGCCTGGGGATGCTGATGCAGCATTTTCTGGACGACGCTTTTGAACCAATTTATCTGGAGAAGGCGGCCGCTGTCCGGTCGGAAGAATACTACGTGAACATGATGGTGGCCTGGTATTTTGCCACCGCCCTGGCCAAGCAGTTTGACGCCACCCTCCCCTATCTTCGGGATCGCCGCCTGTCTCCCTGGGCACACAATAAAACCATCCAGAAAGCAGTGGAGAGTTATCGGATTTCCCAGGAGCAGAAGGAACTGCTCAAACAATTCAGAGTGAAATAACCCCATCAAAGGAGGCGCCCCCTATGCGCGTATTATTGGTAGAAGATGAAAAGGGCATTTCCTCCGCCATTTGCCAGGTGCTGAAAAAAGAAAACTTTACCGTGGACCCGGTATATACCGGCACGGACGGCCTGGACTATGCCCTGGACGGGATTTACGACGCCATCATCCTGGACGTGATGCTGCCCGGCATGGACGGGTTTCAGGTGCTGCGCAGGCTGCGGGAAAAGGGGATCAAGGCCCCTGTGTGCATGCTCACCGCCCGTTCCGGCCTGGAGGACCGGGTGCGGGGACTGGAAAGCGGCGCGGATTATTACCTGCCCAAGCCTTTCCAGATGGCGGAGCTGACCGCCTGTCTCCGGGCCATCACCCGGCGGCGGGAGGATGCGCCGGTCATGGAATTGTGCTTTGGCGATTTGCAGTTAAACCAGCAGGAAGCCAAGCTGATCAACAAAGAAACCGGCGAATCGGTAAAGCTGGGGGCCAAGGAATATCAGATCATGGAAATGTTCCTGCGCAACCCCAAGCAGATCCTGCCCAAGGAAACGATTTTCGACCGGGTGTGGGGCTATGAAAGCGAAGCGGATTACAGCAATCTGGAGGTGTATATGTCCTTCCTGCGCAAGAAGCTGACCTTCGTGGGCTCCAAAGTGAAAATCAAAGCCAGCCGGGGCATCGGCTATGCATTGGAGGAGGAAGCATGATCCGCAGGCTGACCCGCCGCATGATCCTGCTGGTGCTGGCCGGGCTGCTGCTGGCCTCCGCCGGGGTGGTGCTGGCCATCAATTGGATGAACTGGCACGCCCTGGAGCAGCAGGCGGAACAGGTGCTGACCATGCTGGCGGAAAACAACGGCCAGCGCCCCGCCATGATGAACCGGGAAGGGTTAAACGGCTATCGAAACAATGAAACGCCGCCGGTTCCCCCTGAGGGTACCCAGCCCCCGGAGGGAGGGCGCAGCTTTTCGGAAGATAATCCGCCCCCCTGGCTGGAAAACCAGACCTTCTTTGGCCGCGGCAGAGAGCGGATGAACAGCAGCGCGGCGCTGACCAACGCTGCCAGCCTGTCCAATTTTTATACCATCATTCTGGATCAGGATGGGGAAATCATTTCCTGGAAAAGCGACCGGACTGATCTGTATACCGATGAACAAATGGAGCAGATGGCCGCGTCCGTGTTAGCCGCCGGAAAAGAATCCGGCCTGATCGGCACCCAGTTTTACCGGCTCACGGAATTGGAGGACGGGTGCAGGATGCTGATTGCCGTGGACAGCCGCCTGGAAATCCAGAGCGCCCAGAACGTGACCCGGGTGACGGCCCTGGTGGCGCTGGCTGAGGACGTGCTGCTAAGCCTGGCCGCCATCCTGCTGATCCGGCTGCTGATCCGCCCGGTGGACGAGGCCATGGAAAAGCAAAAACAGTTCGTATGGGACGCCAGCCATGAGCTGAAAACGCCCCTGGCGGTGATCAACGCCAACGCGGAGGCCCTGGCCGGAGAAGCGGGCGACAGCAAGTCCCTCCAGTATATCCGCTCGGAGGTTCAGCGCACCGACCATTTGATTCAAAACCTGCTGACCCTGGCCCGGATGGAAAAGGGCACCGTGCAGGCAAAGCCCCAGCGCTTTGATTTGAGCCGGGCGCTATTGCAGGTGGCGCTGCCCTTTGAAAGCTCCATGTTTGAAACCGGCAAGGAAATGACCCTGAATATCCCGGACGGCGTGACGGTGGTGGGCGACGAGGAAATGATCAAGCAGCTGATGGTGATTTTGCTGAGCAACGCAGAAAAGTATTCCGACGACAAAGGAAAAATCACCGTATTCCTGGAAGGAAAGGGCGACAAACGGATCATCCGGGTGCACAACACCGGCCCCGCCATTCCCCCCGAAGCCCAGGCCCGGGTGTTCGACCGGTTCTATCGGGTGGATTCCTCCCATAACCGGGAGATCGAAGGCAACGGCCTGGGCCTGGCCATCGCCCAAAGCATCGTGGAAGCTCATAAAGGAAAGATCACCGTCCACAGTGCCGAGGGCGAAGGAACCACCTTCACGGTGACCCTGTAAAAATGGCGGGAGAACGGGGCCGCTCCCTGTCCCGTCCCGTCTGCAAAGCGATCATCCTTCGTATTTATTTCACATCGTTTTCCCATTTCTGAATTGCCAAAGGAAGAAAGAAATGGTATACTGATTGATGGATAAAAAGAAATTGAAACGGGGCGATGCCATGAAACACTATCTTGCCATTGACATCGGCGCTTCCTCCGGCCGCCACATCGTGGGCTGGAAGGAAGAGGGAAACATCAAAACCCAGGAAGTATACCGCTTTCCCAACGGCGTGGAAGAGGAAAACGGCCATCTGATTTGGAATATTGACGCCCTGCTTTCCCATGTGAAAAAGGGCGTTGACGAAGCGCTGAAGACGTTTCCACAAATCGAAAGCCTGTCCATCGACACCTGGGGCGTGGACTATGTGCTCATGCAGGGCGACAAGGAAGTGCTGCCCTGCTACGCTTACCGGGACGGCAGGACGGAAGCGGTCATTGAAAAAGTCCATGAAAAAATGCCCTTCCAGGAATTGTACCGCCGCACGGGCATTCAATTCCAGCCCTTCAATACCATCTATCAATTGTACGCGGACAAGCTGGCGGGCAGGCTGGAAGGGGTCACGGACTTTTTGCTCATGCCGGAATACCTGCTCTATAAGCTCTGCGGCGTGAAGGCCCACGAATACACCAACGCCACTACCGGCGGCATGGTCAGCGCGGAAACCGGCGAATTTGACCCGGAGATCGTGAGCGCTCTGGGATTGCCTCAAAACCTGTTTGGCTCCCTCTGCCAGCCGGGGGCGTATCTGGGCGAATACAAGGGAATCAAATGCCTTCTCTGCGCCACCCATGACACCGGCAGCGCCGTGGAGGGCATTCCCATGGAGGGCAACGAGCTGTATATTTCTTCCGGCACCTGGAGCCTGCTGGGCGTGAAGGTGCCCAAGCCCATCACCGACGCAGGAAGCCTTGCCGCCAATTATTCCAACGAGGGCGGCGTGGGCTACACCCGGTATCAGAAAAACATCATGGGCATGTGGCTGGTGAACCGGCTGCGGGACGAAGTATGCCCCGGCAAGCCCTGGAACGAAATCACCGCCGAGGCGGAGGAAAAGCATTTCGACCACACCGTGGACGCCAATGACCCCATCTTCCTGGCCCCGGAAAGCATGAAGGCAGCCTTTGACGCAAAGCTGCCCCATCCCCCCAAGTGCGCAATGGGGTATTTCCGCTGCGCCTACCGTTCCCTGGCCCTTTCCTACAAGCAAGCCATCGAGGAAATTGAGCGCAACACCGGCAAAACCTATCAAAAGCTGTACATCGTGGGCGGCGGAGCCAAGAACGCGTTCCTCAACCGCCTCACGGAGGAGGCCACCGGCAAGCAGGTCATCGCCCTGCCCATCGAGGCCACCGCCATCGGCAACCTGCGCATCCAAATGAACGCCAATCCATAAGGAGGAGGAAAGAAGCATGTTAGTTGAAACCAAAGCCCGGGTGGGCGTGTTCGCCATCGCGCTGGGCGCGTATCTGCCCCAGTTCCCCGAATTGGTGCCGGAGTTCCAAGGCCAGTATCAGGAATTCAAAAAGCTGATTCCTGAATCTGTGGAGCTCATCGACGGCGGCATCGTGACCACCAAGGAGCAGTCCATGGCCGCGGGCGACAAGTTCCGGGCCGCCGACGTGGATCTGGTGATCCTGCAATTGCTCACCTATGCCACTTCCTATAACATGCTCCCCGCCGTGCGGGATCTGGACGTGCCCGTGGTGCTGGTGAACGTGCAGAAGATGAAGGCCCCGGACTACGCCACCACCGACACCCCCACCTGGCTGGGCACCCTGTACGCCTGCGGCGCCGTGGGCGAAATGGTAGCCGACCTGGAGCGGGCAGGCAAGCGCCACGCGGTCATCACCGGCGTGGTGGAGGGCGGAGACCCTCAGGTGGAAGCGGAAATCATCGACTGGTGCAAGGCCGCCCAGGTTCGCCGCCGTTTCCGCAACCCCAACATCGCCCAGATCGGCCGGCCCTATCCCGGCATGATGGATCTCTACATCGACGAAACCAATCTGTACCACCGCATGTGGCTGTACACCAAGCAGTTTGACTGGGAAAAGATGTGGGCCATCGCCGACAACATTACCGATGAGGACGCTATCCGCGCCAAGGCTCAGGACATCCTGGACACCTTCGACATCGAGGGCGGCGGCACGATCGAAAAAGTGTGGGACATGGCGAAATACGTGGTGGCCTTTGAGCAGTGGTGCAAGGACGAGCAATTGGGCTTCGTGGCCTCCCACTATGACGGCTACGCTCAGGGCATCGCGGGCAAGCTGGACAGCATGCTGATCCCCGCCTTCTCCATGCTCATCAAGCAGGGCACCGCCTGCGCCGTGGAGGGCGATATCAAGGTGGCCATGGCCATGGGCATCCTCAAGGTGATCGCGGGCACG
>ODAI011985243.1_pt1 | contig 19055 bp, 13 predicted proteins | sample 1539321 | NCBI WGS metagenome assembly ODAI01 (sample SAMN02144231, study PRJEB22623) | gut metagenome | biome: sheep rumen | host: Ovis aries | place: New Zealand
AGACAATCTTTACGGTCTATTTTCCGCAATACTGCGTTGTCGTCCTTGCAAGGCGTCAGCCTTGCCGCGTCCTTCGCCTTGTCTTGCGAAAAATATCCTCGCAAAGTATTAGTCTACTTTCTATCAGGAATTAGTATAAAACGCCCGAAGTTAAGTTTCAAGCTTAGCTTCGGGCTGTCTTTATTTATTATTCAGTTCGTTAATTATCCTTCGTTTATACTCCAAAAACTTTTCACTCAGCGCAAAATCAGAGCTTCTCGGCTTCGGCTCGTCAATTACGATCTCGTTTGTAATTCTTCCGGGCTTGCCCGACAGCAGGTAAATCCTGTCGGACAGCAAAACCGCCTCGTCGATATCGTGAGTGATAAACAGGGTAGAGAGCTTGATTTTCTCCATAACGTCGAGATACCAGCGGTGGATGTCGCTCTTTGTCAGGGCGTCAAGCGCGCTGAACGGCTCATCTAAAAGCGCAACTCCGTTAGAGAACATATATGTCCTCAGCAGTGCCGCGCGCTGGCGCATACCGCCGGAAAGCTCGCTCGGGTATTTTTTTTCGGTGCCCTCAAGACCGAACTCAGCAAAGTGTTTGCCGACCTTCTGCCGTGCCGTCTTTTTCTTTTCACCCTTGATAATCAGCGGCAAAGCCACATTGTCCTCAATGGTACGGTAGGGGAGCAGCAGGTCTTTTTGAAGCATATAGCTGATTTTACCCGGCTTGCCTGTAATATCCCCGCCGTCGAGTATAACCTGTCCGCCGTTCGGTTTGTTAAGTCCCGAGATTACGTTAAACAGCGTGGTTTTTCCGCAGCCGCTCACGCCCAGCAGACAGACAAGCTCGTTTTCGTTCAGCTTTATGTTGATATCTTCGATAACATTTTCTTTTCCGTCATAGGAAAAGCAGACGTTTTTAACTTCAAGTGACGCCATAATTACTCCAGATAATCGTTTGTAAATCCAAAGTTCTCAGGGATTGTAGCTGTAGAGAGCTTGTTTTCGTTAATCCAGTTGTAAAAAGCGTTCCATCTCTTTGCGTCAATATATCCCCACTTCGGAGCGTCGGAGATATACTCGTGAGTAAGGTAGCTCTGGCTCTTTTTAACAAGCTTTTCGTCGAGCTCGGGAGCTGCCTTAAGAAGAATATCCGCCGCGGCGTCGGGGTTGTCGATTGAGTACTGATAACCTCTCTTAAGCGCCGAGAGGAATTTCTTTGTCGCGTCGGGGTTAGCCTTCATCCAGTCTGTATTACCGAGTACAACGGGGGTGTAGTAGTCAAATACAGGGTCAATGTCCTTAAAAGCAAAGTAGTCGGTCTGTAGGTTTGCAACCTCAGCGGCAACGCCTGCCCAGCCGTAGAAAACCCAAATAGCGTCAACGCTCTTTGTCTTAAGCGCCGAAACCTCGTCGGTAACTGTGCTCGGGATAAGCTGAACCTTGTCAAAATCTCCGCCGTCGTTCTTCATAACCTGCTTAAGCGTAGCCTTTTCAATCGGTAAATCCCATGTAGCGTATTTTTTGCCTTCAAGTCCCTTGGGCTTGTCCATACCCTCGCCCTTGCGCGAGATGATACCAGAGGTGTTGTGCTGAATTAAAGCAGCAACGGCTTCAAGCGGCATAGCGCTGTCTCCGACAATCGCGGGGATCATACTGTCCTGAAAGCTTACGCAGAATTGCGCCTTGCCTGAGCCTACAAGCGCCTCAGCACCGTCCTCGGGAGGCTGAACAATCTCAACCTCAAGACCTTCATTCTCAAAATAACCGTTTGTCTGAGCTACATAAAGTCCTGTGTGATTGGTGTTCGGCGTCCAGTCGAGCACAAAGGTGATTTTTGTCTTTTCCTTAGCTTCACTGCTCTGAGCTTCGCTCTTTTTCTCTCCGCCGTTGCAGCCTGCTGCAACAAGGCAAATCATAGCAAGCGCCAGAACAAACGCCAAAATTCTCTTTTTCATAAATGATTACTCCTTTTTACTTCTTTATTTTTTACTTTTATCCCACGGCATACTCTTTTGCTGAATAACACTGACAAGCCTCATCAATATAAGACTGAGAATGGAAATCAAAAAGATAACCGCGAACATTTTGTCATATGAATAAGCCTTTTTAACCCTCGTCATATACACGCCGAGACCGTTAAAACCGCCGAGCCATTCGGAAATTACCGCGGACACAACCGCGTACGATACCGAAATTTTCAGGCTCGAAAAAAAGCTGCCAAGCGCTCCGGGAAATTTAACATAACGGTAAATCTGCAGCTTGTTCGCTCCCATCGACCGCATAAGGTTAATCGTGTCCTTGTCCGCCGACATAAAGCCGTCGAGCAGACTGACCGCAATGGGGAAGAACACTACGATTACAACCAAAATGATTTTAGGCAGCGCCTCATAGCCGAACCATAATACCAAAAGCGGCGCAATTGCAACCGTCGGAACTGTCTGAGTCAGCACAATCAGCGGATACAGCGAACGCCTGACAAGCTCAAACCTGTCCATAAGCAAAGCCGTAAAAAAGCCGGTGATTATTCCGATTAAAAGTCCGACAACCGTCTCAAACATTGTCGAAAGCGAGTGTTGAAACAGCAGCGGAAAGTCGCTTATAAACGCCTTTACAACGTCAACAGGCGAAGGCAGCATAAAGTTCGGAACAAGTCCGATCATACTTACAACCTGCCAAATTATAAGCAGAATTAAAATCGCGGCTACGGGGAAAAGGTACTTATACGTGGTGCTTTGTAACTTTTTTCTCAATGGTCAGCACATCTCCCTCAGGTCTGTAGTCAACCTTAATATACGCCAAAACAGACGGTGCGCCTGCTCTTATGGCAATATGCTGGCACTCCTTGACGATATCCATAAGCTCGTCGTAATCGCCCTCAATGGCGGTCTCAAACGGGCCAACATAGCACTTTAGTCCTGTGCTCTTGATGTAGGCGATAACCTCGTCTACAATTCTGATAAGCTCATCATCATTTTTTGCCTCGGGCAAAGTCTGAATAGCTACGCTTGCGTTCATAAAACTACTTCCTTTCATTTTGCAAAAATAATAAAAACACCACGCCAAGGCGTAGTGCTAAATAAACGTAATAAACAAGCTTCCTACGTCGGCATTATCCGAATCAGGTCATAGGGTATAATCTCAGCCTGCAATTGCAAGCACCCCTGCGTTATTTCTATATTTAGGATACAACTAATTTATCCGTTTGTCAACATAATTTTTAACTTGGGAAGATAATATTCGAGTGAATCTTCGGCGGAATACCCTTTTTCGCAAAGGTAATTCACTCCGTATATACTCACGCCTTCGCACGCGATATCCTTATTATATTCAGGGCAATCGCAGTCCCACGGCGAGGCAACCGGGTATATATACTCATATTTACCGCCTTTTACCGTTTTTCCGTTTGAGCAAGGGGAGCAGGGGATATATACGGCTTTTTCGTTGTATGTAAAATATATTTCGCTATTAGAATTATAAACCTGTTCAACCCGTTTATATAATTCTTTATCAGAACTATTATCGTTTGTTTTCATTTTCATTCCCGACAAGTAATTACTCTCCGCGATTATCAAAGCCGCTTTAAGTGCTTCGTCGCAAAAATCTTTTCCGCACAAGCTGACGGCTGTGTTTATCACGGTTTGGCTTTTATCATCGCTTTTCACTGCCGTATCGGGAGTAGAGGACGTCATTTTTACATTGTTTCCGCTCATTCCGACAACCGCCGCAGGAATAAGCGCCATCAGTATAAGCAGGCAAATAATTGCCGCAATTCTGCTTTTCACTTAAAAAATTAATTCTCCTATAAACTTATTCTTGACATTACAAGTAGTTTGTCTTAAAATAGTATATGTACGTAAAGATGATAAAATAACCTGCGTAAGCTTTAAGAACGGAGATTATATATGAAGGTTAAATTTTCAATTATACCATTTATTCCTGCCGTAATCGCAATGCTCATTTTAAGAGTAATGAGCGTAATCGGTGTGGATGAAAGCGGAAATTTTCTCGGAATGGACAGAATGGCGCTGTCTTATACCACAATCGGTATCGCGCTGGCGCTGTTTATAGTATGTATTATTATCAACATTTTCGACAGAAAAACCGCTCCCGTATACCCGGTGAAGAAAAACTTTGCCGCAGGTGTTTTTGCGATTTTGTCGGGCTTGGCGGTAATCGCTTCGTCCTGTATGTCACTCGTTGAAATCACCACCGAATCCGAGTACTTTATGATGGGCGTTATCAGCGCGATTTTCTCAGTACCTGCAGGACTTGCGTTCCTGATTATGTCAAAGGTACATTTCACAGGAAAATCCACTGTTTCGGGCGTTTCTATTCTATATGTATTTCCGGCTCTTTGGGGATGTACCGAGCTCGTGTTTGAGTTCCTCAACGCCACAAAGGTTTCAATTTCCGCAACAGACCTCACAGGACTGTTCTGCTACATCTTTATCACTCTGTACTACTTCTCACACTCGATGGTAGTGTCGAGAATCAAGGGCAGAAACCCCGTAAAGGCTTGCTTTATCTACGGTCTGCCTGCAGCAGCACTTACACTTTCGCACGGTGTGTATATGATTATCACCACCATGCACGAGGGTATCAGCAACATTCCGTTTATCACAGCGGCTATGTTTATCGTTCTCGGTCTGTACGCTCTCAGCTTCATTATCGAGATGTTTGTAAATTCCTACACCAAGGACGAGCTCGAGGTTGTAGAATCGCTCCCCGAGCCAGACAACACCGAGGAAGAGAAAAAGTATATCGACACCGAGGGATATGACGACCTCGTATTTTCAAACAGTTCTTCATCAACCGATCCCAACGTAGATCCTTCCGATGATTACTATTCATCGGCAAAGGGTATGGATGATTTTATCATCGGCTTTAATCACGAGCAGAAGCCTGCCGAGAAAACTGAGGTTGAAGCTGAGCCCGAAAAGCCCAAGAAGAAAAAGAAAGGCTTTTTCTCCAAAAAGCAGGATGAAGCTCCTGCCGAGGAAGCTGCTCAGCCCGAAGTAAAAGATGCTGCCGAAGAGGTTAAGGAAGAAGTTGTTGAAGAAGCAAAGACCGAAACCGAGCCCGTTGTTACCGAGCCTGAGATTGAAGAGCCTGTTGTAACCGAGCCCGAAATTTCCGAACCCGTAACAGCAAAGCACTTTGCTCCCGAGCCCAAGCCCGAACCCAAAGCAAAGGCTGAAAAGCCTTCTCAGACCTCGGAGCTTGAAGAGGAGCTCAGAAGACTTTCCGAAAAGAAAATCGAAGATACTGCCGATATCGAGATTCCCGAAACCCCTGTCGAGAGAGTAAAAACCACTGAGGACGCCGAGCAGGAAGCTAAAGAAAAGGCGAGACTCAGCGAGATTGACAAGCTTTTGCAGGAGCTCGACAAGAAGTCGGAGTAAAGAAAATTTTACTTTAAATTTTAACTTGACATTTGCATTTTGCGGTGTTATATTATTAAATAATAAAGAACGTTGATAAGGACACGGATTACAATCAACCGTCTGCAGAGAGCGGTGCAAATGCTGAAAGCGCCGTATTCGGTCTTGTATTCTACCACCTTTGAGTCTGTGCAGGAAATGGCACGGCGTTCGCCGCGTTAAGGCTTAATTAAGAGTGTTTTACACTGAATTTGGGTGGAACCACGATTTATTCGTCCCAATGCTCGCAAGGGCATTGGGGTTTTGTTTTATAAACAATTATTTTACATAAGGAGAATGTATATGATTAACGTTGAACTCAAAGGCGGAGTCGTTAAGGAATTCGAAAACGGAATTTCTCCCGCCGAAATCGCAAAATCAATAGGAATGGGACTTTACAAGTCCGTTTGCGCCGCAAGCGTAGACGGCGTAGTGTGCGACCTCCGCACTCCGCTTGAAAAGGATTGTAAGGTTGAGCTTTTGACCTTTGACGATTCAGACGGCAAGCACGCATTTTGGCATTCCGCTTCACACGTGCTCGCGCAGGCGGTTAAAAGACTTTATCCCAACGCAAAGTGCGCAATCGGTCCCGCAATCGACAACGGCTTTTACTATGACTTTGACGTTGAAAAGCCCTTCTCAGCCGAAGATTTGCAGAAGATTAAGGCTGAGATGAAGAAGATTGTAAAATCAGGTCTTGAAATAGAGCGTTTCGAGCTTGCTCCCGACGAAGCTATTAAGCTTTTGGAGGATATGGGCGAGCCCTATAAGGTTGAGCTTGCCAAGGAGCATACCGATAAGGGCGAGAAAATCAGCTTTTACAAGCAGGGCGACTTCACAGACCTCTGCGCAGGCCCTCACCTTATGAGCGTATCCGCAATCAAGGCGATTGAGCTTACAAACTGCACAGGCGCTTATTGGCGCGGCGACGCAAGTAAAGCTCAGCTCTGCCGTGTTTACGGTACGGCGTTCCCCAAGGCTTCAATGCTCGAGGAACATTTAAAACAGCTTGAAGAGGCAAGAAAGCGCGATCACAACAAAATCGGCAGAGAGCTTGGCTTCTTCACAACCGTTGATTATATCGGTCAGGGACTTCCGATTTTGCTCCCCAAGGGCGCAAGAGTAATTCAGCTTTTACAGCGCTTTGTCGAGGACGAGGAGCAAAAGCGCGGCTGGCTGCTCACAAAAACTCCGTTTATGGCTAAGAGCGACCTTTACAAAATCAGCGGTCACTGGGATCACTACAAGGAGGGAATGTTTATTCTCGGCGATCCCGACAATGACGACGATGTTTACGCGCTCAGACCTATGACATGCCCGTTCCAGTATCAGGCTTACCTCAATCAGCAGCGTTCATACCGCGATTTACCGCTCAGATATAACGAAACTTCAACGCTTTTCCGCAACGAGGCTTCCGGTGAAATGCACGGACTTATCCGAGTTCGCCAGTTCACAATTTCAGAGGGACACCTTATGTGTACTCCTGAACAGCTCGAGGACGAGTTCAAGCAGTGCGTAGAGCTTGCAACCTTTATGCTTAAGACAGTCGGTCTTTATGAGGATGTAAGCTACCGCTTCTCGCAGTGGGATCCTAACGACCGTGAAAAGTACATCGGCACTCAGGAAGAGTGGGATGAAGTTCAGGGTATGATGGGCAAAATCCTCGACCACCTCGGAATTGATTATAAGGTTGGTATCGGTGAGGCTGCCTTCTACGGTCCTAAGCTCGATATCCAGATTAAGAATGTATTCGGCAAAGAGGATACCCTCATCACAATTCAGATTGACCCGATGATTGCCGAGAAGTTCGGTATGGAATATGTTGACAAGGACGGTGTTAAAAAGCATCCGTTCATCATTCACCGCACATCAATCGGCTGTTACGAGAGAACCCTCGCACTTCTTATCGAAAAGTACGCAGGCGCGTTCCCGCTCTGGCTCGCACCTACTCAGGTTAAGCTCCTCGCGGTTGCCGACAGACACCTCGACTATGTTTACGAGGTTAAAAAGGCGCTCGAAGCAAAGGGTATGCGCGTTGAGGTTGACGGCAGAAACGAGAAAATCGGCTACAAAATCCGTGAAGCTCAGCTTGAAAAAGTACCTTATATGTTCATTGTGGGCGATAAGGACGTTGAGGCAGGCACAGTATCTGTCCGTCACCGCAAAGAGGGCGACCTCGGCGCTATGAAGCTTGAAGAATTCATCGCCATGGCAGAGGAAGAAATCAACACAAAGGCGATTAAATAAGTAAATTCAGGCAAAATAATAAAAAAATTTAAAAAATACTTGCATTTTACAATTAAATGTAGTATAATCTATCTGTTATTTGTGTAAAGAAGTAGGTGAAAAGAATGAAAGAAGGAATCCATCCTAAGTATGAGCAGACCACAATCACTTGTGCTTGCGGTAATGTTATTGAGACAGGTTCAACAAGGAAAGACATCCGTGTTGAAATTTGCTCTAAGTGTCATCCTTTCTACACAGGAAAGCAGAAGCTTGTTGATACAGGCGGACGTGTTGACAGATTCAAAAGACGTTTCAATATTGAGAAATAATGACTTTTACACAGGCGGCACGAACGTGTCGCCTTGTTTTCATTTATCGGGGTAACTATGAACACAGACTACAAAACAGTCAAAATAGAATCAAGCGATGAATTTACCGAGAAACGCTCGCGGTTTATCGGCTATGTTAAGCCCGTTAAGACCGAGGCTGAGGCTACGGAATTTATAAATTCTATCCGTTCAAAGCACTGGGACGCGCGTCATAATGTTTACGCTTATTCGCTCAGAGAGGGCAATATAAAGCGTTACAGCGACGACGGAGAGCCCTCGGGTACGGCAGGAATGCCGGTGCTCGACGTTATCACAAAGAACGAGGTTTATGACGTATGCGTTGTGGTAACGCGCTACTTTGGCGGTGTTTTGCTCGGCACGGGCGGATTGGTACGCGCTTATTCCCAAGGCTCAAAAATCGCGCTTGAAGCAGGTCAGGTAGTATTAATGCAGAACTGCCTTGTCTGTTTGCTTACCTGCTCGTATAACCAGTACGGCAAAATCTCCTCGTTAATCCCCGATAACGGCGGAGTAATCGACGATTCCGTGTTCGAAACCGACGTAAAGCTCAAATTCCACATAAAACCCGACGGTTTGCCTGCCTTAAATAAAAAGCTTGCCGACTTAACCTCGGGCGAGGTACAGGCAATTTCCGACAGCGAGCAGTATTTTATGACGGAAATTTAAATAAAATTAAGAATAAAAAAAGTTTTAAATAAATAGAGGAATAAAATATTATTTTTCGTAAAAAGATATCGGAGAACAAAAAATGCGTGTAATCGTATTTAAGTTCTCAATAGCGAATTTAGCTTACCAAAGGTAAATTTAGCTGTTTTCGAAGAAAACAATTTAGCTGCGCGTAAGCGCAATTTAGCTCGCCTACAGGCGAATTTAGCTGCGCGACAGCGCAATTTAGCTGTTTCCGCAGGAAACATTTTAGCTCAACAGGAAGGAGGGTTTTTCTTGGCTATTCCCGAAAGCTTTATTCAGGAGCTTAAGCTGCGCAACGACATTACAGAAGTAATTTCGACCTACGTAAGCCTAAAAAAGCGCGGCAGAAATATGGTCGGACTTTGTCCGTTTCACGGCGAGAAAACCCCGTCCTTTAATATTTATACCGAGACCGATTCCTTTTACTGCTTCGGCTGCGGAGCTTCGGGCGACGTAATCTCTTTTATAATGAAGATTGAAAATCTCGACTACGTCGAAGCCGTAAAGTACCTTGCCCAGCGCGCAGGAATGGATATGCCTGAGGACGGCTATGACGACAGCCTAAGCCGCCTGAGGAAAAGAGTATATGAAGCCAACCGAGAGGCGGCGAGGTTCTACTACAAAACGCTTATTTCCGAAAACGGCAGGGCAGGTCTTGACTATTTTCACTCGCGAATGTTAGCGGACAGCACAATCCGCCATTTCGGGCTCGGCTTTGCTGATGATAACTGGTCATCGCTCTGCAAGCACCTTAAGTCAAAGGGCTTTAAGGACAGCGAGCTTGTAGCCGCCAACCTCGCGGTACAGAGGAGAAACGGCAAGGGAATTTACGACCGTTTCACAAATCGCGTGATGTTCCCGATTATCGACCTTCGCGGCAACGTAATCGCCTTTGGCGGTCGAATAATGACCGACCAAAAGCCGAAATATCTCAATACCTCGGACACGCCTGTGTTTAAGAAAAGCGAAAATTTGTTTTCGCTCAACAACGCAAAAAACTCAGGCTCACGCACCCTGATACTCTGCGAGGGCTATATGGACGTCATCGCGGTTAATCAGGCAGGCTTCCAAAACGCCGTGGCAACCCTCGGAACTGCGCTCACAACCGAGCAGGCTGTGCTTATGAAGCGCTACGCCGATGAAGTAATAATCTGCTACGACGCAGACGAGGCAGGTCAAAAAGCTACCGCAAGGGCAATTCCTCTGCTCAGGAACGCTGGGCTTAACATAAGAGTTCTCAATATTCCGAACGGCAAGGATCCCGACGAGTTCATCAAGTCAAAGGGCGTTGACGGTCCTGCGGCTTTCCGTGATATAATCGAAAAAAGCGGAAACGACGTTGAATACCGCCTGCAAAAGCTCAAAGGCGAGTATAATACCGAGACAAGCGAGGGTATGGTCGGCTTCCTAAACGCCGCTACAAGGCTGATTGCCACAATAAGCGGCGAGGTTGAGCGCGACGTCTACACCTCGAAAATCTGCAAGGAATTTGACGTTGACAAAGAAGCCTTCAAACGACAGGTGAACTCCAACATTCGCCGCAAAAGCCGCGACGATTCCAAAAAACAATTCCGCGAAATCCGTGATAATATGGCAGGCAGGGGAGATAAGTTCAACACCGAGCATCAAAAAAAGCCGCGTTCATCCTCTGCAGAAGAAAAATTAATTGTCTATTTGGTAAAACATCAGGATTCCGCAGGTTATATATCAAAAAGGCTAAAGCCTGAGGATTTTCAAAATTCGCTTATGCGCCGATACTATGAATATTTTACCGAACGCATAAATAACGGCTACGAGCCTGCCAACAATATAACGGCGGACTTTACCGAGGACGAGCGAAATTATTATTATAAAATGGTAAATGGGCGCGTTTCTGTTCCTGAAACAAAAAATGCGCTTGACGAGTACATAGATTTAATTTTAGATGAGAGCCAAAAGGCAAAAATCGGAAATTCTTCCGATATGTCGAATGACGATATGCTCAACAGGCTCAACAAGTTAAGGGAAAAGAAAGGATGATTTAAATGGCTCAGCAGGATAAAAAATCAATCTTAAAGGAGCTTATCGACCTCGGAAAGCAGAAGGGCTCCATTACAAACCAAGATATTCTCGACGCTATCGGCGAGCTCGACTTCGAACCCGAAAAGCTAGAAAAGCTCTATGACGCTATCGAAGCTCAGGGTATCGAGATTGTCGAGGATATGGGCGAGATTAAAATTGACGATATCGAGCTTTCATATGAAGAATCCAAGGAGGAAAACGGCGGCGGTTCGTCCACCGAGCAAAACATCACGATCGACGACCCTGTAAAGGTTTATCTTAAAGAAATCGGACGTGTTCCGCTCCTTACTTCCGAGGAGGAGGTTGAGCTTGCAATCCGCATTTCCGACGGCGACGTTCAGGCAAAACAGCGCCTCAGCGAAGCAAACCTCAGACTTGTTGTAAGTATCGCAAAGCGCTACCTCGGCAGAGGAATGCAGTTCCTCGACCTTATCCAGGAGGGTAACCTCGGTCTTATCAAGGCGGTTGAAAAGTTCGACTACACCAAGGGCTTCAAGTTCTCAACCTACGCCACATGGTGGATTCGCCAGGCGATTACAAGGGCAATTGCCGACCAGGCGCGTACAATCAGAATTCCCGTTCATATGGTAGAAACCATCAACAAGGTTAAAAAGGTTCAGTCCCAGCTCCTTCACCAGAACGGTCACGAGCCTTCTCCCGACGAAATTGCCGAGGAAATTGATATGCCCGTTGACAAGGTTCGCGAAATTATGCGTGTAGCTCAGGAGCCTGTTTCTCTTGAAACTCCTATCGGTGAGGAGGAGGACAGCCACCTCGGTGACTTTATTCCCGATAACGACGCTCCTGCTCCGGCAGACGCGGCTTCGCACACTATGCTCAGAGAACAGCTCTCAGACGTTCTCTCAACCCTCACTCCGCGTGAGGAAAAGGTGCTCAGACTACGCTTCGGTCTTGAGGACGGCAGAAGCCGTACGCTTGAAGAAGTAGGCAAGGAGTTCAACGTAACCCGTGAGCGTATCCGTCAGATTGAGGCAAAGGCTCTGCGCAAGCTCCGCCACCCCTCACGCAGCCGCAAGCTTAAGGACTACCTCGATTATTAATATTCCTTTTTAGAATTATGATTAATTTTGAAGAATGTGCCGAACTGCTCGACGAAATTGCGGATTCTATGCCTTATGAGCTCTACCGCGAGCTCAACTGCGGAATTTCGCTTTTACCTCAGTTAAAGGTTCATCCCGCAGCACTGCACAATGACTTGTTTATTATGGCGGAGTACATACGCAATTCGCTCGGAAACGCGATTGTCTTTTACTACGGCTCTATCGCCAGAGTATACGGTAACGCCGACAAAGAGCGGCTTCGAAAAGAACTCGACCGTATTCTGCGCCATGAATTAAGGCATCATAACGAGCACCTCGCAGGCTGCGATGACCTCGGAATTATGGATGATGAGCAGATTTTGGACTACTTAAAAAGAAACGGCGTTCAGCCTAAGTGAGAATTTAACCCTTGTGATTATTCACAGGGGTTATTTTTGCTTTGTCGTTGTGCAAATTATACATAAATCACAACAAAACTTTTATGGTATAAACGGATTGAATAAAGAGTTATATTCTCTTTTAGAATTAAAATCAACTAACAAATGTGATAAAATAAGTTGAATAAGTGCACCTGCAAGGAGGCATTATTTTGAATTTCAAAAGAATTTTGACAGGAGTTTTGGTGTTTATTATGATTACCGGTATGAGTGCAGCTTCCGTTTCGGCGGACGGCAAAATCACAGATTTTCACCTGTACGCCGCTCAGCTCGACAAATGGGCTTATAACGGCAACGACTTAGGCGCAAATTACACACCCAATTCAACAACCTTCAAGGTTTGGGCTCCCACAGCCGACGAGGTTACCCTTGACCTTTACGACAAGGGCAGCGAGGCAGAGGGAAGCAAGTCTATCAAGACAAAGGAAATGACCTTGGACGAAAAAACCGGAGTTTGGTCGGCTTCAATCAGCGGCGACCTATCGGGAAAATACTATACTTATTCAGTAACCTACGGCGACGAAACCAAGGTTACAGGCGACGTTTACGCCAAGGGCTGCGGAGTTAACGGACTACGCAGTATGGTAGTGAACCCTGCTGCTGTAAATCCGCCCAACTGGGAGAATGACAATCACGTTTATGTTGCTCAGCAGACAAATGCGTCCGTTTGGGAAATTTCCGTTGCCGACTTCTCATCGTCCGAGACAAGCGGCGTGAGCGAAGCAAACCGCGGAAAATTCCTCGCGTTTACCGAGAGCGGAACGACAATTGACGGTATTCAGGGCGGTACTCCGACCTGCGTTGATTACCTTAAAAAGCTCGGTGTTAAGTACGTGCAGATTATGCCGATGTACGATTTCGGTTCGGTTGACGAGAGCAAGGACATTATGAAGCAGTACAACTGGGGCTACGACCCTGTTAACTACAACTGTCCCGAGGGCTCATATTCGACAAATCCCTACGACGGCAACACCAGAATTAAAGAGTGCAAGCAGATGATTCAGGCGCTCCATAACGCGGGAATCGGCGTTGTAATGGATGTAGTTTACAACCACACCTATTCGACCGACTCTTGGTTCCAGTACACCGTGCCGAACTACTACTACCGTGTAAATCCCGACGGCAGCTTTTCAAACGGCTCGGGCTGCAGCAACGACACCGCTTCCGAGCACCTTATGTTCAGAAAATATATGGTAGATTCCGTAACCTACTGGGCAAAGGAATACCACATCGACGGCTTCCGCTTTGACCTTATGGGACTTCACGACGTCACCACAATGAACGCGATCCGCGAGGCTCTCGATAAGCTCTATGAGGACGGCAGCGGTCAGAAGATTTTGATGTACGGCGAGGCGTGGAATATGGACACCTTTGCCGCGCCGAACACAGTAATGGCAAATCAAAATAACCTAAAGCAGCTCAACGCGCGTATCGGTGCTTTTGACGATACCCTGCGCGACGGTATCAAGGGCAGCACCTTCGGCGGCGGAGTAGGCTTTGTTCAGAACGGTTCAAGCCGTTCGAGCATCAAGACAGGCTTCCTCGGACAGTCCGATTCAAGCACAGGCTGGGCGAGCGCGCCAACACAGTGCGTAAGCTACGCTTCCTGCCATGACAATCTCGCGCTATACGATAAGCTCGTAGATTCCGTCTATAACAACGGCAAATACCGCGACCGCGACGAAAACTTAGTCGCTATGAATAAGCTTTCGGCGGCTATCGTTATGACCTCTCAGGGAATTCCGTTCTTCCTCGGCGGCGAAGAATTCGCGCGCAGTAAGGACGGCGATGAAAATTCCTACGCTTCATCGCGAGAGGAAAATATGCTTGACTGGAAGAGTATCGAAAAGTACAGCGACCTTATCGAGTATTACCGCGGACTTCTCAGAATTCGCGAAAACTTTGCGGCATTATCCGACTGCACGGCTATGACCGCTAATAATATCGAATCGCTCGAAAATATGCCGTCAGGCGTTTGCGCATACAAAATCCACAACACCGAGTCGGGCAAGTGGAAGCTGATGACGGTGATTTTCAACGGCGGCTCCGACGCTCAGAATATTAATCTTGAGGACGAGTGGATTCAGATTGCGAATGAGGAAACCGCAGGTCTGCGCGACTTGGGAACGGTATCGGGCAATATAAACGTAATGCCCCATTCAGCCGCGATTCTCATCGACAAAACAAGCTATGAGAATTCTTCTGTCGAGGAGTACGAGGGCTTGCTTGTCGTTAATTACTACGACAATAAGACCAAGGAAAAAATCAGAACTCAAATGGTTTCTGACGAGGTGGGCAAGACCTACAACGTTGCGGATATCGCTTCTTCGCTCAACTACGACATCAAGTCGTCCTCCGGCGATACAAGCGGCGAATTTACAAAGCAAATCAGACGTGCAGATGTTTATGTTGAGGAGTTCGAGGGTAAGCTGTCAACTATTACCATAAAGTATGTTGACGATATCAACGGCTCTGAGCTTGCGGACTCTTACGTTATCCGCAACCGTCAGGGACAGCCGTATTTCACCCCGAAGCTTCCCGATATCGAAAACTACACGCTTGTGCTCGACCAGCTTCCTAACAACGGCGCAGGCATATCACCCGGCGGCGATGTAACTGTAGAATATAAGTACACGCGAATTACCGACGATACCGACAAATCAATCTGCAAGGTCAATATCGTTTATATGGCTGACACAGGCAAGATACTTGAAACGAATACCCTCGAAGGCAAGGAAGGGGAGCACTACAGAGCTAACGACAATGAGTATGAGGATATGAACCTCATCGAGCTTCCCGATAACTGCGACGGCGTATTCAAAAAGGGCGAGATAAACGTGCTCTACCGCTACACCTCGCGTCCGAATCCGTATGCAGGAATGTTAGTCGGCGTCGGAATTACCGCAGGAGTGATCTTCGCACTGTGCATCGCTTCGTTTATCTATTCAAGCTATAAGCGCAAACAAAAGCTAATGGCGCGAATGGATATAGTTGAGGAAATTGATAATTGATAATGGATAATTTTGGGTCATCGCAAGGAATGGGTGTTGTTACCCAAATCAAAGATTTGGACAACACCTCAGCTCCGCTCCGATTTAAATAATTTAAAGCCTCCACCGTTTGCGGGAAATTCCCCTGTTAGGGGAAATGTCACGAAGTGACAAAAGGGTTGCCGTTTTCGCCAGAAAAAGGTGGCATTTCGCCCTGCGAAATGACGGAGGGGGCTACGTGTGAATCAGCACGAGTTTTCCATTACAATTTATAACGGGGAGATAGGTTTCGCACCATATTTATTCATTCGGGAACAAAACGTTTCGGAATTGCAAACCTACGTTCCCGACCAAAATTCTCAATTTTCAATTCTCCATTCTCAATTAAAAAAATGGTAGTTATTTCCGTTTACGGAATTAAATTAAAAATAATAAGGAGGAATATTCTTATGAGAACTACAAAGAAAATTGTAGCTTCTGTGCTTGCTGTATGTATGCTCGCTTCAACAAGCCTTGTTACCGCTTTTGCGGCTAACTCAGGCGACGAAGAAGTCGGCGCAAATAATTACAACGTTGCCAATCAGGCTGTTGATACTAAATATACATACACCGGCGGCGACCTCGGCGCAAATTACTCACCTGAGAAAACCGTGTTCAAGGTTTGGGCGCCTAAGTCTACAGAGGTTACTCTTAACCGCTACGCTACAGGTTCAGATTCCGAGCCCGGAGCTGAAAACCTCGGCACAGTGCCGATGGAAAAGCTTATGGACGGCGACAAATGGACAGGCGTATGGACTGCAACCGTAGAGGGTGACATCGTAAACACCTACTACACATACACAATCACATCAACACTTTTCGACAAGTCAGGCAAGGCGCTTGCCGAGCCTCAGGTTGCCGAGACTCAGGACGTTTACTCGGTTGCAACCGGCGTTAACGGCAGACGTTCAATGGTCTGCGACCTCGACAGCACCGACCCCGAGGGCTGGAATAATGACGTTCACATCGTTCCCGATCAGCAGACCGACTCTCAGGTTTGGGAAGTTCATGTTAAGGACTTCACTTGGGACAAAAATTCAGGCGTGAGCGAGCAAAACCGCGGTAAGTACCTCGGCTTTACAGAGACCGGCACTACCTTAAACGGCGAGGGCAATGTCTCTACCTGTATTGATTACCTCAAGCAGCTCGGCGTTACCACCGTTCAGATTAACCCGTTCTACGACTTCCAGTCAATCAACGAGGCTGGCTCTGACGACCAGTTTAACTGGGGCTATGATCCTCAGAACTACAACGTTCCCGAGGGCTCTTATTCTTCAAACCCCTACGACGGTAATGTTAGAATTAACGAGTGTAAGCAGATGATTAAGGCTTTGCACGACGCAGGCATTTCGGTCGTAATGGACGTTGTTTACAACCACACATATTCATGCTCGGCGGCTGACTCCTGCTTCCAGGCTACTGTTCCTAACTACTATCACAGAATGAGAAGCACAGGCGTGTTCTCGGACGGCTCAGGCTGCGGCAACGAGGTTGCTACAGAGTTCGCAATGACAAGACAGTACATTGTTGATTCCTGCAAATACTGGGTTAACGAGTACCACGTTGACGGCTTCCGCTTTGACCTTATGGGACTTATGGACGTTGAGTGTATGAACCAGATTCGTGCCGAGCTCGACGAGATTAACCCCAAGCTCACAACATGGGGCGAGGGCTGGACAGGCGGAACTTCATACCACGATACAAAGACCTACACAGGCGAAAAGTTCTATGCCGCTACTCAGGCAAACGCCTCAAAGGTAAGCGACAGAGTTGCTTTCTTCAACGACCAGGTTCGTAACGGCATTAAGGGTACTGTTTTTGATATTAACGAAAAAGGCTTTATCGCGGGCAACACATCTTATGCTAAGGCTATCCGCTACGGTGCGCGTGCAAATACCGTTAAGCCGCCCAACGCTACCGACTTCGGCTGGACTTCATCGGCTCCTTCACAGACGGTAACATATGCCGCCTGCCACGATAACGCTACGCTTTACGATCAGATTACCGCGTCCACCGGCAAAAAGTGGGGACTCCGCGACGGCGACAGCGTTAAGATGAGCAAGCTAGCCTCGGCTATTCTCAACACCACACAGGGCGTTACCTTCTACCTTGCAGGCGACGAGATGGCGCGTACAAAGTTCGGCGATACAAATAGCTATAAATCATCACCCGAGATTAACAAAATCGACTGGTCAAACATCGTAAACTATGCTGATTTGGTTGGTTACTACAGCGGTATGATGAAGATTAAAAAGGCGTTTTCACCTCTCAGAGCGATGGATAAGACCTATGAGGACGCGTTTAAGTTCTTCAATACTCCGCCCAGCCTTGACGTAAACTCAAACAACGTAAGCTTTGAGATTACAAACGACACCGAGGGCGAGTGGAACAAAATGCTCGTTATCTACAATGCGGCTGATGTTGAGCAGACACTTACCCTGAGCGCTGCAAGCGCAGACGAGTGGGTAATCGTTGCCAACGACCAGCTTGCAGGCACAGACAGCCTCGGCGTTGTTGAGGGCAAGACCTTTACAGTTCCGGCGTACTCCGCTATGGTAGCTGTTGATAAGGAGAGCTTTGATAATAACCCGATTAAATCCTCAGTCGGCAGAGTTAACGTACAGTATAAGTACGGCAGCGAGAACGGCGAAGACCTTGCTCCTTCGGTAACACTTCAGGGCGAACTCGGCACAGGCTATCAGGTAGCTCCTTCAACAGGAATCGACCCGAAGTTTGAGTACTCTTACACCGTAGGCGACGCTACAGGCGTTTACTCAGACGATACCAAGACCGTTACCTTCGTATATTCCGACTATATCCCCGAGCCTCTTAAATCAAACGGAGACCTCGACGGCGACGGCGATATTTCTGTACTGGATGTAGTCCATCTGCAAAAGATTCTCGTGGGAAAAGCTCCTATGCCCAACAAGGATCTCGACTTTAACTGCGACGGAAACGTTGATATTTTCGACGCTAATATGATGCAGAAATTCCTGGCGGATTATAACGTTGCTACCGGCGAAGTACAGATTAACTACTACTACACCGACGACAAGGGCAAGGTTGACAAGTTCAAGGATTCGACAATTACAATCAACGGCAGAGTAGGCGAGAGCTTTAAGTCCGATCCGTACGTTGTAATGGGTTATGCCCTTGACGAGACCAAGCTTCCTCAAAAGACAGAGGGTAAGATTCAGTACGGTCCCAAGCTTGTGATTAACTATTACTATGTACCCGGCAACCGCGAGGTAGCTTTACACCTCAAGCACAGCGGTTCACTGACCTTTGATCCGTACCTCTGGATTTGGGCGTCAGACCTCAGCGGAAACCACCTTGCCGACCAGAACTTTACAGGCGGTACATGGGCAGGCAAGCCCGCGCTTGACGAGGATAACGACGGCTGGTATGATTACAACTTCACCTACGAGAACGTGAAGGACGGCAGCCTGCTGGCAGGTACTTACAACCTTATCGTTTCGGGCGGCTCAAACGGTGCTAACCAGACAAAGGACTACGAGGGCTTTAACCAGAACGAGATGTGGATTATTATTGACGATTCCAAGTACGGCGCGTCAAACGAGTACCTCTCATTCTACACAGAGAACCCCGACGAAAACCCCGAAGCAGAACCCTTTAGATAATTTAATCTAAATTAAAAATCCACCGGCTAAGCCGGTGGATTTTCTTATGCGCCTTAAAGGCTATTTTACTAGCAGCGTCTAAAGACGCATTTACGGTCTGACACTTGCGACTGTTACTTGCTACCCGTCAACGGGTCATCCCATCCTCG
>ODAI012124685.1_pt1 | contig 19055 bp, 20 predicted proteins | sample 1539321 | NCBI WGS metagenome assembly ODAI01 (sample SAMN02144231, study PRJEB22623) | gut metagenome | biome: sheep rumen | host: Ovis aries | place: New Zealand
CGAATCCTCTCACGCACGTCCATGAAGGGCTTTGAGTAACTCAAGGCCCTTGTTTTTTTACCAAAGGACGGCAGTATGTTTGAGAAGATCAAAAATTATGTAAAGAACAACAAAAGAATACTGTTCATTCTTTATGCTCCTCTTTATATGTTATGGTTTACCTCCCTTGAAAAATGGAAGGACAGAGACTGGAACATCATACACTGCGCCCTTGATGACAAAACACCTTTTATCGATCTTTTCATCATTCCTTACTATCTCTGGTTCGTTTTTGTAGCCTTTTTCTGCATTTATTTCTATTTCAAAGTTGATGCAGGCGAATGCGTCAAAATGTATGCCAGCCTTGAGATCGGTATGACACTCACACTGATCATATACACGATATGGCCCAATGCCGTACACCTGCGTCCCGATTTTCTTAACGAAAACGGAATATGTGCCAAGCTTGTGCGTAACATCTGGAACATAGACACCGATACGAATGTCTGTCCTAGCCTTCACGTGCTGAATACGCTGATCATACTTGTTGCATATTACCATTCGGGACACTTTAAGAAAAAGCACCTCGCCAATATCATGGTTACGGTGCTTGCAATTCTTATCTGTGTTTCAACAGGCTTCCTCAAGCAGCATTCCTGGATCGACGTCATCGCTGCCGTGATAATGTGTGCTCTTCTTTCCATCCTCGTGTATGTGCCGCGTTGGGGACAAAAGAAGGAAAACACTGCAGAGAATGCTTTGGACTCCTAATTGAAACCGTATAATTTATTTGTGAAGTGGTAGCCTGCAATGAAAAGCTTTCTGCCAAGCGGCGTCGGAAGGTTGCAGGTCAGACCGAATTCATTAAAACGCATTTTCCAGAAGAGCTTCGGATTCTTTTCTTTAAGATATTTCCAGAGCTCTTTTTTCTTTTCGTAAAGAGCAGGATCCTTTGAAGCCACGCAGAGCACGGAAGAAACCTCAAGCATGATGCCTATATACCTTCTGCGGTACCATACAAGCCTCTTATGCCCCTCAAAGCTAAAGTCATCGATCAGCTCCCTTGTAACCTGGAGCTGCTGGTCGATACGTCCGATCATCACCTTTTCATTTACAGACTGGTCTTCCCTGCCGATGAAATAATGATAGAAGTCAACATCCAGATAGAACATTTCGTTAACATAAGGCAGGGGAATGAACACGAACAGATTATCAACATAAAATCTGTGCTCGGGAAGCTTAACCCCGCTTTTTCTCAGGATTTCAGTCTGATAGATCACGGCATGCATCAGAAGATACTGATGAAGATTGGTATGTCCGAACTCATCCCAGCCGAAAAAGCGGTTATGCGGGAAGCAGTTCCTGTAACGCATCATAGTCTTTTTCTCAACGCTGACCTTGTCATATACATAATCAACTATCATCATATCGGGCCAGTGCTCGCTCCTGTTGAAGCTTGAAACGGTGCGCAACACCTGTTTGTAGGCCTTATCTCCCACCCAGTCGTCACTGTCGACAACCTTAAAGAAACGGCCTGTGGCAAGCTCAAGCGCATGGTTTATTGCACCTCCGTGACCTCTGTTTTCCTGGTGAACGGCTTTTACGATTTCGGGATACTTTGCCGCATATTCGTCGGCAATCGCGCCGGTATCATCCTTTGACCCGTCATCTACGATTATTATCTCCACCCTGTCTCCGCCGGGAAGCAGGCTCTCTACGCAATTTCTCATATAATCCTGCGAATTATAGCAGGGAACCGCAAATGTAATATCCTTCATTTTTTATTTCCTTAAAAGTATTATTTACCAAAATTATGATTACTTCGTCAAAATCTTCTCCTGTTTTATGAGTAACATGTCAAAATTGACTTTTCACATTTTTTTATTCTACCATAAAATGCGATTTTTTACAATACAAACATAATACAATCTGCTATGTTATACTGCCTTACAAAAAACTATTGACAGTATCTACAAAAACGCCCGGCTATGTATTCTGCCCGGAGACGACATTAAGCGTCGCAGAAGCCTCGGGCAGATATACATAGCCGGGCGTTGTAATTTCACAACAACTTACAAATTTTTATAAATCCAGCTTAAGATCCTCATCCTTATACAGTCCGACCTTCTTGAAAACAAGGTGGAAAGCAAGTGACAGAATGGCAGGAAGCACAAAAGAAATCAATATAAGCCCCGTCCAGTCAAATCCCGTAATGCTCGATTTTACTCCTGCGTCAACATCGTTAACCCAGCCCGTATATACACCGATCTGACCTACGAAACCGCAGGTACCCATGCCTGAAGAAATGGCGGCGCCGTTCATTTTAAGCTTGAACAGGCAGGTTGCAAGAGGTCCGGTGATAGCCGAAGCAAGTGTGGGAGCCAGCCATATCTGCGGTTTCTTGACTATGTTACCCATCTGAAGCATCGAAGTTCCGACACCCTGTGCAACAAGTCCGCCGACACCGTTAGCGGCAAAGCTTATAACAGCAAAGCCTATCATCTGAGCCGAGCAGCCCGCAACCGCGGCACCTCCGGCAAGTCCCACAAGGCCCAAAGCCGCACAGATTGCCGCCGAGCTTATCGGGAGTGTAAGCGCAACACCTACAACAACAGAAACAAGCACACCCATAAGGAAAGGCTGCTGGTCTGTTGCCCACATGATGAAATCGCCGAGCTTCGATGCTGCTTTACCGATCGGAGGAGCGATAAGCCATGAAAGGAAAACGCCGACACCTATGGTTACAAGAGGCGTTACAAGTATATCTATCTTTGTTTCCTTTGATACCATCTTACCGATCTCAGCGGTGATGATAGCAACGAAAAGAACTGCAAGAGGGCCGCCTGCACCGCCGAGTGCGTTTGAAGCGAAGCCCACTGTGATCATCGAGAACAATACAAGCGGAGGACATTTAAGAGCATATGCGATGGCAAGCGCCATTGCTGCACCGCTCATTGCCATGGCAAGACCGCCGACCGTGTAATTCACACCCGAAACGGTCGCAACCGTCTTCGTGAGTGCGGAAATCTTAAACTGTGTACCTATGGTGTTGATTATCGTACCAATAAGCAAGGAACAGAAAAGACCCTGTGCCATTGCGCCCAGAGCGTCTATAGCGTAGCGTTTAAAGGAAATCTCGATATTCTTTCTCTTCAGGAAGGCTTTGAATCCCTTTTCCCGTTTTTCTGTTTTTTCCATAACTATCCTCCTGTGACGGTCTGCTGTCATAGACTCACAGCCGCATATTTTTTTGATACATGGAACAGCGAAATTGTCTGTTTGGAATATTATAAAAGAAAGGCGAAAAAAAATATAGTACAATAATTCACAAAAAAAACCGGAATATCGCCCCTTTTTTTAACATTTAGGACATTTCGCCGCGTTTTCCAATCTGACCTTATAAAATTTATATATTTTGGCACTACAAACAATGTCAGAATTGAATATAATCATATGCAAACAAGAAAATGTTTGGATACAAGGAGGAATTATCATGAGTCACAAAATTGTTTCGGTTCAGGACATATCCTGCTACGGTCAGTGCTCGCTTACGGTAGCGCTCCCCGTTCTCTCTGCTTTAGGCGTAGAGACAGCAATACTTCCCTCGGCAATACTTTCAACACACACCGGAGGCTTTACCGGTTTTACGGTACTTGACCTTACCGATGAAATGCCGAAGATTCTTAATCACTGGATCAAGGAAGGCATCAGATTTGATGCAATCTACACAGGCTATATCGGCGACACAAGACAGTTCGATATCATAAACGAGGCAAAGGAAAAGATCCTCAACCCCGGCGGACTGCTTATCTGCGATCCCGCAATGGCTGATCACGGCAAACTCTATCCGGCTCTCAATGCCGATATCGTTGACGGAATGAAGAAGCTTGTCGCAAAGTCCGACATCATACTTCCCAACCTTACAGAAGCAATATTTCTGCTGGGCAAAGAATATACCGAAGACTATGACAGGGCATATATTGAAAACATTCTCAAAAAGCTCGCTGCCCTCGGTCCCAAAACCGTCATTCTTACAGGAATAAGCTTTGAAGAAGGAAAGCTCGGCGCGATCGCTTATGAAAAGGAAAGCGGAAAGATCACAGAATATTATACCGAAAAGATCTCAAGAAACTACCACGGCACAGGAGACATCTTCTCTTCCGTAGCGGTTGCCGATATCGTTAAGGGTAAGGACATTCTCACCGTGCTTAAGGATTCCTGCGAATTCACGGTTGAAAGCATCAAAAAGACACTGGATGACGATTCACACGGTTACGGTGTCAAATTTGAGGATGTGCTTGATCAGCGTTGAAAACGGTTTTTACATTTCTTCATTTTTCTTTTTAAACACTATAAATTTGCTGATAACATAATTCAGGATTATTACCACGACCGACGTTACCAGCTTTGCCATCCACTGATCGTCGAGCGAAATGTTCTTTCCTAAAGCTTCAAACTCCAGACCGTTCTTAAAAATCATGGTAAGGGGAAGCGGAAGCAGGACTTCGAACAGCCCCGAGAACAGCCTTCCGCCCACAAATTTCGCGGCCTCCTCCGAAATTTCACGTACAGTCACAGCCTTGCTTTTGAAAACATAGGTTCTGTTCGTAAAGAAAGCAAATGTTACCGCGGCTATCCATGCAACGATATTGGTAAATGTAAAACCGATCTTCGATTCCGTAATTCCGGCCCTTTTCATCAGCCAGAATACCAGAATGTTTACAAGCGTCGTCAGCACTCCGAATATGAGATAAAAGACGATTTCCCGGATTTTTTCTTTTTTATCCATCGCTTAAGCCCCGATCAGTAGTACTTTCTGTTGCCCCAGAGCTTGTGTTTCTTAAGCTCAAGATAATCGTCATAGGCACGCTGCAGCATTTCCTTCTCATTGGGGAATTTCAAAAGATGATAGGCCTCGTGGAATTTGTAATAGCCGGAATCCTGAAAATATTCCTCCTGCTGGGGTTTTGAATAGTAGCTGTCGGCCATCATCAGATACCAGTGAACCTGCTTTTCAACAACATCCTCTGGCACCGTAAAATTGTAATGACTGGTGCCGATGAATTTTATGATATGGGCATCCACACCCGTTTCTTCCTTGACTTCACGAAGCGCTGTCTGGTCAAAATCCTCGCCTTCCTCAACGGTTCCCTTAGGAAGCACCCAGCCCTCGTATTTGTTTTTGTAGTTTTTGTATAATAGCAGTATCTTTCCTTTATATATGACTATACCGCCACAACTCGTAGCTTCTATCATATCTGTTCTTTCCTCTTTCATCAAAAATAACCGTTCCAAACTTTCATCGGAACATCCGACATAAGTATAACAGTTATCAACAAAAAAAGCAAGCGAAGAAAATATTCGGTAATTTTATGAGCGACCCGGTAATTTTTCTACTGTACGCCACGCAGGAAATGCCCCTTTTTACCCGGTGCTGCGCTGTTACTTAAAAAGTCACCGAGTATCTTATTTACCTGAGCCGGCGTTTCGTCTGTAAAACTCAGACGGTAAGCGTCTGCCCCGAGAGCGTCGGTTTCTTTACGGCACGAAAGAAGGTTTGTCGGCTCGCTGTCAAAAATATAGTTAAGGCAGTATCTGCAGTCGGTAAAGAAGGGGTAAACCCCGCCGTCTGCATTTTTAAAGCTGTCCCATTGTTTTTCTTTCTTATCTTTCTTTCTGCAGGTCCCGAAATTCTTTTTAATGCACTGCCTTGAGATCATTACGAGCTCCCTGCCGTAAATATCAAGTATCATCTCCGGTCTTTCTTTGTTTTCTTCCGGCTTAAAGCCTGCTCTCACCCCGTTTAACAGCTCGGCGATCTCCCTTTTGTCAAGCTCATGACCTATTGTGATATTTTTTACGCCCGCGCCAAACAGTTCCATGACTGCGGCATGATTCGACGCGCTGTATTTTCGGATGGAGTCAACCGAGACTTCGTAACCGGTAATTTCATAATCTGCGGCTTCACCCGTTGCGGTCCGGTACATTTTCCGCAGCACTTCCTTTGCTGTTTCTTTTTGCTCTTCATCCATGCAGCGTATGATAAGTTTTGCCGCTTTTGCTTTATTATCATCGCCGTTATGTAAGATATTGCCTTTTATCTGTAAATTTTTAAATCCGTCGGGAGCTTCTTTTCTTGCATATAACGACAGAATCTCTTCTTCAAGTTGTTCAAAGGCAACGCGTCTTATCCTGCCGAGCTCCGCCTTCGGAAGAAAGCTCTCGCCGTCGGTCAGAATCTTTAGTTCGTTAATTTCAAATGCCGAATCACCGCTCCGTTTAACTTTATCTGTTATTGATTTTTCGTCAAGTGCTGCGGTTTTGGCCGCATCGGCTGTTGCCCCCTGTACTGTAACTTCAAACTCCCTGCTCCTGTTTAATGCCGTGAGCCTGAGCGACAGCTTTTCGCCCTTAAACAGGCGCAGCTCACCTGAGACATTTATTCTATCGTCTCTTTCAACATAATCCGAGTTAAGTCTTTGAAGGAGTTTTTCGCACCTCATCCGGTAAACATCCAAAAAGACCTGCCCCTGTTCTTTTCCCTTTGGGAACTTTTTAATCCTGTCTGCAGATTTCAGAGCCCTGAAGCTCACCCTGCTGCCTTTAACGAAGTCACGGCCGCAGGTATAGCTGTACCACTCATCAGAAAGAGCCGACCTGATTTCAAGCACGTCTCCCTTAAAAAGATCGGTTTCTGCCTTAAGCTCGGCATTTTCCTTATCAAGCCTTGCTTTTCCGGCATAAACACCGTTATGATTCGGTCTGTTGCCCGCCATCATCAAAGGTCCGGGGGTGCTAAAGGCATAGCCCGATGAAAAGGCGCCTCTGTTAAAAAGATCCATGAGCACCGTCTTTTCATTTTTCGTTCCGTCTGCATTTTTCTTTAAATACTCGGCATATCGTTCTTCACCGAGATCGTAAAATCTGTCAATCTCTCTTCTGTAAACCTCGGTAACACCGGCCGCATACTCCGGTGCCTTCATTCTGCCTTCGATTTTAAAGGAATCCACTCCTGCCTCGATAAGCCCGGGAAAGCTTTCAAGAGTACAGATGTCCCTGGGGCTTAAAATATAGGCTTTTTTGCCTCTGTACTCATACTGCTTTCTGCAGGGCTGGGCGCAGCGTCCCCTGTTTCCGCTCCTGTCACCGCACATAGAACTGAAAAGGCAGTGCCCGGAATATGAATAACAAAGAGCCCCGTGTATGAACACTTCAAGCTCCAAGCCGCTTTTTTCTTTTAATGTTTTTATCTGCGGAAGGGTAAGCTCCCTGGCGGGCACGATTCTTGTCACCGCCTTAGGAAGATAAGACAGAGGACTCTTGTCCGTTATGCTCATCTGGGTCGAAAGATGGATATCAAGTCCCGGGAAACAATCGTTTACGAGCTTCAGAACACCAAGGTCCTGTACGATCACTGCATCAAGGCCCTCTTTGTAAAGAGGCAGAAGGTAAGCATAGACCGCCTCCAGCTCGTTTTCTTTTATCATTGTATTTACGGTAAGATAAAGCTTTTTATTCCTAAGATGCGCATAATCTATCGCGCGCAGTAGTCCGGTGTCGTCCGGATTGTCCGCATAGGCTCTCGCACCAAAACGCGTCCCGCCCATATAGACCGCATCGGCCCCTGCTTTAAAAGAAGCCTGCAGGCCGGTAAAGGAACCTGCAGGCGCCAGAATTTCAACTTTCTTTATTGACATATATTCACCAAAATAATTGTTCTACTTTTGTAGTCTCTTCTTCAGCATCGCATTGTCATTCTTAAGCATATTATTTTCAGCCTCGAGCTTCTGTATCATCTTCTGCTCCTCGGCAAGAGTATTTTTAAGCCCTGTATTCTCGGTTTCAAGCTTAACGGTCCTCTTCTGTTCTTCAACAAAGGCCTGCTTGATCTTTTCGAGAGTTCCCGCCGCATCCTCAAGCTTTGCATCATGATCTGCCTGAAGCTTCTCAAGCTTTTTGTTCAGCTCGATTATGTCATGCTTGAGTCCGAAGATTTCATCGTTCAGGCTGTCTCTTTCCGCCGTAATCTCGTTCAGGGAGTTCTTCAGCTTGAAATAATCATCAGCTATATTGATCTCCATCAGAATGATTTTGGTGTCGGAATCGAGCGTTCTGAAACCGGGCATTGCCTTTAGCTCAGCCGACTTTCCGTTCAGATATGAAGCTACCTTCTGCAGGTACTCCTCGCTTTCGTAGCCGCTGAGGCTGTAACGCTTTCCGTCAATGATTACTTCTGCATCGGTTTTGGTTTTCACGGGCTGTTCCTCCTAAATTATAAAAACTTCATATTATCCTGTTATTTTTTCCAGGCCCAGATGCCTGTATGCATCATCGGTAACCTGTCGGCCTCTCGGGGTTCTGATTATCAGGCCGTTCTGGACAAGATAGGGCTCATATACCTCTTCTATCGTTTCGGCATCCTCGCCGATCGTTACCGCTACCGCTTCTATTCCGACAGGACCTCCGCCAAACTTATTGATCATCGTCAGCAGTATTTCCCTGTCAATATTATCAAGTCCGAGCTTGTCAACATCGAGGAGATCGAGTGCAAACCTTGCAACCTCCGCAGTGATATCGCCGTCATATTTCACCTGGGCGAAATCCCTGACCCGTTTCAAAAGCCTGTTTGCCAGTCTCGGCGTCCCCCTGCTTCTTCTTGCGATCTCGGTCGCGCCTTCATGATCGATTGCCACGTTTAACACACGCGCGCTGTTTTCTACAATTGTAGTAAGCTCTTTCACCGTATAAAATTCCATACGGCTGACAACACCGAAACGGTCTCTTAACGGAGCTGTCAGCATTCCGGCCCTGGTGGTCGCTCCGACAAGAGTAAACTTCGGAAGATTAAGCCTTACCGACTTGCTGGCCGGGCCGCGGCCGATAACTATGTCTATGATAAAATCCTCCATCGCCGGATACAGAAGCTCCTCGACCTGACGGTTAAGCCTGTGTATCTCGTCAATGAAAAGCACATCGCCTTCGGAAAGATTGTTAAGTATCGCTGCCATGTCACCCGGCTTTTCGATCGCGGGTCCCGCGGTGATTTTTATGTTCACACCCATTTCGTTTGCGATGATATTGGCAAGGGTGGTCTTACCGAGTCCCGGAGGTCCGAACAGAAGCACATGATCGAGTGCTTCCTTCCTTGCCTTTGCGGCATCTATATATACCTTTAAATTGTCTTTTACCTTTTCCTGACCGATATAATCGGCAAGAAGCCTGGGCCTTAACGATCTTTCAACCGCCTTATCCTCTTCCATCGCCTCGGTGGTGATTATCCTGCGCGCCATTTATCTTCCCCTTGTAACTGATAGCCACTGCATTATAATTCGCTTCGCGAAGCCGTGGCCTGCGTAGTATCAAATTTTCATAAAAACTTGACACTACCATATGCTTTTGACTCCCTATATTAAATATTTCAGGCTTTCCTTAAGTATTCTGTCGGCATCCATGTCATCGGTCATTTCAACCTTTTTTACTGCCTGTAGGCTTTCGGTTCTTGAATAACCGAGAGAAACAAGCGCAAGCACGGCATCTTCTTTTGCCTGTGAAAGCCCTGATTCAACAGCATCCTCTTTGGAATTTTCAAGTTTCTTCTCAAATGCGTCCATCAGATTGACCTTGTCCTTAAGATCAAGTATTATCCTGCCGGCGGTCTTTGCTCCGATACCCGGTGCTTTTGCTATTGTTTTGGAGTCTTCCGAAAGGATCGCAAACCTCAGTGTATCGGGATTCATTCCCCCGAGCAAGGTCTTGGCAACCTTGGGGCCCACGCCGTTGACGGTGATTAAAAGCCTGAACATTTCAAGCTCATCCCTTGTAAGAAAGCCGTAAAGCATCGCGCCCGTGTTTTCGCTGATGCTTAAAAAAGTGAATATCTTTACGTCAGAGCCCGGAGCGGGAAGCCTGTCATTATCCGAGGCACATATATTGATCTCATAGCCTACTCCGTTACAGTTTACGACCGCAACATTAAGGTCCGCATATTCAAGTTTTCCTGAAAGAAATGATATCAAGCCTGCTTCTCCGATCCTTTTCGCAATATTTTGTGCCTCAACCGAGGAACATATAAGGTTATTATACCATATATTGAAAGAAAAGCAACAAAAAACACTATTTTTTATATTTTTATTCAAAAATTCTTGCGTAAAAAGGCAAAACAGCATATAATTACACTCGTATTTAAGGAAGGAAGTAGTATTTTTATGCTGAAGATTGAAAAAACCTATGAAAGAGGCGACATTTATCCGATCGAACGCCGTGCCGGGGGCTGTTCTCCGATTCTTTTCGACATAGAAACCACCGGTCTTTCAGCCGCATCCTCGCTGATCTATCTGATAGGCGCAATGGAGATAAAAAAGGACCGGCTTGTTTTCAGGCAATGGTTCGCCGAAAGTCCTTCCGACGAAAAAGAGGTGCTTGAAAGCTTCCTAAACTTCCTGCCCGACAAAGCCTGCCTCATAAGCTTTAACGGGCGCGGCTTCGATGTGCCCTTCATATGCAAACGCTGCAAAAGCTTCAGCCTTCCGTGTTATCTCCCCCAGCAGCCCGACCTCGATCTTTACCGTGTTCTGGCTCCGCTGAAGGAATATTTCTCCATGAACAGCCGAAGGCTTGTGGCCTACGAAAAGCTCATCGGTCTCGACAGAGAGGATAAATATAACGGCGGCGAGCTCATTGAAGTATATAAGGAATATGTCGGCAAGAGGAAATTTGCTCCCGACGATGCCGAAAGGCTCAAGGCAATGCTGCTCCTGCATAACGAAGAAGACATCTGCGACATGATACCGGTCACCGCACTGCTTAGCTTTACCGACCTTCAAAACGGCGATGTAAAAAGCTTCGGAAGCATATCCGTCAATGATGACGAAAGCGAGCTTGTCATATGCACAGAGGCTTTTTCGGACTTCCCGTTAAGCCATGAAAAAAAACTTGCGACAAAGCCGGGACTTCCGATGATAAGCATTGTGACCCACGGACGCACGGCTGATATCCATGTACCGGTATTTAAGGGCAGGCTGCGCCATTATTTTGAGGATTATAAAGACTACTACTATCTCCCCGATGAGGATACCGCGATACACAAAAGCATTGCCGAAAGCGTGGATGCGGCTCACAGGGTACAGGCAACCAAAGCGACGGCATATACCTGGGCAGGCGGCAGCTTCATTCCCCAGTATACAAGCAGGATAAAACCTTATTTCAAGGCGGAATTAAATGATATGCTGAGCTTTATTCCCTTAAAAAGCCTCAGGGGCAACGAAGTCCTTAAAGACTATATAAAAAGCATCGGGAACCGGCTATGATGCATAAACTTTTTCCGAAAGGGTATAACGAGAGATGATCAGATTCGAGGAAAACAACAGAAATATAGATACCTATCTTTATCTGCGTTCAAAGGTAAAATGGAAAAAGCTCTCTGAAGAGCAGGCGCAAAAGGCTCTCGATAACAGTCTGTATATCGTGACCGCCTTTGATGACGATGTGCCTGTCGGCATGGGACGTATCGTCGGAGACGGGGCCGTCATCTGCTATGTTCAGGACCTCATCATAGTTCCCGACCATCAGGGACACGGCACAGGCTCGGCAATATTAAAAAAGCTCACCGAATTTGTCGATGAGCTCCGTCTGCCTGAAACAGAAATGATGTATGCGCTTATGTGCGCCAAGGGACGTGAACGTTTCTATAAAAAACATGATTTCACCGCACGTCCGACCGACACCTTAGGTCCCGGAATGATACGTTATCTCAGGGATGAGTGATCAAGCCTTTCAGTCATACAGCACAGTTGAAAAATATCTTTCTCCCGTATCCGGAAGCACCGTAACCACTCTCTTGCCCGCGCCAAGCTTTTTAGCAAGCTTTAGTGCCGCAAAAACATTGGTGCCGCTTGAGATTCCGCAGAGTATTCCTTCTTTTCTTGCAAGCTGCTTTGTTGTCTCGAGAGCCTCTTCATCGGTTACAATGTAGATGTCGTCTATCAGATCCCTGTTCAGTATCGGAGGGATCAGTCCGTCACCTATTCCCATCTGTATATGGCTTCCTATTCCGCCTCCGGAAAGGATTGCCGCATTTTCCGGTTCAACCGCAACTATTTCAATCAAGGGGTTAGCCTGCTTAAGCACCCCGCCTATGCCGCTTAAGGTACCGCCTGTACCTATTCCCGAGCAGAAACCGTCAATCTTACCGTTAACATCCTTTAAAATCTCCTGACCCGTATACTTTAAATGAGCTGCGACATTATCGGGATTTGAAAACTGATCCGGAACATAAACCCTGGGATTCTCTTCGGCCATTTCCTTTGCTATCCTTATGCACTTATCAATTGCTTCGCCGATGTCGCCCTTGTCATGCACAAGCTTGAGCTCCGCACCGTACTGCGTGATCAGCATTCTCCTCTCTCTGCTTACGGAATCGGGCATGATAATGATGACCTTATAGCCCTTTACCGCACCGACCAGCGAAAGACCGATACCCTGGTTACCGCTTGTGGGCTCGACTATTATCGAATCGGGTTTTAACAGCCCTCTCTTTTCTGCCTCTTCTATCATGTTAAGGGCTGTTCTTGTTTTGACGGAACCGCCGATGTTAACGCCCTCGTATTTTACAAGTACTTCGGCATCGTCCTCCCCCGTCATGTGATTTAACCTGATGAGAGGCGTGTTTCCTACCGCCGAAAGTATGTTTTCATGTATCATTTTGTTTTCTCCGGAAATTGTTTTTCTTTTTTTGCGCTTTAATCATTATATGCGCTGTTTACATTAAAGTCAACAATTTTCAGGCAGGAAACTTTACGGTAAACCTTGTTCCGAAATCAGGTCTTGAAAGAACCTCAACGCTCGCATTGTGTGCATCAACTATCCACTTTGCGATCGAGAGCCCCAGTCCCGAACCTCCCGTGCCCGAGTTTCTTGCTTTATCGGAGCGGTAGAATCTTTCGAAAATATGTACCACATCGGTATCTGTCATTCCGACACCTTCATCCTGGACCACATAGCAGACATTATTACCGTCCTTTTTCACATCAAGGCTTATGGTATCGCCCTCATTTGAATATTTTGACGCATTCTGGACCAGTATCCTTATGGACTGCTTTACCATCGCCCTGTCGCCGTTTATGATAAACTTCTTAACAGGCTCCTGTCCCGTACCAGCGTTTTCACCGGGCTGACCTTCTTCTGTTTCGGGATCGCCATCTTCATCTCTCTCCGGCAAGGCATTTTTGTAAACATATTTATGTTTTTCATCTATCATCAGGGACTCCTCCCATACCTCCTGCATGGTCTCCCTCAGGTCAAAATCCTCAAAAATAAGAGTATTTCTTCCGCTGTCGCCTCTTGCAAGGAAAAGCAGCTGTTCGATCAGCTCTTTCATATGCTCCGATTCGTTTTTGAGCGCTTCTATGGCCTCATCGAGTACCGAAGGATCCTCTTTGCCCCAGCGGTCGAGCATGTTGACATAGCCCTGTATCACCGAAATCGGAGTACGGAGCTCATGCGACGCATCCGAGACGAAACGGGACTGCTGCTTCTGGGTATCCTGCATTTTCTTAAGCAGGCTGTTAAGTGCGATCTCTATGCTTTCAAGTTCTTTATCGCCTGTTCTTACCTTTATTTCGTCGCTGTTTCTTCCGGCCCTTTCAATTGCGCCCTCAAGCTTCTGAAGCTTTTCATGATCGTTCTGTACAGGACCTTGGTACCTCATAAGCCTTGAATCATCAAGCGAAAATCCCGACAGTGCCTCAGCCCTTATCGCAAGATCGTTAAGAGGCTTAAGCTTTCTTCTGACCCTGCCGGACCTGAACAGAGACAGCAAAAGTATCAGCAGTTCTATTCCGAGAACCGCAAGCAATGCCGGTTCAAGCCAGTCGAATGCCTCAACCATGTCAAGCCTGCTTACCGTGCCGTCTTCAGTCTTCACGACATATTCAGCGGTTTTATTGCCGGCTTCCATGTTCCTGTAAACCACATCTCCGGAAAGCTTCATCTCCCAGTTGAAAATGTAGCTTCCGACGAGTGCCGCGATTCCGACTATATCAAGGAAAATCATTCTGACCAAAGTATCAAACCAGTATGCCCGGTTGATTTTTTTTGCAATTGAGGAAGTACGGCGGTTTATCGGCTTTGTATTGTCATTATATGCCTGCTGCATACGCTACTCCTTGATCACATAGCCCACACCCCTGACGGTGGTGATGAGCTTGACATTAAATCTGTCATCTATCTTTGTACGAAGGTAACGGACATATACATCGATGATATTTGTTTCTCCGACATAATCATAACCGCATACCATGTTCATCAGTTTTTCACGGCTGAGTACAATATTTTTGTTGAGCATCAGGGTGTGGAGCAGTTCAAACTCGCGGTTTGTCAGTTCGACAAACTCGCCGTTAACGCTTACCTCATGCCTGTCTTCATCAAGCGCCACCCCGTTTATTTCAAGTTTTTTGGATGCCGAAGAAGAGGCAGCAGTGCTGCCCCTCTTTTTAAATGCCACACGTATCCTTGCCAAAAGCTCTTCAATCGCAAAAGGCTTGGTGATGTAGTCGTCGGCCCCTGCATCAAGTCCGGAAACCTTGTCCATCACGGCATCCCTTGCGGTCAGCATGATCACCGGAGTCTGCTTTTCCTGCCTGAGACGCCTAAGTACCTCAAGTCCGTTAAGTCCGGGGAGCATCACATCCAGAAGTATCAGGTCATAGTCTTCCTTCAGTGCCTCATCCAGTCCTTTTCTTCCGTCGAATGCCTTAGCGGTCTCATAGCCCTCATGCTTAAGCTCGAGCTCCACGAAACGTGCGATTTTTTCTTCATCTTCTATTATCAGTATCTTACTCATTGATATTGTCCTTATTGTCGTTGTTTACATTGTTATTTTTGTTTTTGAAATCATTTTTGATCTCGGAAGCCTTTTCGCCTGCTCTGTCGCAGAAGTCGTTAACGTTGAATTTCACTTCGTCAAGATCTTCAAAGCGGTATCTGTAATCACAAAGAAGACCGACAACCAAAACCACCAGCGTTGCTCCCAGGGATGCGATCGAGAAAACGATCAGAAGCAGGAGGGGAAGTGAAAATTTCTCATCATTATCCTTATATACCTTAAATTTTATCTCCATGCTTCTCTTAAGTATCTTGCCGCACCAGCCGAAGAAGCTGTCGAGGCTTTCACCGAAGCTTTTGCCTCCCTTGCAGCTCTCCTGGTATTCGGCCTGCGCTCTTGTGAATTCATCCGAGGAATACATCTCGGGCTCTGTATAATAGGTACCCACCTGAGGTCCTCTGATCTTTCCGAGTGTTTCAAGATAAACAACAGCATCAAGCATATCATAATTACAGGCCTCAAGTGCCCTCTTTGCCTCATCGTAGGTAACACCTGTCTTCTCTCTGATTTTTTCAGCCTTTTCAAGATTATCCATTTTATTTTCTCCTTTTGTCACTTTTTATGTTTCATACAGCCCTTTGCTGTAGCTTATGGCTATATAATACAGGGCCAAAATTAAATAAAAATGTGACAAAGATTAAAATCAGATTAAAAACAAAATTATTGTCTTTAATCCTTAAGATTTCCCGCTTTATGGTTTTTTTCTATTATCCTCATTATCTCATCAAATAAAACCGCGGAGCTTCCCTTGCACTTTTCCTGCCTCTTTTTCACCTGGGAAACGGCAATCCCGTGTTCCTTCCAGTCGCTTCCGCCGTTTGAATCGTTCAGAAGCAGCGGCTGCAGGTTATCCATCGCATGTGCAAACCTTGCTTCCGCCGTTACGTTCTCTTCAAACTCATTAAAAAGCCCCTTTAGCTTTTCTTCCTGATCCTTCGGCAGTATTCCGAATATCCTGTCGGCAGCTTTTTTCTCCCGCTCTGCCTGGGTCTTCTTTCCTTTACTGTCATATGCATAGGTATCGCCCGCATCTATCTCAACCAGATCGTGCACAAGGCACATTATCATTACGTGTCCGACATCTATTTTTTCATCCGAATACTCCGACAGAAGCCATGCCATGACAGCCATATGCCATGCATGCTCGGCATCATTTTCGTTTCTTCCGTGCCCTGTCAGATGTGTCTGACGGAATATGTTCTTTTCCTTGTCGATTTCAAGTATAAACTCCAGCTGTTTTTTCAGTCTTTCATCCATTTTCTGTCCTCACTGCCTTAAGCCTTCATAATATCCGCGGAGGTTATTCTCGCAATGCCTTTTTCCTTTATTCCCGAAAGCAGTATGCTCATGCTGCCGTCATCAAGCCTGTATTCCTCGCTTACCTCTTTTCCTTCTGCCGATTTCATGAGCATTTTATGGAAATCCATAAGGATACCCGGAAAAATGACATTGATCAAATGATTTCTTTTCTCCGGCGGATATGCACTGAGTTTCTGAGTCAGTACAAGCACCGGGTTAAAATTATTATTATCCATAGAATTCCTTTTAACTCCGCAAACTTAAGCGGGAGGATGTCCGTTTTCGATACTGAACGGACTCCTCCCTCTTTTTCATTTTACTGTTTTTAAATTATCGCTGACATATTATGCCCAGGGATTGTCTTCCTTGGGAACGCGGATTCCGGGAAGAAGATACTCTTCGTTTAAGAACCATTCGCCTGTGCTTCCTTTTTTGCGGAGCCTTACCTGTCTGTCGTTGTCCGCACCCGATGAGTGAAGCCACAATGTAACATAACCGTCCTTCTCGTTGTCATACGAGTAGGGATTGTCAAATACGGTAAGGGTAAGAGGACTTGAGGGTGTGTAATTATTGTCGGGATTTGTTCCGGCAAAATAGGAACGCATCAGGTAATCCTTGCCTTTAAGCTGGTCATTCATGCGGCCGAGCTCCTGTCCCATTAAAGGAGCCGGTCCTTTAAGGAAGTTAAGCATCTCAACCGTCTTGTCAACATCCTTGTTGTAGTTTGAAAGTGCAAGTACAACAAGAGCAACCGTTCCGAAGGGATCCTGAAGATTTGCCTGAGGCAGAGCCTTTAATTCTTCAACATTCTCGGGAAGCTTGTCAAAGGTGAAGGTTTTATCCTTACGTTTGAAATTCTTGATAGCCTCGCTGGTAAGCTTTTCTGCACCCTGCTTAACGGAGTTAAGCGCACTCCTTGTTTCACTTGAAGCCTTGTTGTTTAATGTAGCCTCAACCTTGTTTTTAAGTTTGTCAAAAAAACCCATTTCCTGTCTCCTTTCGGTTTGGTTTCAATTTTAACTGAAATATATTATAGCATATTATATGCGGAATAATAAAGCATTATTTTTTCTTTGTAAGCATTTCGAAGGTGACACCGTACTTTTCGGCGATATCCTTTGCATAGGACATGCCCTCGGGTTCCGCCTTAACGACCTTGAAGGACCTTTTTCCCTCCTCCGCCTTTACGACAAGCGAGGCCGCTTTATATTTTCCGCTTTCGGCATTTATCTCACCGATCTCAACCGCAAGCTTGTGCATGTGAGTGTTGTAGATGGTACGCGCGCCCTTTGAAAGTATGGCCTTCACCGCATCCCTTGCAATATAGTAGCCTTCCTCAAACGAGGTGGTCGAGAATGTTTCGTTAAGCAGAAGGAGGCTGTTTTCGGTACATTCCCCAAACAGCTTTCCGAAACGGCTGCACTCCTCTCCGAGCCTTCCGAGATCAAGTGTCTTGTCCTCGTCTGCAGGATAATGAGTGTAAATACAGTCTGCCGGAACATATTTGAAGCTCTCGCCCGGTACATAAATCCCGCCCTGGGCAAGCACATACAAAAGTCCCACTGCCTGAGTGATCGTGGTTTTGCCTCCCCTGTTTGCACCGGTCAGTATGTAGACCGAAGAGCTGTCGTCAAAATCCAGATCGTTTTTCACTATCTCAACATTTTCCTCAGCAGAAACAAGCTTTAGGTTATATATGCCCTTTGCCCTCATTCTAAGGCCGTCGGGCATTTCTCCGAATGCTTCCGCCTTGGTAAATTCCCTGCCTTCATCACTCAGTGCTTTTATGTACTGTGCCCAGCTTGTATAGTAAAAAAGCTCGGGTATCAGTGCCACTATCTCGTTGATATTGATGTTTACATACCTTCCGATGAGCCTCGCAAGCTTTTTGGTCACATGTGAAAGAAGCTGCGAAACCTCTTTGTCAAAATAATGCGTGATCTGCGAGCTGCCGTCCCCGTCCGGCACGCCGGCAAGCGTGGCCGCCATTGCAGGACCGACTACCGGAGTTGCCCTAAGGCTCATAAAGCCGCCTACTTTTTCCGCCGCTTCCAGAAAACCGTTGCCTGTTTTGCTTACGGGGTGATAACGATATTCTCCGTTCCACTCATTGCCTTCTTTAACCCCGTCTTTAGTGCTTATAGCCTCGGCGAAATTCCCAAGTATTCCGGAGCTTTTAAAGCTCTTGTTATTTACCGATACCAGCCCGACCGACTCGGCTTCAAAGCTTGAATTGAGGTTTATGCCCACCGTTATGCTTTTAAGATTCGAGGTGTCGGCCCTAAGCTCATCGATATCCTTCTTCATTTCCATGTAAGAATTGTCATGGTATATAGTCTTAATATATTCCCTGAGCCTCTTAAGCCCTTCGGACTTAATGTTTTCTTCCGACAGGCACTCCATTATCGCTTCAACGGTTTCAATATAATCCTTCAGCTCGCTTAAACGGTGCAGAAGCTCCCACAGACTCGTTCTTGTATCAAAATCCTTTTTGAAACTTCCGTATTCCTTAAAAAATTTGACATGGTTAAGAAGCTCGACAAGCCTTTCGCGCATATCGGGATAATTATAGATATCGTCAAAGACATCGGCCCTGAATCTTGCCACTTCCGGATTATCGGTCATCTGAGCCATGATATTCATAAGAAGCCTTTGCTCATTCGGCTTTGGATTCAGTTTTGAGCATATGAAATCGAGCCCCAGATCATGACAGGCGGTTTCGGACAGCATTTTATACTCGGCTTCTATATCATCGGGAAACAGAATACTGATTTTGTCTTTTCCCATAAAACACCCCCTGTCATTTATTTGTCGACATGTCGTTTATATAAAGTGTACGGCTTAACTGCAGAGCAAGAAATTCGCCGCGGTCAAAAATCTCGTTGCTTATTCTTGA
>ODAI013586917.1_pt1 | contig 19054 bp, 18 predicted proteins | sample 1539321 | NCBI WGS metagenome assembly ODAI01 (sample SAMN02144231, study PRJEB22623) | gut metagenome | biome: sheep rumen | host: Ovis aries | place: New Zealand
ATTTTACCCATTTAGTTTACCGCCTTCAGCGGCTTTTTTTAACAGATCAATGATCATTCCTATAGGATCGCTCTGATCTCCCGAAGTCATAGCATCAAAATATTTTTCACGCTCTTTGTAAAGTCTGTCCACGGCGTCTGATAAAACTTCCGGGGTCAGATCCTCCTGCATGATGACAACAGAGTAACCGAGTGACTCGAAGGACTTTGCATTAAGCTTCTGGTCACCTCTGCCGGTCGGAAGAGGAATAAGGATATGGGGCTTTTTAAGAGCAAGTATCTCATAGATTGAATTTGCTCCCGCACGGGATATGACGATATCCGCCAAAGCAAAAAGATCCGCCATCTGTTCCTTTACATATTCGAACTGTTTATACCCCGCGGTTCCGCTGAGAGACTCGTCAAGCTTTCCTTTTCCGCAAAGATGGACAACATTATATTTTTTCAAAAGTTCCGGAAGAGCCTGCCTTACAGCCGCGTTCACTCCTGCAGCTCCCTGGCTTCCGCCGGTAACCATTATGACAGGCTTGTCATCTTCAAAGCCGCATGCTTTTTTCCCTGCATCAGCGTTTCCGTTTTTTAGCATTTCCCTTACAGGCGTTCCGGTACATATGCTCTTGCCTGCAGGCAGCATTTTGACAGTCTCGGGGAAATTGCAGCATATTATCCTTGCGGAAGAAAAGCAAAGCTTGTTTGCAAGTCCGGGAGTATAATCGGACTCATGTATCACGCACGGGATCTTAAGCGAAGATGCCGCCTTTACAACAGGAACGCTTACAAATCCTCCCTTTGAAAAGATCACATCCGGAGACAGTTTTTTTAAGATCTTCTTTGCCTCGAAATATCCGCTTATGACCTTGAAAGGATCGGTGAGATTTTTCAGATCAAAATATCGCCTGAACTTGCCCGTGGAAACACCGTAATATGTAAGCCCGGCATCCTCTGCAAGCCCCTTCTCGGGGCCTGTTTTTGACCCGATGTAAAAAATCTCATATCCTTCTTTTTTCAGCGCAGGAAGAAGGGCGATGTTCGGTGAAACATGCCCCGCTGTACCTCCGCCGGTTAAAACGATCCTTTTATCACTCATTTCTTTTTCCCGAAGATCAGAACTTTGCTGAAAACGTAATTAAGTATTGTAACAAGAACCGAGGAAATGCAAAGCTTGCAGATCCAGTAGTTCCAGTTAAATACATTTACCGTCAGCCACATGATAAAGATATCAAGAAACCATGTGGAGAGCCTTGATCCGGCAAAACCGCCGAATTCCTTAAGGATGTGGGGATTGGTGCTTTTAAACACCCAGCTTCTGTTCAGAGGATAACCGAAGCATACTCCCGCGATCCATCCGATGGTGTTGATGATAAAATTTTGAAAGGTGTCCGAGGAATCAAGAAGGGACTCTGCCACAAAGCACGCTCCCCAGGAAACGATGGTGGTAAGTACTCCAACCACAAGGTATACGAGTATCTCCTCGTATTTGCAAAATATCTTATGTGCCCAGGGCCACCACCTAAGCCAGTCCCTGAATTTGTCTTCCAGAGTCCTGCGTCTTGCGGCATCATCTGTCTGCCCGATTGCCTGTTCCGTTTTCGATCCGGTCACCTTTTCTGTTGCCGGCTCTCCTGCCGTTACATTTACCGATTCTTTTGCCGAGTCTTTTTCCGGTTTGCTTTCCGGTTCAGCCGCAGTCTGTTCGATGATCTCACCTGCAATCTGCAGAGTTTCTTCAGTGCTTTTATTATCTTCGTTCATTTAAATCTTCCTTTATCCGGGACTGTCAGTGTTTTTTCAGTTTACGACGTGAATGGGATGACCGTCCAAAAATGCTTTTATATTATCATAAACCCCCGTCACGCATCTTTCGCGGGCTTCAACGCTGCCCCATGCCAAATGAGGAGTTATTATCAGTTTTCCGGAATCCTTTATTTTGCTAAGAGGATTAGTGAGCTTTAAAGGCTCTTCTTCGAGAACGTCAAGCCCCGCTCCCGCTATCTCCCCGCTTTCCAAAGCTTCGTACAGATCCTTATTGTTAACCACCTTACCCCTTGCGACATTTATCAGGTATGCGGTATTTTTCATTTTTTTCAGTGCCGCTCCATCGATATAATCAAGGGTTATGTTACTGAGAGGGCAGTGAAGGGAAAGAAAATCGCTTCTTTCAAGGAGTTCATCCTTAGATACCATCTCATATTCGGTAACCTTACTTTTCCCGGTAACGGATGTGAAGATCACCTTACATCCGAATGCCTCTGCAATCTGTGCCACCTTCCTTCCGATATTTCCCATGCCGACGATGCCCCAGGTTTTTCCGGAGAGCTCATAAAATGGAATGTCAAAGTTGGAGAATCTGTCCTGAGCGCTGTACTCCCCGGATTTTACGTAATTGTCATAATGGGCGAGATTCTGTGATACGGCAAGAGCCAGAGTGAAAGTGTGCTGAGCCACCATGTCAGTGGAATAGCCCACGACATTGCATACGGGGATGCCCCTCTTTTTCAGATAATCAAGGTCACAGTTATCATAACCTGTGGCAAATTCACATACGAGCTTTACATTCTTCGATCCTGAAAGAGAATTTTCATTTATAGGACTTTTGTTGGCAACCACAATATCCGCATCGGCCGTTCTTTCACGAACCTCTTCTACGGTCACCGTATTTTTATACGCCGTCACTTCTCCCAATTCGTTAATGATATCCACGCTTATATCCGGTCCCACACTGTTTCTTTCAAGAATGACTATCTTCATGATTTCTTTTTTGATCCTTTTTACTCGGTTTCAGGGTGTTTCTTTTAAAAAAGGCCGGCACACACAGCGCCGGCCTTTTTGATCAGCAAATAATTACTTAACAGTTACATAGGTAACGTGAACCTGAGGTCCTTCATACCAATAAAGGAATCCCTCGACATCAACGGTGTCACCTACCTTAAGAGCTTCAACTGCCTTGTAGGTATCGGTGTCAGCGCCTCTGAGATATGAATCTACAACGAAAGTATGTACTTTTCCGTCAGCATCCTCGAGATTGAAGTAGATGTCATCACCCTGGCTCTTGGATCCGTCCCAGCCATAGGTAAATGCTTTGCCGTCTCTGTCAGCAACTTTAAGTCCGTTGAATGCAACATATTTGTTCATCTTAGCAGCAAGTGCATCATCATCACCTATGATATCGGTAAGGTCCTCTGCATTTGCAACGAACATATCATCATAGATGATCTCGTAAGACTCAATGTCAGTGATCTCGATCTCTCCAGACCACTCAGCCTTATAACCGGTTACTCTGATCTTGGTTCCGCCGCCCATTACATCATAATCATCCTTGCTGCAGGGCATGTTGTAAAGGAAATATCCTCCGTCGTTGTCCTGGGTATAGAAAGTTGCCATTCCAACACCTTCGTTCTCCCACCATCCCTGCTTGTCCTGGATGTAGGTCTCAACGGTAACCTTGCTGTCAACGGGAGCTGCAACGAAATCAGCATAGCTCATTACACCGTCAGCTGATACCTCAGCGGTGTCTGCGGGAGCTTCAGCAGTTTCCTCAGCAGCAGTCTCGGTTGCTGCGGGAGCCTCTGCCTCAGCAGTGGTCTCAGGTGCAGTTTCAGGTGCGGGTGCAGGTGTCTCTGCGGTCTTGCCACATGCGCCAAGTGTTGCCACAAGAGCAGCTGTAGCAAAAATAGCTGTCATTTTTCTCATAATATATCCTCCTTGCCGATAAAACGGCTTTAACCCCTTTTTCCTCAATTTGGCCACGGGGCTTATGACCGCACAAATTGTACCCCATTTAAGATCATTTTACAACCTTGTGGGATTCGGAAAACCTTTTCTTAAGTACATATACCCCCATCAGTACCCAGGCTAATAGTATGCACGATATCAATATCTTCGATGTAAGCGGAAGAGGTCCGAGATCTCTTTCCGATGAATCCGCAGACTTCTCTTCAAGCCTGTACATCTGGGATACATCCTTATACATGCCCTCAAGATAAGCATCATCCACAGTTCCGCTGCGGCGGACCGTCTTTACACAATTTTCAACCATCTGGCCCGCGGCATTTCTCAGGGATGCGGATCCGTTGAAAACAGGTGTGACAAAGGTGTTATCCTGATTTGCAAGAATCATGTTAACACAGTCGATCTTTACGGAGTAATGCTCCTTATCGTCTGTTCCCGAAAGTGACAGATAATCAAGATATGCCTGATCATTCTGTGCTTTGATCGTAACCGGAACATATCCTTCAGTTTCGGAATAGCTTTCCTGAACCTCGTTCGTCAGAAGGAACTGGGCAAACAGCCAGCTTGCAAGAACTTCCTGAGGATCTTCCTTATTAAATACACAGATGGAAGGTCCCTGGGATATCATCCTGATATTTTCAGTATCGTACTGCGGAACGGGACGGACCACAGTCTCGAATTCAACTTTTTTACTGTCGTGAATATCTGAAAGAGGTGCGTGGGCTCCCATCCAGGTGGCACCTGCAGTAGAGTCAACCGCAAGGATGCATTGTCCCGCGTTCATGAAATTTCCGGGATAGCTTGAGATCTTAAAGGTGGAAAAAGCCTTTGTCTTGCCGTGTGATGCGATCTCCTTGAGTGTGGCAGAAGTTTCGTCATTGAAGATCAGAATATTTCCCGCATCATCCGAATAACCGGCATTTTGCTGCTTAAGCATGGTGATAAGCATATTGTCGGTGGACTTGTATATGAAGGGGATCATAACGTCCTGACCGTTAACGGCATAGGTTCCGTCTGCATTTTTTTCAAGCGCCGCTTCTGAGACCTCCCACACCCAGTCCCATGTGGGAATGTCCGGGATCTCATAACCCATTTTTTCAACATATGTCTTGTTGATATAAAGTGCTTCCGAAGATCTCATAAAAGGAAGTCCCATCAGACGTCCGGAAAGCTCAAGCTCCGAAAGATACGTGGGAACGATCTCATCCTCGGAAGGTGCATCGAATCTTATCTCGCTTCCGCCAAGCCCGTATTTTTTATCCCCTATAACATCATCAAGACAGACCACCTCTTCGGAACCTGTCATATATGTGGCGATGTGATCCGGGTAAGTTATGCACACATTGGGTGTGGTGCCCGTGGATATGTTGGTTATCACATCGTTATATATTGTGGAATAGTCGGTATAGAGCTTAAGATTAATATGAATGTTCGGATACAGCGCCTCAAAATCCCTTGCGCACTTTTCGTAGATCGCAGTCTGGGTCTTATTCGTGTCATTTTTAGCCCAGAAGACAACTTCGTAATCCCTTGATTCATCAAAGCTTTCAGGCATGGAGTAATTGGAACGTGCAAGGCCTTTGTGACAGGCACAAAGAGAAGAAAGCATAAAGCAGAAAAGTGCAAGAATTCCGGCTTTTTTTATTTTATTTTTTATCATGGAATGGTTCACGTTACTTTTTAAATCTTTATTTGCCTTCATACAAATACGTTTTTTCATATATTCACCGATCATCCCTTCATTCCGCCTCTCGATACACCTGCCATGATCTGGCGCCTGAATATAAGGAACAAAATGATAAGCGGCAGTGAGATAACAACGACTGCTGCCATCATGGCAGGAATGTTCTCCCTTCCAAAGCCGTTCTGACGTATCTCCTGGATCCCGTTTGATACAAGGTAATAGTTTTTATCATCCGTGATGAGCCTGGGCCATACGTAGGAGTTCCAGCACTCAATGACCTTGAGGATCACTATGGTGACAACCGTGGGTCTGCATATGGGAAGCATCACCCGGAAAAGATATTTCAGGTCGCTGGTTCCGTCGACCTTGGCTGCATAGTAAAGCTGATCCGGAACCTGAGCAAAATTTTCCCTGAGAAGATATACATAGAACACACTCATGACAGAGGGAAGGATCAGACCCTGAAAGGTATTTCTCATGTCCAGATTTGTGATGGTAACGAAATTGGTGATGACTATGAGTTCGTTGGGGATCATCATCATGGACAAAAATACGGTGAACAGAAGGTTTTTACCCTTGAATTCAAGACGTGAAAATGCAAATGCCGCAAGAGTGATGACAAGAAGCATCACCGCAGTTGTGATCACGGTAAAAACAAATGTGTTAAGAAGATATCTGCCAAGGGGCACCTGTGAAAAAGCGCCTGAGAAATTCTCAAAGGTGGGATCCGTAAGATAGAACTTGGGGATCTTCTCACCGTTATAGGATGCATAGCTCTTAAAGGAGGTCAGAACCATCCAGTAAAAAGGGAACAGAACCATGAGTCCCCAGACAGCAAGGAATGTATAGACTAAAATATTTTTTATGATCCTTTTTGTACGGTCTTTTTTTTCTGCGTTTTTGATGTAATCGGAGTTTTCCATTTGGTTAACCTTTCATTCCCTGTGGTCTGTATTCCCATGATCCGTATTCTTATGATCTATATACCTGTCGAGATGTTCGTCTTCACCTTTCCCTTTGTATATTAAGGATATTTCTATATCTCGCTCACCGTCCAGGAGCTTTTTCAGAAAATACTTGTCACCCTCCCAGACAGAGAGACCCGCAGCATCTTCTTTTTTCACCCATTTAAGCTCGCCTTCATCGCAGGTGCCTGCAAGCTCACCTTCAAAGCCTGTGGCAAAATAAAGATACATATCTTCATCCGGCCACATCTCAGAAAGGAAGTGCACGATTCCTGCCGGTTCAAACTCAGTAAGTTTCAGCCCTGTCTCCTCAAAAACCTCACGCTTCACACATTCATCGGGAGTCTCGACTTCTTCAAGCTTTCCCCCGATGCCTATCCACTTTCCTTCATTGGGATCGTTCTCTTTTTTATTGCGATGCAGCATGAGCCACATCCCGTCTTTTTCGATATAGCAGAGTGTTGTTCTCTTTGGGGGATTCTTGGGGGGCATAGTTTCATTCTTTCAAATCTGTGTTGGGAATTTTCTGATATTGTTCATGCGGTACTATTATACCTTATCGGGTATTATTTCAAAAAATCCTGCGGATACAGTATCCATTTTATACCCTTTCGGGTTTATTTCCGGACGATGATCATCTCTTTTTTCCGTTTGTATTCATCGACATCGGCTGAACAGTAATGCTCAATCCCAATTGCTTAAAAATCTTTAGAAGTGTAGAGAGATTGGGAATTGTTTTTCCGGACTCTATCCTGGCAACGGATGAATGAGGAATTCCGCATAGTTCGGCGAGATCCCTCTGGGATAGTTTGAGATTATGCCGCTGCTTTATCATCGCTCCAACAATCGAAGATATTTCTTCGGCTTCATCCAGTTCTTTTCCAAGCTCCGGTTTAGTCGTTCTGACTCTTTCTTTATATTTTGACCAATCACTCATTTTATGCCTTTCTTGATTTCCAGTCGTTCATCTCAGATTCTGCACGTTCTATTTCACGTTTGGGAGTCTTTCGCGTCTTTTTTCTAAAGTGATGAAGAAGTACATACGTATTATCCTTAAAAAAGAAAAATAAAACTCTATTATTACCGGGACGTAATTCCCATATATCACCACTCAAATGTTTTGTTATCAACTCTCCAAGCCGTGTGCCATGATCAGCAAGAAACTGAATATATTGAGTAACCTGCTTATACTGAATCCTTGCATCTTTACTGGTTAGCGCTCTGTTTTCCAGATCTTCCAGAAAACTCTCTATATCCGAGAAACCATCTACACTGCGATAGAAATCTACATCAAACATTCATTATCCCCTGTATAATGGCTTACTTGAAATGATAGCATAAATGCGTCCAGCATTCAATATCATTTATCCAAATAGCCAATCTAAAAATCTTAAAAATAATATTTGTTTTATGATGGCAAATTAGTACTACTATACGGATTTTTTATCAACTCTTTTTCACCCTTTCGGGTTGATTTTCTGTGCGATCACTGTCATGAGCAAAAAATCATGCCTTATCATCAAAGTTCCGAAAAACATTTCGCTCCCCAATCTTCAAACTTCACCCAATAATTGTCCAGATGATTATTGCCGTTGTTTTTACGGATGTAGAGATCAAAATCCATCTTATCCATGCCAAGCGCATGCAAATGTTCTCTGTAGAACATGCAACCCTCCCTCATGGTCCGGCGCTGGAAAAACTTATTGAAACTGCCATAGGATAAACCAAGGACTGCCAGTTCCCAAGGATAAAACTTATGTCCGCTTAAATCCTCAGCCTTTACCAATTCGCGGTTTTTTATCTCAAAATCCAGGAGAGGATTATCAATATAATAAAGAGTCCCTTTCAGATTATTGATCAATCTAACTTCTGCCATAACTGCCGCATCCTCCTTTCGTATTCCAGTGCAAAAGGCGTTATCAGGATATCCTGATAACTGATATCGGACACTTTGTATAGCTTCTTAATGTGAAATTCCCGGTTCAAAAGTTCCAAAAAATCAAAAGGATCTTCACCATACGGTGCTACGTAAACATTATGCATAGCATCATCAAAGGACGTGTAATTGTCCCTGTAGTAATCATGTTCAAACAACCCCATTCCATTATCAAAGATCAGCGGAATAGAATATTCTTCTTTATTAGAATCAAAAAACACTCCGAAGTTCCGGGTGTGCCTGTCCACATTACCTGTAAGGCAGTCCAATACTGCAAGATCCAGCATATACTTCAGGGCTGCTTCATAATCAATCTTACAAATATCCGAAATCTGCTCTGCGCACCATTCAAGCTTTTCAATACTTTGTTTTTTTATGAATAAGTCATCCGTTGTAGATAACTGCTTTATGCTTATCAGAGTCTCAAACGACACAAAAGTATATCCGTCTATTTCAAAATTTTTTGAATATACTCCGTCCCACACACGACCGCCAAAAGCAAACTTGCAATGATGCTGCTGCACGCAGGGAATGTTTAATTGACCGGCAATATCCGAAGCAATAATCTCAACTGCCCAATCCCGCATCCCGATACCCGCTATCAGTGCCTGGGACTTTATGAAAAATCTCCGGTCATCAGAGATCGCTTTCATTTGAAATCCGTCAGTATCTGTTCTTGCTATTATCAAATCCCGCTTTTGAAATTCAAAAACAGGAATATCTTCAACATTCCGTACTGATATGTCCGGGATTTCATCCAGTGAAAAATATTTTTTTCCTTCTGTCAGAAGAAATATACCCGGTTCGGACGCTCCCATTTTTTTCAGGTATTTTTCTTCCAATGCATTTATAAACTGCTGCCATGTAGGATTATCGTTAAACCCAAATGGAAGCTTGGATATTTGGGCTGCATAGTTGGCTATGACAAGCTCTTTTTTCTTAAAATCCGCCTTAACTGAAGTGACCAGCTCGCCGTCAGCTAACCAGTCCACCATCACGGGGGGCTCCGGTTTTACGCGCAGTCTTTTATATAGAGCCTGCCTGGTAACGCCGTATTCCTCCGCAAGCTTACCCAGGCTTTCTCCATTGTTATGACGTTCTTCTATGGTCAATAACTGCTCTTCCGTGATCAACGGCTTTCGACCGGCATTTCTTTCATTAGACATAAAAAGCCCCCATAACTACATAAACCCGGTAAATAATCAGGTTTATATAATTATGGGGACGGTTTGTGCCTTTTGTCAACTTATTAATTAGTTTGCAGGTTGCCTAAGTCATCCCCGGGGCTTTTACGGCAGGTTATTACGGTATTTATCACAACTCTCTTGTGATAGACGGCAGTTCAAATTTATCTCTGTCGAGATTAAAAGCATAAGCCATATCAAGGCCGGAGGGCTTGCGGTCATTGACCACTATACGCTCACCGTAAGGGATATTAAAAATGATCTCATCGTAACGGATATTGTTATCTCGCAGGAAATCCAGAGTCATCTGCTTATATTCATCAGTTCTTGAGGTCAGTATCACGATCCTGTCATCTTCCGGAAGAGTGTCCAGATATTCTTTTGCCCCGTCAAGCAAAGTATCAATTCCGTCAATTTTATATCCGTTATGTTTAAGAATCGTTCCGTCAAGATCAAGGATCCAGGTCTTGGGGAGGGTGGACATTACAATATCTTTACTCATTATATTAACCTATTTACTAACAATTAATTATCCTTGGGTTATATTTTCATATATCAGCTGAATCAGTTCATCTTCCCGTCCAGCATTATATGCAACCGGGTAGATATCTTCGAGTCTTCCAAGATCACGAACATCGTCACTGATTGAACCATATTCAAATCTAAGCGCACCACCATGCACATTATGAAGATGTAAAACCGTAAGGGATGCATTTGTCTTGGATACAAGATCTGTAAAACCGCTTCTTACGCTTATCACATGTTTAAAAAGCGGGGAATTTAGGATCAATTCAGTAGTGCTGCATACAAAAGGAATAGAACCATCCACTATCTCGTCATAATACAGGCCACCGGAGTTGCAGTAAACATCAAAACCTTTTTCCTTAAGAAAAGCCGTTAGACGTTCCCAAAAAACCTTAGGAATTCCCTTATTAGTAAAGGCAGCAGGTGCAATAAGTATTGCATTTTTCAGTTTTTCAGGATCTTCAGATGATTTTACACCATCTGGAATTATCAGTTTTCCTTTTTGCGAATTTTGCGGAAGATCAAGAATCCTCTGTTCCCATACGCTCATAAGTGACATCCCGCTAAATCCTGGCGGAATATGAATAAAAGTATTTGGAAAAGCAGAATCCAAATAACAGGGAACATGACCATATCTGATTCCATTGCTGTAATAGTTCCTGCTTATTGTAAAATATATTCTCAAAGAGTTCATTTCATCATCAGAAAACCCCACTGCATCGTCTACACCTTCAATCCACTTTACTGCTTCTGCCTGACGTTCTTTGGCAAGTATCAAAAGAGTTTTTACGCCATGAACCTTCTTATATGCACTGGCAAGAGTTGCAATAAATACCGTATCTCCAAGGTTTGCAGGAGACACTATCAGCTCAAGACCAGGATTACTTTTCGTATTCTGCGCCAACACATTATATATATTTTTTCCGTTTTCATATATCTCACATTGTGTATTTAGCCATTCCATGCGCTGATTTACATCAAATTCCAATTCTTCCATATTTCCTCCCAAAGATCTCCTTCTTTAACAACAATATTTTCAAATTCTCTGATTGAATATAAATCAATCGCTTTCCACTTTGTATCACTATAATTGTAATCTGGATATAGTGCTATTTTTCTACAATTTGCCGTTTTGATTACATCACACAAACCACTTCTGATGCCTATAAATGTACCTGCTCTTTCCAAAACCGACTTCATTTCATATATTTCTGCTCTTAAAGAAATTGTTCCCTGTAAAGGCTCTTCCTCGCCACAAATATTTGTAAATACCTGATAACCACGATTTTTATAGTCCATGATTATATCTTCCCAAATCTTGTTGTCTATTGCAGTTACCGATTTGGCATAAGGGGAAAGAATTACTGCGTTGCCTTCTTCTATTGAATCAAGACCAGGCCACACTTTCCAGTTCTGTGGCTTTGCTGGTTCTGTATCTGCAGGAAGTCCAAATACTCCACAGCAATAGATCTGTTCAAGGGAAATTTTTTTTACATATAGAGCTCTATGAAGATTAATGATATATGGCCTGTCTTGATGCGCGATATAGGAGTTATCATCCTGAGTGTATATTGCAGCCTGGATCATTGCATCCAATTCCTTCTGCTCATAGACTTCAACCGGATAATCTCCGAACATATGTATAATATCCGCCAGAACTCTTCCGGGAACACAGAATAAAGGATTATCAATCCCCCGTGTCCTTGCAAAAGAATTCCAATAGGACATCATTAAATAAATATCGCCAAGTGCATTGAAAGGGCAAAATACTTTAAAGACATGTCCGTGCTTTAGGATCAATTCCTTGGTTAAATCCTCCCCATGCTTTTCTCTCGCCGTCATTCTGTTAATAGTATCTTCCGACAAAGAATACTCAGCATAGGTATTGTAATCAATGAGTTTGCGTATAGGTCCAGTATATCCCAGTTCGCGAAGCTGCTTCTGCATGGAAGCATAGAATCTGGACGTGATCAATACAATAGAATCATTCACGGGATCCTGTCCGGCTAGTTCTATTATCTTATCAGGTAAAACAACTTCTGCCCCCTTATATACCAGCCCCTGTTTTTCTGAACTGTTGTCAAGGATAGCTGTTACAGATAATCCTTTCTCTTCAAGCAAGTCCACAAGCTCAAGAGTTGCAGCGCAGTGCCCGAAGAGAAAGATCTTTCTATTCGATAGATCAGTCTCCTCAATGATTCTTCTTAAATTGTTTTCCATTTCGGAAAATAATTTCTTGTCCACTTACTGCTCAGCATCCTTATTGTATTCAAGGGCATCAATCAACTCTTCTTTAGTCAACAATCCTGTTTTCACATAATTCAACAAACCCGGATACAGCGGATTATCTTCAAGCACGCAAATATCGTCTGTATATTCATACAGACGATAATAACAATTGTATATAATGTTTTCATATTCCGTTGTTTTATCTGGTGATAAATGATAATTGTCTTCTGTGTAAAATATCTTTTTATACATAGTGGTTTTATTCTTGTTATGCACCGATTCCTTTCAAAAAATCAGAAAGCATTATTCTTGTGCTTTCAAGAAATGGATTTCCTGAATCACGCATCAATTCAGATAAATATTTTTTCTTGCTCGATTCATCGGTCAGCTCAAAAGAACATTTTCTATCTAGCTTTCTATCCTTGGTAATCGAAAAAACATCCGCTAATCCAAGTGGTAATAACCACATTTCATCATACACTTGAGTTGATGAAAAAAGGACAACTTCATCTTTCTCTAAAGTACTATAATCGTTATATTTTTTTATCATCATATTATCATAAACGGATACTAAATCTCCCGAATATCTTGGAATCGCCCATATACCATCCGCGAATTCAAAGACTCTATTATATACTGGACCATAATTATCTGTTTTCTCATCTTTATAGATTAGAGAAGTATTCTCTTTATAATCATAAAGATAGAGATTTCCATTTACTGTGGTATATATCCAGCATCCATCTTTATTTGTATAGCTCGCAAAAATATTATATACATCGATATTGTAACTCGAAAACGACTCCGATTTGACGTCATAAGAAGCAGTGATACTTGTTCCATAGAACGAAAAATATGTTGATGAATTAATATTTGATACACGGCAGATAATAATATCATTTAAAGAATCTACTATGTTCGCAAATCCATCCCTGAATGCTTTAACTGTTTGTAGTTCTAATGAATCTATTGATAATTTGTATAATTCTTGATCTTTATATAGTGGATAAATATATATATATCCATCTATATATATGGAATCAGAGCAAAACTCTTTGCCAGAGTTATTAATCGGTATTGATGTAAATTCGTCTTTATTTATATCATATATATGGATATTGTGCCCATTACACGGAATAAAGAATAATCTGTCATCGATTGCCAAGCATTTCTTATGGCAACCAACTATCATCAATTCCTCATCTGGGAAAGGGCGCACATATTTTATTACTCCAGTAGATACTTCCATATTAAACAGCCCATTAAATGTGTTGTTGGAAAACCAAATCATACCGTTGTATTCCACACCACTATATGTTCCAAGTCGCCAATTCATTTTTTCTCCTTATCTTCATACATAAGCCAAATCATCAACCAGTTTAATTGTGTATTATCGCCTTATCGAGGATAACCAATTTTCTACATGTGTGTAGTTATTAATTCCCAATTTTTTTAATTCATCAACAATCTCAAAGCATGTTTTAACATTGTCAATCATAATTACAACAAGCACATCTGCCATCTCTGATAATTGCTTAGGCGATATACATATCACTCCATCCCCAAGTTCCTCTCCCCATTTCATTGGTGAATTATCACAAACATATTTTAAATCATATACTTTCTTTATCTCGTCTAAATTTCTTTTAAAGCAAGCTCCAGCGCCAAAGCCTACAACCATCATTAACTTATCTCCTTTATCGGGTAGGATATTCTCGTTTATACCCCCTCGATTTGAAATAAACAATTCACTTTTCGTTTCATTTAATTTGCAGGACGTTATGTCAAGGGCTTGAGATACTCTTTCAAGTACTTGGCGCTCTTCTATAATAATATCCTGAAAATCATATTTCCCCTGAAATGCATTTCCTTCAATCAGCGAATTGATTAGCCATTCTCTACTATAGTATTTCTCTTTGTTAAGTTTTTCATTAACATTATTATAATCTATCGGTTCTTCTATAAGCCTTTGTATATCTTCACCATTTGAATCACTATCTATATAACGGCTTTCCAGTCCCAAACGATCTAAAATATCTCTGATGCGTTCAAACCCTCTCCAATTGTCCTTATTAAATACAACCGCAAATTGTTTTTCAAAAATAATAGCAAAGCAAGCCCCGTGAAAGCTGTCTGTTATATAAAATTCAGAATCCGCAACAACCGACAACCATTCTTCTATATATGGTTTATTCAGTGTATTTGTTTTATCATAATAATCGTTTACTATTACTCTTTCTCCATTAGTTAATCTCCCTGAAATGAAATCAATAATCTTATCTTTATTTTCATTCGGATCCAAAATATATCCCCCAATATACTTCTTCTTTGGGAGTCTCCCCTTTCCATTCTTTATCAACTCAAAATAATGGCTTTTATCACACAGGAATACTGGATCAAGAACACATACAGAATTCTTATGAAATACATTTTTGAGTAGACCCACGCTACTCTTTTCCCTTACAGATATATTTTGAAATCGTTCAAACAAATACTCCATTTTAGAGCGCATCTTGTTGTCGCCTTCAAATTCACCAGATCCAAAGCTTGTTGAATATGACATTTTATAATTAGTTCCGGATACCCAATCCAGCAGAGGAAAGTAATCTATTTCCTCCACAAACATTGCTCGAAACAATTGATCTGATCCCACGACAAACATGTCACATGAATCATTATATGCATATAAATCCTCTTTTTTGAAAACCAAGGGAGTAATATCATATTGTTTATATGGGTTACTTATAAATCTAATAAATCTCTCGTCCACACCATTGCGCATGGATTCATTTTCAGGATTGCTGATGAGTAAGACACTATACCCCATATCCGACAACGTTTGATATAAAGCATAATTCGTTAAAATATTACCAGAATTTAGGTTGCATAGACAGACCAGCCCTATATCATGTTTACCCTTTAATGCATTATCAACAGATTTATTAAATGATGTTTTTGATATCATATCCATAAAATACTCGCGATTTTTATGCCCCAAACGGGCGTTTGTATTAATTCGATTACTAGAATATGAAAATGGAACCTTCTCCACCCTAGATAAGTTTTTTGCAACCTCAATGAACAAAGTGTTCGCTTTATCACTATTTACTAATACTATATTTGTTCCACGTCCATCATTCCATGAGGAATCATATTTTTCTATTCCCCAGAAATCTCCTATAGTAAAATCCCCCTGCCTTGGAAACTTGTAATATATACATGTCTCACACACATCATTTCTCAAAAGTGCATCATGAAATGCTTTTTGATATTTATCATTTTCCAGATCTAACGCTATCATTCGCCCATCGTTCATTATAATTTTGCTTTTTGTTGAATCCCATCCTTTAGACTTATCTCTAAATATATAACTGATAACGTTCTTTAATCCGAAATTTTCCTCCAAATATTTTCTGAATATTTCAGTTGATGGCGCATAAAAACACACCAAATCAATTAATATCAAATTTTGATCTTTCAAATATTCAGAATTATTTATTTCGATATAATTCTTTAATCCAGCAATTTGACAAGGGCACCCAAAATACGCGACCATTCTTCCTGATTCTAATTGAGCAAGCACGTCGCGAAATGTATAATGCGTATTGGACTGCACATACTTTGACAACCTCATTGGAGACAACTCGTCGTAGGAATCTGCTCTGCATATTCCTACTCGAAAGTCATTTTCCCACACTGCCCCATACACGCATCCGCCTTTATTTAATACATATCTCGATAGTGCAGTAAAATAGCCGCCACTTGATGACTTCAAACAGATTTCATCTTCATCTCTAGCCGCATAACACTTCGGTTCGGTATATCTATATTTATTTTGGGGACGATATAATGCCGGGCAAGTTTTTACGCATTTATTACACCCAATACATTTTTTCTCATCAACAAATGGCTTTAAATACCCGTTCTCATCACATTCTAAGTTTATTGCATCAACAGGACATATATTTTTACAAGAGCCACATCCTGTACATTTCCTTTGTTTTTTTAGTTTATGCGAAGTGATCTTTTCGAAACAAGCCAGTATGGTACACTCATCAATTTTTAGAATCTGTTTTGTTAGTCCAAATCCATTTGTGTTAAATTGAGATAATATATCCTCTGAAATCGAATCATTTCTATTTTCTTTTCTAGCCTGTGTATATACTACCAGTACTTTTTTGCATCGATTTGTTAATTCATCAATAAATTTTTCTGTGACATTTAGGTGTTCAATCACTCCAAGTGCTACAATGACATCGAAATTCATATTCGGTAGCACAACCGCAGAAAAATCTATATCATCTTTGTCATGTATGAATGGTTTTATATCAATTGAATATAATTCTATGTCTTCATCCATGGGACATAGTTTACTTTCTCTCCCTGTTCGGATTTCCAGTATTCTTTTATCAGTGTCACATATATATGATAATAATGCACTATGACATCTAATATTTGAGGAATCAAATTCATTCATATTTGTCTAATTATTCTTATACATTTCCGAAGCATCATGGTGAAGTATTAGTTAGTCATGAAAATATACTGTCACTATTTTTCTAAATCTATTACCCATTAGATTTGTATATATTCTTATTCAATCATTTCCCATTCCAGAAGCACATCGTCATCTATATCAACTGATGCCCTTTTACCAATTATTTCCTCATATTTTTCAGCTAATATCTCGCCTGTTCCCGGCCTTTTAACCCACAAGTTTTCTTTTGTAAATACTTCACCCTTTTTTATAGGTTTAATCGTGACAACTGTTGCAAAGGCAAAGTCTATAGTTACTTTTTCTTCAGCTGCTGCTTCTTTTTTTCCACCCAACATTTGCGAAATATCCTTCGCAGCCAAAATCAACTCTTTGCAGTTTTGTTCATCCATTGAACAAACTACATCTGGTCCGGGCCGATCCATTTTATCTATAAAATGTCGTTCAACAATAGTCGCCCCAAGTGCCATTGCAGCTATACAAGCTGTATTTGTCAGGGTATGATCAGATAATCCAATTGGAACTCCAGGAAATGAATTCATCATTTCCTGCATTGCTCCAAGTCTAACCAATCTGGGATCAGTTGGATAAAGGTTTGTCGTGTGCATGAGCGCATATGGTACTCTTGCCTCCTCAAGGATAACCACTGCTTTTTTTATACTCGATATGTTGTTCATACCAGTAGATACAATCATGGGTTTACCAAAAGAAGCAATGTGCTTAATGAGTGGATAATTATTTAATTCGCCAGATCCAATCTTATATGCACTAACTCCAAATCTTTCAAGGCGATCTGCTGCTGCACGAGAAAACGGTGTGCTTAAAAAAACTAGCCCCTTTGACTCTACATACATTTTCAGTTCATATTCATCTTCCTCACTAAGAGCACATCGTTCCATTACCTCATAGATAGAAACATCCGTATTCCCCGGAATAACTTTTTTAGCTGCATGACTCATTTCATCTTCCACAATATGTGTTTGATGCTTTATTATTTTTGCACCAGCTCTAGCAGCCGAATCAACAATTTTTTTTGCCACTTCCAATGAGCCTTCATGATTTATGCCCATCTCTGGAATTACTAGTGGTTCTTCTCCAATACCAATTTTTATATTTTCTATCTCAAACCGTGAATACATAAGCAATCCCTCAATAAACCATTCAAATATATATTAAATCTTACTCCCATACAGGATGGCGTCTCTCATCAATGTATTCCTTTTTAAGTCTCCATTGTCCCCATGTATTTTTTTCAAATAGTTCAAGATTGTATAATTTATCAAGTGCTTCATAAAATTCCTCTATAGTCATACCTGTGAAATTGCAAAAGTCTTCAACTATCTTTGGATCAACATTATGATCGCGCTCCTCGACCAGTTTTACAGCCTCTTCTCTTGTCAACAGTCCGTAGCGCACCCAGCGTGACGCATAATCTGTTGCATATGCGTGTCCATATTTGGGAAATTTCATCCAGGCATTAAGAAGATATCCATAGCTATCAATCTGATTGAAATTCTCAATATGATTTGTTCTGTCCCACTCATGTGTAAGATCCTTAAATCCACGTCTTTTTGCAAATTCGTAATTCTTAATTCCGTTCCACTCAACGAAATAGCTTAAATATATAGGATCCAATTTATCTAGAAGATCTCGAGATGGAGCTTCAAGGTAAGTGAGTTCATCCATAGGAACTCCCGCATCAACAAGTTCTTGAAGTTCGACTCCAGGTGCAACGCCATTAAAAACTTGCTCTCTAGCAGAATATGTCTCTTTATCATCTATCCCACCATATTCATAAGATACATTTTCTCCATATACAAGAAGTGGAATGTTTAATGCAGCAGCATAGTATAACGGTACAGTATAAAGCAATCTATCTACATACCATAATGGGCGACCATATTTTTCAAACATATATCTCGAAATTACTTTTGCTGCTCTTCTGTTCGGTTTAAAAGAGATAATGTTGCACCCAAAAGCCTCAGAAATATTCTGAATATTGTGTTTTCCAGCTTCAGTCATTGTGAAGAAATCTTCAACGGTTATGAGAAGAGGATTCATTCCCATTAACTCTTTCATTACATAAACCTGGTAATGACTATCCTTTCCTCCAGAAACAGCGATAATGCAATCATACACGCCTTCTTTATTCCTACGATATTTGTCACAAAGTTTTTTTAATTCTTCAAACCGGGCATCCCAATCAATCTGTTGTTTTCTCTCATTATTTTGACATGCAATGCATACTCCATCTTCGTTAAAAGTAATATGCGGACGAGTGTCCGGCATCACGCACCTTTTACAAAAC
>ODAI010846570.1_pt1 | contig 19053 bp, 40 predicted proteins | sample 1539321 | NCBI WGS metagenome assembly ODAI01 (sample SAMN02144231, study PRJEB22623) | gut metagenome | biome: sheep rumen | host: Ovis aries | place: New Zealand
ATCCACGCTGCGCTGGAATTCCTTCAGCTGACGGTCCGTATGGATCCGGCAGTTCTTCTCCGGCCGCTTCAGATCGGCCAGCTTCATGTTGGTGATCTTCATTTGCCCGTCACCTCCTCGAGGAAGGCCCGGGCGCTGTCGATCTTCTCAGCTGCGCCTCTGATGATATCCGGATCGATCTCCCAGACTTCGCTGTAGCCCTGATGCAGATCCTCCATGTACATCCGGGAAGGCCATGGATGCGTCCCGCAGCGGAAACCGTTCTTCCATCCGTAGATCGGCGGGAGCTTCAGCCCGTGGTAGTGGATGTACGCCAGGATCATCTCGTGCGGCCAGTCTGCCAGCGGCGCGTACCGCACTTCGCCGGAGTTCTTCCTGATGACATTGTCCTTCCCGCAGACGTTGCCGTCCGCTTTCCGGTGGCCAACCAGAATCAGATCCAGCTTGTGGTCGAAGAAATACTGCGTGAAGGCTTTCCGCTGTACGCCGGAATACCAGGCGTTCAGCTCTTTGCCCTTCGGGAAGATCATCTCCTGATGCTTGGCCAGCCAGTCCAGGTTCTGGCCGGTGGAGATGACCTCGCATCCCTCCGGAAGATTCGACAGGCACCAGCCCATGAATTCCGGATATTCCAGCTCAGTGTGGGCGAACATGCAGTCCGTGATTCCCACCTGTCTGCAGATGTCGGAGAGGACCAGGCTGTCCTTGCCTCCGCTCCAGCAGTATGCCGCCTTCTTGCCGTTGGTGTGCTTCCGGATATCAGCCTTCACGGCCTTGACGGCTTTTTCCAGCTCCTCCGGAGAAACCAGCTCTTCGATCCTGTCGAAGGCTTCCTTCCAGAGGTTATTGTCAATGCGCTGTTTGCGCCCGAGGATCAGGTTCATGCTCTCTTCACCTGCCTTTTCTCCCAGAGATACCAGCAGATGGCGAAGAGGATGGCGGCCCCGACAAAGTAGATCCGGACGCTGGCCATCAGCGTCCACATTCCCATCACTCCGAGCGGCACCAGGAACGCCCATCCGGCAATCATGCCGGCGTTGATCCCGAGCCCGACCTTCTTTCCGAAGGCGATGTAGATGGAATACATGGAGCTGGACAGGGTGGAGGCGCCGATGATAGTGATCAGGAATGCCTTGACCACGTTCAGCGCCGGGGAGAACTGAACCCATGCCAGCGGGAAGATGATGGCCATGTAGATTCCGAAAAAGATGCCGCCGAAAGTGAACGCCCTCTTGACGTTGATCTTGTGCGTCCCGTCCTCGTTCTTCTCGTTGTAATTGAGGATCTCAAAGAAATATGGATAGGTGAATGGCCCGGGCAGCAGCAGGATCGCTTTCCAGATGCCCTGCTTCATGCTGTCACCTTCGCCGATCAGCGGGATCGTCCGGAAGTTTCCTCCGGAATGGATGGCAGCGGCCACCGTGACGATCACGGCCAGCAGATAGACGATGATCCATCCGAAGCCGTCTGTCAGCACATTCCGGATCATGCCGTATTTGAGCAGGATGACCAGGAACACAACCGCCATCACGTAGGCGATGAACATTCCGTATTCTGCTCCGAGCGGCGTGTCCGCGAAGACTGTCTGCGTTCCGTTCATGGACAGCCACGCCTGGAAGATGCACATGATCCCGCAGACCCACTTCATGATCCCGCTGCCGAAGACCTCCCGAACCTTCGGGATCTTCATGGCGCACAGGCCAAACACGATACAGGCCAGCACGTTGCCCAGCACCCAGATCAGGGAGGGAATCACTCCGTAGGTCTGAGTCATCGTCACGCCGTTCATCAGAGAGCCGATCCCGGCCCATGTCGCACAGATGCTCAGCGCATAGTACATTTGAGGATTGTTTTTGAACCTTGCCTTCAAAGTGGCAATCATTTTGTCTGCTCCTTTCATTCTCAGCGCACCTTAGGCGAAGTCGGCGCGAAAATGCCAAACATGATGCAGGCCGGCACGTAGGAGCGGTGTGCCGCCTCCAGATCCTCCTTTCTCACAAAAATAGGAGCCGTCCTGTTTGGTGGACTGCTCCCGGTCTCTGATCAAAATTTTACAGGCTACAATTTATCACAGTTTCAGCGAACATGTCTGAACATTCCGAACGACTTTTGAGAATTTTGTTCGGAAAAATCTTGTTGAAATCTCGAGATTTTACTTGCTTAACTACAAGATTTCCAACAAGAAAAAACCGGCAAGCCTTGAAAACACTGGGTTTTCTTACTTGCCGGTAAGTTTCATTCATCGTCCGGATCGTCAACAAATCTTTTTTCGATGGTCCATTTCTTGGATTTTCTCCGGATCGCGGCCAGGAATCCCGCGTGGCCGATGCCCATGATCTTCAGACATTCTTTCTCCGGGAGATCTGCGCACACGATCTTGTCCGTCTGGTTGTTCCATACAGAGTACAGACAGATCGCGCCTTTTTTGTTCCGCTTGTGTCCTGGCTTCTCCAACCTGTCCGCACTCTGCAGCAGGACTTTCTGCACCTTCTCGCTTTTTGCCGATCTGGCCAATGCTCTCAGCTGACGGGCCAGCTGCTTGTTGGTGGGCGGTGCCATGGATCATTCCTCCCGGTGCAGGCTCCTTTCCGGATCGAAACCGTCAGGATACCTGCGCTTGAGTTTCTCAATATTCCGCTCCATGCATTCGGCCAGATCAGCATCGCAGTAGTTGCTCAGCATATAGCCTACCAAGTCGATGATGTAAGACACCGTGTAGCGGATATCCGGAGTGAATTCATCCGGATACAGCCACGCGTCCGTCACGCTCTGGCATAGCTTGGCCAGGAACAGCGCTTCCAGGTGGAGCTTTCCGTCATAGGTCAGGCCCTTCAGCCCCCACTGCTCCGTGGCATGGATCATGTCGGAGCCCATTCCTGTGCTGATCTCCGCACAATACCAGAGCACGTCACCCAGCTCCTCGATCAGTGTTGCTTTCGGAATCGCTGCGTGGTCACCGCTCTGGAACTTCCACTTCTTCACGATGTCCACCACTTCGCCGGATTCTCCGATAAGGCCCATGCAGCCATTCAGCATCCGGTCGTGTCCCTCCGGGCTGGTCCGCATGGCCAGCCGCTGATAATCCTCAATATCAAACATTCTGATTCATCCTTTCAAAGTATCTGTCTCTTTCGATCCTGGTCATGTGGTTCAGCACGTCAGTCTCGGTCTCGAAGATCCCGCAGGAGCTGACGCCGAATTTGATGTACCCCGGCCCGGACCAGCGCTTTTCCCTCCGCGGCTCCGTGTAGACCATGTTCCCGGTCATCCCGCAGATGTGGAAGTGGTTTCCATGGATGTCTTGCTTCCCTGGGTACGAGTCCTTGCAGTATGGACATGTGTCGCAGCGGATCATGTCCAGCACACCGCCTGACCGCAGTTCTGACAAAAGTTTGGCCGGGAGTCAACGGGAAAGGCCAGCTCGCAGGCCGGACAGCTCGGAAGCGTGAAATACTTGTGCTTCTTCATAATAGCCATCATCGGGATCTGCTTCTTCACAAGCGGGATAGCCTCTTTAACGGCATCCGTCTGCTTATAGTTCACAATGCCAACCTCCGCGATATCTTCCAGAGTCTTCAGCACTTCAGCTCTTTCCATCCCACGGTTCCTCCCTTCGTTCTGTTTCCGATACCGGCAGCGTCCACGCTCGCCAGTCTTTCCCGTATCCGCTCGTTCCCAGGTCGATTCCGAAAGGATGATCTTTCCCGGAGAATCGGAAGAAGGGCCGCTGTTCATACCGGTAAAGCATCGCCTCGACCTGATCCGGATGATCGCGCCATTCGATCCAGACGGCGCCCTGCCAGTGCGGGATGTCTCCCAGCTCCAGGATCCTCGGCATCATCGAATCGCAGATCCTCTGCATCGAATCCTTACTGATGAAGCACAGGTCTTTTCCGGACGCGCTGGCCCTGGAGAGGGAAGCGCACACATCTGCTAAGGTTCTTGAGTCTGTCATAATTCCTCCTATTCTCCCGGTTCCGTGTGCTCGCCAGCAGGAACGAATCTCCGTTCCTGGCTGTCCATGACCTGCTGGATGCATTCCGGGCAGGCGAGTCCGTTCCAGTCACCCAGGAACATCATGCAGCAGATTTCGCTCATCTTTCCGCATAGTTCACATTTCAGCGGTCTGTGCTGAATCGGCGGTGCATTGCTTTTCAGCATCCGGATCACCGCCTCTCACATAGCACCAGCTTTGCGGGGGCCTCTCAAGGCCGTACGCGCTGAGTGGCTTCGGTTCCGGGTATTCTATCAGGCTCCGGATTCTCCACAAATAAACGGTCATTCCTCCAGCATAATCAAGCGCTTCCTTCAGTGTCAGCTTGGTATCATTCAGCACCGCCTTTGTGATCTCGTTCGGCCCGACTTCCTGGAAGCAGTCACATACACATTCACCGATCACGCCGCCTCCTTCCGTCTGGTAGATGAACACCCGGTACGGCCCCGGTTCCTTCGGCCTGCGCTTCCGCATCTCCCAGCGCTTTTCAAGCTTCATGATCTTCTCACACCACTTCGGCTGAATGCTGATCAGGATCTCCATCATAGCCATCCTCCTTCCGCTCAATAATGCAGGCCTTCCAGATTCGCGGATAGGGGCATGCTTTTTCCGGCAGCCCCTTCAGCCGGCGCCTGCGGTTTCGTTCGTCCCAGCGTACAACCTTCCGATGATGCCTTGACTTCCTGCCGATATGGACCATGGTAAATGTCAGGCCATCGAGGGAATGAATGATCCCGTCAATCACTTCCATGAGCTTCTTGAAGCCTTCTCCGGACAGGGCCCAGCTTCCGGTGTTCTCCATCGGTGGAAGGCAGTCATGCTCTTCCGGATCCTCGCTGGCGGCTGTCAAATCAAAATGGGATTCCGGGATACTGCCCGGGAGAATGAACTCCCGGGCATCGTCACCGCGTAAGGCAATCGGAAAGCCATCCAGTCCGATGATGTTTCCGTCCTCATCCCTTGTCGGCATGCACTTTCTCTCCTTTACGAAAACATTCCGGGCACAACCCGGTTCTCGAACTTCTTGTAGGCATCCAGGTACCATTCTTTCTTGTCCCCGTTGTAGGTCAGCTCGTAGTACATGCCGTCATTCAGATCCGTGCTGATCAGGTACTTCCAGTTCTGCAGGGCCTTGCACTTCCAGACAATGTAGGTGTCGAACTCCGGCTCCGGGTCGCTCTTGTCCAGGTGCTCCATGACATAATTCTCAACGATGATAATGGCCTCGTTATCCATTCTCCTGATCCGTCCTTTCTTCAAAGCAATGCAGGCATTCGTCATAGCACTCATCCTCGAAGGCGTAACCGTCAAAGGTGAATACCGTTTTTCCGTCCTCCGAAATGCCGTATTCCGTGCCGGCTTCGATCTTTCGGCAGTCTCCGCGGCACAGCTCTTCCGGCACGTTGTCATCCCATGCATCCCAGTGTTTGCAGGCGCCGCAGCAGCGATGCTCAAGATTCCATCTGTCTCTTTCAGCTCTGTCCAACTTCTCCGGCTCCTTTCCCCATCTTCTTCATCAGTGCATCCCTTCCGGCAGGCGTCCGGATGAAGATCTGAATGCTCATGTTGGCTTTCCGGAAACACTTCGGGCAGAGATTGAACCGGATCACCGGATCCGCAATATCATTCACAAATTCCTGCAGCGGCCCGTTATAGTTGCAGCTGTCACACTTACCAGCGTTCATCTTTCGTCTCCTTTGCTTTTGTCTCCGGATAGCCGCTCACAGTCAGCCTTAATCCGGAGGAATCGTCAACCTTTGTATTCTTTCAGTGACCCGATAATCGGATTGAACAGGCACAGCTCACCACCGACCTTTTCAGCCACTGCCTGAGCGTCTTCCACGCACCGGGTGATCCACGCGTCATAGGGGCTGGTGCTCCATCTGAGCTTATAGAACATATCCAGGCACTGCAGGAATTCGCCGTCCTTCCGGACGATCAGCCCGGTCTTTTCCCGGAGCTTCCGCAGCGTCTCCTCACTCACTTCCGTCCGCTCCTTTTCGCCCGGAGATACTCTCGGATCCCGGTCGTGCTCAGCTTGTTCGCCTTGCACTGGGTCTTGCAGTAGTTCTTCCGCCGGCACATTACGCACAGGCCGCCGCGCTTCCACTGGTCAGACCGGGATGCGATCTCCCTGCATGTATCGCACACCTGCTGGCCCTCTGGGATGACGGCTCCGCAGCACACGCAGCGCTCTTCACTGGCCATCCGTCATCCCTTCTTTCTGTCACTCTTCCGTGGCTTCCGGAACCTGTCAGCCTCCGGACAGGTGGCGAAGTGGCTGATGTAGCCGATCGCCGGTTCTCCGTTCAGCGGGGCCGTGTCCTCGGTCAGATGCCGGCCGCGCTTCACGGTGCCGTCCATCATGACGAAGGATTCCGTGGCCAGCGGATCCGGCATGAAATAAACGCTCTTCGCATCCACCGGGACAGTCTTTCCGGCCACCGTCTTGATAAAGCCGATTTCTGCACCGCAGGCCCGGCACTTGGTTGTTCTCATCATAGGCTTACTCCTTTCACATAGTTTTCAGAATCCACAGGAACAACAGAACCGCCAGGATGATCCATACAATGGTCACTTGAACCACCTCCTCGGCAGTACCCTGAACCAGAACGTGGGCGTGAAGTGCGGACAGCGGTTGGAGCAGCGGTTCCGGATCGATCCGTCACGTTTGCACCGGCACTGCCATTTGCCATCAGCTCTTTTCACTTCCTTGAAGAACACGCAGGGCTTCAGCATTTCCGGGATACCTCCTCTCTTTCTTCTCGTTTCAGATATCTCTTGACCAGCATCCGGACAGAATCTTCGCTGTTCTTTCCTTCGGCGAAGTCTGCCACCTCCTGCCAGCTCATCAGATCCAGGAAGCGAAGCTGCATGATCAGCCTCACATGCAGATCCGAAACAGATTCGATATAGCTCCTGAGCTTATTCCGCTCCGCTTCGTACAGCTTCTTCCGCTCTTCCAGTTCGTTCTTCCGGTCCACGAGCTCGGGGACACCTTCCCCGAGCTTATCGTGGGCACCGGGAGCATGCGGCATTCCGGTGAGGGAAGGAGACTTCACGCCCAGACGTTCCTCGATCATCCTGATCTCGTTCTTATCCCGCTCTATCAACTTCGCCAAATAATGCAGCTGATAGAGCTCTTTCATGGTCATGGTCCTCTTCCACCTCCGGATGTCGCTGAGTCTTCTTCAGGTCCCCGAATTTCGGGGATCATTCTTCATCGTCTTCTTCCTCATCCTCGTCCTCGTCCACATCGAACATGGACGTCTGGCCGCTGATGGGCTTCACGCAGTACCGGCCGTCATCCCTGGTCAGCTCGTAGTCACCTCCGAACTCACCGTCAAAGGCGGTCTTCATCGGGACGTTGCTTTCGGCCTTCCACTTGAACTTCGGAACCACCGCGTCCCGGTAGTCCTTCTCGTTGGTCACCGGCACCTTGTCTTTCACGATGGAGATGCTCAGCGTCACCTTGCCGGTATCGCTTTCGGCCTTATCCATCTCGGTCAGGCACTTCTGCAGCGCCTCGGTCAGATCTGCCTTCATTTCGCTGAGGATCGAGCTTCCCATACTGATGGGCATTACCTGGCTTTTCATGGTTTTCGTTCTCCTTTCATTCATCGGGATCACCAAAGTTACAGAAATCTTCCGGACCCCTTGTCCGGTTGTGAATCGTGCAGTACGGCATGGTGGAATGCCGCTCCGTGGCATGTCTGCATTCATGGCATCTGGTAATCAGCACAGCCTCCACCGGCCGGCAGCCGTCCACGTCTGACAGCGCAAAGTCGATTGCCTGACGGAATCCGGCCCGGAAGGAGCTTGCTTTCCATTGCTCCGTCCTGGATCTCAGCTTGTACAGCTTCGCCTTCATCTCATCGCGGCTTATGGCGTCTCCCACGATCGTTCACCTCTTCCTCCCATGTATCGACCACCCGGAACTGCACCTTCGGGTCTTTGTTGCTGGCGATGTACTGATCCAGCTCCAGGCGCTTTTCCGCGCCCCAGAGCTTTCGCCAGCCGTCACACCAGAAGACTTCCAGCCGGTATCGATACTGTCTCTCGGCCGGCATCAGGAGTCAGCCCTTCGGTCGAGCAGGCTTCCAACCGTCTGAGATCCGTTCTTGAAGGGCAGACCGCAGAAGCAGCAGCGGTTCTCGTAGTAGACCATCTCATGGCACCGGGGACAGGAGGGAACCTTCCCGCCGTAGCTGTCCAGCCAGATGATCTCCCGCGGCTTCTGAAACTTCCCGAAGAAGCACAGGATCCCGCGCCACATCCATGTGATCTTCATCTGGATCCGGCGCCAGAACAGCATTTTCCGGAGTTTCTTACTGGTTTCCATCCTCTTCACCTTCCTTCGGTTTCTCCTCGCAGATGATCACCTTCACATAAGGCGTCTCCGCGTAATTCTTCCGGCTCAGCATGGTCACGATCTGGCAGTCATCCGAGTAGGCCACCCCGTTCAGCGCGTCCATGACGGCCTTGGCCAGGTTGTCCAGATCCGGGCGCTTTGTCGGGAAGACTTTCCTGGCGAGCATCTGCAGCTTGTTGGCCTTCGTCTCGCTCCTGGGGATCGGAAGCCCGAAGTAGATCCGCGCCCGTAGGGGGCCGGCATCCGGTTTGTCTCCGTTCTGCCGGATCCAGGCGGCCCGGATTTCCATCTCGTAGGCCTCCGTGGTCTTCGGGGTGAAGATCCGGGCATGCCCTCCGATGACGGCCGCCCTGGGCCGTTCCTTGGGCTTGGGAATGATGGTCATGTACAATCGCTTTTCCATTCACATTCCTCCTGTCAGGTCAAACATCAGCTGACCTTCGCTCATGCTTCGTCTTGTCTTCTGCGCCGTTTTTACGGCAAAAGCGGAAGTGTTTTCCGGCTCCGGATACGCTTTTGGCCCTCTTTGATCCGCTTTGGGCCCTTCTGGCGCCGCTTCGGCCTCGGCTGTGATCTTCTCAGGGATTACTTCCGGAGGCTCCGGACGGCCCTGCTGGAAGCCCTGCAGGATGCGATCCATCCGCCAGGCGAATAACCTTCCGGACCATACCGGGGAGTAGAACATCGGCAGGTACCAGGTGTTCGGCCCACCATCGCCGGTCAGGATCGGCCCGGTTTCCGGATTCAGCAGCGCGTCTCCGATCCGGATCCGTCCTGCGCATCCGATCAGCGCCAGTTGGATGAAGCACATCATGGCCACCGTGTTGTCGATGTCTCCTGCCACGAACAGCGCCGTCTGCTGGTAGTTGATGCCCATCTTGTAGAGCCGTTCAGCTGCTGCGATCAGCGTAGCTCCGGCCCCGCATGCGCAGTCGTTGATACTGATCCATCCGCGCTCATCCAGCTGCTGCCGAACCTTTTCCTCCGGCATGGCCATGGCTGCCATCGCCTGACAGACTCCGAAGGGAGTGAAGCATTGCCCGTGAGCTTTGCTTCCCATGTCCAGCTCCATGTACATCCCGCCGAGGAAGTCCTGGAACGGGTTCCGCTCCAGGCTTTCCACCAGCAGGAGAAACAATTCGGTGAAGCGCCTGAATTCCTCCGGCGCGTACTTGTCGCGGATCCGGATGTAGGCCTTCTCGCGCTGCTCCCGGTTGTTCAGATCCACCGCGTTCGCAAGCTCGATGGCGAACAGGTTCACCATGTCGTTCCAGCGGTCCCATCCGTTGTTCCAGTTGCAGATGCCGTTGAATGCCTTCACGAAAGCTCTGGCGTCCGTTCCACGGACCGTGTTTCCGCTCATTCTTCCTCTTCCGGATCTTCCTCCGGATCCTCCGCATCGGGCTCTTCATCCGGTTCCTCCGCGGGAGCCTCCTGCTTCGGATAGATCGAATGAGTGCCGTCCTTCCACTGCTGCTCTTCCTCGCTGAGCTGGTAGCCGTTGTCAATCAGGATGCTGTAGACCTTGTCCATGTCCTCATCCTTGGTGTAGTTCCCGTTGTACTCGCTGGCGTAGCCCTTCCGCTCATCGCTTCTGACGCCGCCGCAGAGGATCCATGCCAGGATCGCCCGGCCCATCGGGATTCCTCTCCGGGCCAGCTCTGCGTAGATCGTCTCATTCTTGTCCCGGCCTTCTTCCTTCGGCATTCCGCACAGCTGCCGGAAGCGGGAGCTGTCCCAGTTGTGGTAGGTGATCTGGAAGCCACCGTTATCGTAGGAGCTGACATTGTCGAACACGTACTGCCAGAGCTTCGCTTTCAGCGCGGTTTCCTGCGTTCTGGTGGGCTTCCAGCTGGCGCAGAATGCGATCCTGTTTTCCTTCATCCGGGCATTCAGCTCCTTGGCTTCGTGCTGCTTCTTCTCCAGCGCGATCTCCGCGTCAGACTTCACGTGCTTTTCCCGCTTGGCCTTCTGCCAGATTTCGATGGTGCCCCAGGCTTCGTAGTAGTAGTATTTGCCTTCTTCCTTCGGAACCTTGACCTTCGCTTCCGGATCGAGCTTCACATCATACTTGTTCAGATGCTCCCAGCTGCTTCCGTAGCGCTGACTGGCCTGCGCCTCGGTCATCTCAGTTGCGAATGCTTTCACGTCCGGAAGCAGGCGCGTCCGCTCCTTTTTTCTCTCCTGATCCCGCTTTGCTGATTCAATCTGCTGCCGGAGATTTTCCTTGGACGTTCCGGTCAGCAGCCTGGCCTGCGTCTTCCGATCATCGATTTTGCTGATCTCCACCAGATCCGTCAGATCCCATCCGCAGTCCACCGCGTCCCTGGTCTCTTCCTCCGGAAGACTGGCCACAGCCAGGCGGCGCTCGATGGTGGATTTGCTGAAGCCGGTCCGCTCGCTGACCTGTTCCTTCGTGAAGCCGAGGTTCATCATCATCTGTATGCCCTTGGCCTGTTCATAGATCGTCAGATCCGTGCGCTGCATGTTCTCCTGCAGCATGGTCGCGATCTGTTCCTGGTGATCCATTTCCCGGATGGAGCAGGGCAGTTCTGTCAGACCGGCGGCCTTCGAGGCTTCCAGCCGGCGGTTTCCGATGACCACCAGATAGCGGTCCGGAATCGTTTTTGTCCGCATCATGTTCTTGAAGACTTCGCCGTCCTCCGTCAGGCTGTACGCGGAGTAGTATTCCCATTCGTGAGGGGTCATCTTGTGCTCCGGCTCGAACACGACCGTCAGGTTCTGCAGGATTCCGTTGGCCTTGATGCTGTTCGTCAGCTCATCGATATCTCCGATGTCCAGCCGGGGATTATCCGGATGGTGCCAGAGCTGATCAATCGGAATCATCTTGATCTCGTTCATCCGTTCGCTTCCTCCTTGCACTCGCAGTCGTTGTACTCGCAGTGATCGCAGTCACCATCACACTGCCGGCTCACGCTGAAACCAAACTTTGCTTTTCCTGGAGAGATGGATAGCGTGACCACCTCCGGATCCACAATGACGGAGAATGCGCCGTCCATGTCTTCCTCGCAGAAGTCGGCATCGTCCACCAGAAGCTCGAACACGTCCGGCATCTTCTGATGCAGGTGGAGCAGTACGCGCTTTATACCACCTTCAAGGGCCGTGATCTTGGCCTTGTCCTTTCCGAAGGGAGCGGTCCACAGCTCCAGGTCTCCGATAATGATCTTTGTGCTCTTTTCCTTGATGATCTCCATTTCTTTCGTCTCCTTTTCGTGTTGATTATTTGATCAGGCCCAGCTGCTTCAGCATCTGGGGAATCTCCTCCGCAAGCCTCTGCCAGTTTTCCACGCTGAAGATGAGGCTGTTTTCTCCGCGACTCACAGGATCACGCCAGATCAGGGCCACATTGTCCTCGCTTCCGATCCCAAAGATGCGCTCATACTTGTATCCGTTCGCAGCCCTGGATCTCACAGCGGCAATGTCAAGCGAGTCAGGCTCGCGGTTCACAGATGGGTTTTCCTTCTCCGGCTCCAGCTTTTCGTATTCCCGGCCGTTGAACTTCACCGTCTTCGGCTCTTCCTCCGGAAGCTCATCCGGCACCTCCACGCCGCTTTCACGCGCCGGCTGGCAACAGGTGGGCGAAGGCTTTTTCCTGCTGTCTGTCCGGATCACAGACAGCTGCTCGTACAGATCCGGATCCTTCAGCTTTACCGTCTGTTTGATCTGATACCAGTAGGCGCTCGGATTCTTGATTCCCTGGCTGGCCAGAAAGTCATACACGCTTTCACCGCGGCCGAAGGCTTCGATACAGCCCTGGGCCAGATCCATCATCTTGCCCATGTACTTCACTCCTTTCTCTTTGGGTTTTCCTTCCGTCAGCTGTCCAGCCGTACGCTTCAGCTGATTCTTCTGCAGGCGGTACCATGTGGCCCGGGGTGTATAGCTCGGGTATTCCTGTTCGATGTACCCAAGGACGTCACCGCCCTGCTTTTCGATCTTTTCGCAGGTCAGCGCGAATTCCAGCAGTTCAGCATCCGTTCTCATTCGTTTGGCTCCTCTTTGCTCAATGGCAGGAATCTCATGTGGTCACCGTCAAAGGCAATGTAAAAGATGCCCTTCCGGCCCTGCCGGTTCTTGTCCACGTTCACGTAGATCAGCTTCATCCCGCGGTCACCCAGGTTCTTATGCAGTCTCCGGAGATCCTCGTTCTTCAGCTCGTCCACGTCCGGATCGTGCAGCAGGAGGAAGATGTTCGCGTCCTGCTCAATGGCTCCGGATTCCCGGGCATCGTTCATGGTAGGGGGTCTTTTCTCTTTCGCGTTCCCGCGGTTCAGCTGGGACAGGGCGATGATCGGGATGTTCAGCTCCTGGGCCAGACGCTTCAGTCCCCGGCTGATGTCGGATACTTCCTCCTGCCGGTTGCTCCGCTTCTTGCTGCCCTCCAGCAGCTGCAGGTAGTCCACGCAGATCAGGTCGATCCCGCCGTCTTCGTACAGCATGAAGGCTGCCCTCCGGATGTCCTCCACGGTGTAGCCGTCCGTGCAGTAGAAGATCTGTTTGCTGACCAGGGTGGGAATGCTTTCGGCCAGTTTGATCCAGCCGTCCTCGCTGATCTCTCCGCTGGTGATCTCGCTCAGGTTCACCATGCTGGCCGAGGCGAATTCACGTTCCATCAGCTCGTTGACCTTCATCTCCATCGTGATGTACAGAACCCGTTTGCCCTGCTTCGCCGCGTTCAGACAGATCGTCATGGCGAAGATCGACTTTCCGACCGAAGGCCGGGCGCCGATGATCATCAGCTTCGATCCGTACAGACCGCCGGTCATCTTGTCCAGGGGTCCCAGGCCCGTCATGATCCGGTTGTCCGGATGGTCTTCTCGCTTCTGCGCATCGCTCAGCTGCTCATAGGTATCGATGACAGCCTGTTCCTGATTTACCAGCTTGATCCCGCCGTCACCCTTGACCTTCCGGATATCCAGCGCGGCGGTCTCTCGGATCTCGTCCACGTTCTTTTCGGGTTCAGCTGATGCCTGGATCAGACTCTCGCCGATACCTCTCAGCCTCCTCCGGGTGGCGCATTCCCTCACGATCCGGATGTAGCTCTTCACGTTTGCGGTCGTGACTACGGAGCTGACCAGCTTCGGCAGGTACGCTGCGCCTCCGATGATCTCGATGCGATTGGCCTTCTGCAGCTCTGCGTACATGGTGACCAGATCGACTGGCGTTCCGGCCCGGCTCAGATCCTTCATCGCATTCAGAATCAGCCTGTGTGCCGGCTCGCTGAAGTCATCCGGATCCATTTCAACAACAGCCTTCCGCGCCTTATCGCTCTGCATCGCCGCGCCGAGCTCGTTGATCTCCGCTTCAATGTTGGTGTACGCATTCATTCAGCTCACCATCCCATGAAGACGTGATCCTTCGGCAGAAGAGGATCCTCTTCGGCCTTCTTCTGCTCTCCGGCTGCGATGTTCTGGCAGCACTTCCGCAGGTAGCTCAGAACCGTCTTTCCCTGGTCAACGCAGGCGCTGATCCCGGCCAGCACGGTGTCCTTTCCAAAGTCCGCATACAGGTCAATGAGCTTGTCCCATGTGGCCGGATTCTTCGGGAATCCTGCGGCCTCCGCAGCATCCAGAATCTCGTTATGGTCCTGCTGGATCCGGAGAAGATCATCTCCTTCGTCCGGAGGAGGAGGCGGAGGCGTCTCCTCCTTCTTCTCTATCTCTATCTCTTTCTCTATCTCTCCGTAACGGTCGCGTAACAGCGGCGTAACAGTGTTACGCTTTCTCATGTTCCGCATGCGCTCAGCGGCAGATGTTTCAGAGCCTACATTCTCGACAGCGTAAGGCAGGAAGAAGTTTTCGTTATCCGAACTCTCTGCCAGACCGCAGTGCGAGAGGTAGATCAGCGTGGCTGCCACATCGTCCGGCTTTTCATCCAGATCCAGCGCCAGCTCCGTGGAGATGTCCTGTTCCAGGTGATCGAACCGGATGATTCCATCCGTCTTCATCGCCTTCAGTTGCAGCTTCAGGTAGATGATCAGGTAGGTGTCACCGCCGGCCATGTTCCGCAGCTTCTTGATCCGCTTACTGGCGAAGAAGTCTTCTTTCAGCTTCAGCCAGTAGTACCGTTTCCCTGATGCCATTCAAGCTCACATCCTTTCGGAGGGGCCGGAGGCGAATTCCGGCCCCATGGTCATCAGAACGGAAGATCGTCCGTTTCCACCGCGGTGAATCCTCCCGGAGCGGCCGGAGCAGCTGCGGGATACGGTGCATTCTGCGGAGCGTATGCCATCTGCTGCTGCGCGTACTGCGGTGCAGGCTGTGCAGAGTACCCGGGCTGTGGAGCGTATCCCTGAGGCGCCTGAGCGTACCCAGGAGCCGGAGCAGCTGACGGACTGGCGTATCCCTGCGCCGGAGCCGGAGCGGCTCCCTGGCCATCTCTGGGCGTCAGGAACTCGACCTCGTTGGCCGTGACTTCCAGATTGGCGTGAACCTGTCCATCGTTCCCGGTGTAGGTGCTCACGTCCACCGTGCCGCAGATGTACACCTTCCGGCCTTTGGCCAGGTACTTCGCGCAGTTTTCTCCGAGTTCGCGCCATGCGGTGACCCGGTAGAACTTCGCCTGGGCCTGCTGGCCGGCATCCCGCTGCGCCTTCGACAGCGGCTTATTCACAGCCACAGAGAAGCTGCACACATTGATCCCGGTCTGCGTGGTGCGCAGCTCCGGATCCTTCGTCAGGTTTCCGATAAACTCAATCCTGTCCATCTGTCTTTTCCTCCATCTTCTTCTTGCGCTGATAGGCGCCCATCCCGGTCACAGCCAGGACCAGAGAATCATTGATCAGGCCGTAGCCGCTCTCTCCGCTGTCGATCAGGCTCTTGATGTCGGCCGTCAGGATATCCAGGGCCGCGGCCTTGCTGACCAGCTCCTCGTAGTGATCGGCATCGATCGTCACCAGGCCGACATCCGCCAGCAGTTCAGCTTCTTCCTCGGTGAGGATGTCTCCATCGGTGTAGTTGGGGTTCGGGTATCCGCGTTTGATCTCGCTCATGGTTTGTAGCTCCTTTCACAGATAGTTCTTTCTGATCGTCTTCATCCACAGCTCATGGCCATGGATCCTTTCAAATGCTTGCTGGGCTTCCTGCTTCAGTTGCAGGCCCTTCTCCAGATCGTACTGAGCGCCGCCGTCTCCGGTGTGGTGCCTGTGGCAAAGCCAGACCTTGAGGCCGTATTTCTCGCTGATCTTCCGGTTGGCCACACCGGCGAAGATGTGGTGTTCTTCCAGTCCGATCTTTGCGGAGCAGAACCAGCATTCTTTCTCGGTCTGCAGAATGGATTCAGCCATTGCCGTCTCCCTTCTGCGGGTGAGCTGCTTCGTACTCAGCCCACTTTGCTTTCATCCTGGCCAGCTCTTCCGGCGTTTCCGTCTCGATCCCAAGCGCCTTGGCCTCCTGGATCGCGCCGTCTATCACTCTGGCCATCTCCTTTGTGTCCATCTTGTGGCTGTCCTTGTAGACCTTCCACATGTTGCATGTCACGCCGTTCACCTCGCGCTGGTCGTAGAGGACTGCATACTTGTAGTAGTCCGTGGCGTCCACATCCCGCGGGAGGATGAACATCAGATACTTTCCGTCAGCTGTTCTGGCCAGCGGTCCGTAGCTGGTGATCAGCCGGGCCTTCACTTCTTCCTCAGATTCCGGAGTCTCGGCCGCGATCTTGTTCACCAGCACGTGGAAGTAGCTGTTCGCGTTCTTGCTCCGGATCTTCCGGTGCTTCTTGATCTCGATGTCGCAGTCATACTTGGCCAGCTCATCGAACCGGTCTCCGTCAATCTTCTCCTTGGTGAAGAAGGTGACGATCCATCCGGAGCCGTCTCTGCTGCGGAACATCTCCTTCAGCCTGCCGATCATTCGACCACCCATTTCTCCTTGTAGATCTCCAGCAGCTCCGGCTTCGTGTGCAGCCATGCCCAGAAGTTCCGGATGTGAACCTCCGCCGGCTCGATCAGGTTCCGGTCGTAGCTTTCCACGTACAGATCCCGGCCATCGCTCACCAGGTAATCAAACCGCCGGGCTTCCGGCAGCGCCTGCAGGTAAAGCGGGTGCTGGGAGCAGTGCAGGTACTTTCCGTAGACGTCCGAGCTTCCGAGGCTCGTTGTCCGGAATTTCACATCGTAGATGACACCGGCCTTGACCACATCGCAGATGCCGTAGATCCAGAAGTCCTGGCCGGCCACCGTGAGGTCACAGCTCACAGGGACCTGGATCTGACCGCCGGTGATGATGTCCGCGATCTTCTTCGCGCCATCGTAGTTATCCGGAAACTTCCTGCATTCATTGACCTCGCCGGTCACAGGGTTCACGGAGTCCAGCAGAACCGTCTCCACCACGTTCTCGCCGCTGGCGATCCGGTAGCACAGGTTCTCGAAGTTGGTACCGGCAATCATGGCCTCGCTCGGCTCGCGCGGTTCGCGCTTCAGCGTGGACAGAAAGTCTGCCATCGCATCATCCGCGTATTCCTCCATGCAGTCGAAGGTGTAGGCCCAGCTCTCGATCAGCGTCTTGGTAATCTTCAGCCTCACTTCTGATCACCTGCCGGAACGTAGGAGGCCGTGGCCTTCTCGTACTTCAGCCCCAGGCTGGCGCACTTCTGATTGAGCATCATTCCGCATTCCTTCTTGCTGGTCAGCGCATGGGGCATATCCGCGATGGCCTTCATGCAGGCATTGGCGCTGTCCTGATCGGTCACGCCTTCCAGCATGTCCTTCACGCCTTCAATGACCTTTCGATAGGTTTCCATCTGATCGGCTACAGCTGCGTTCTCCTGGATCATGTTCTTCCGGGCTGTGTCGAACAGCTTGGCCATGAAGTCATTCGGAACGCCGCTGCTCAGATCCGGGATCTCCACATGGCCATGGATGCCGTGGCAGCCTTTGGCGAAGAATTCATCCTCCGGAGAGAAGCAGGCCCAGCGCTTATTGCCGAGCATCTGGATGTAGGCACCGAAGTCGATGCCGGTCCATACGATGTTCTTGAAGGAACCCTCGCAGCGGAGGCGCTGCTTCGTGCTGCCATCGTTCTCGGTCTTCTCATCGCAGTGGAAGATGAAGATTACGTTCTTGTTCATGACCGTCTTGATCTTGTTCACGAAGCTTTCGATCTCGGTCTTCACATGGCCAAAGCCCCGCATGGGATTCCAGGCACCGGCCTTCGTCTTGGCGTCCGGCTTCGTCCGGAAGGCCCAGTCCTTGAGGTAGTCCACCAGGCTGCCGGCCGTATCGATGACAATGGTCTTTGCGGCCTTGGCCTGATCAGTCTCCAGATCCTTCAGCACTTCCTCGTAGGTGCTGGCGCTCAGGACGTTGGCGTTCATCCGGTGGATGGGATTCGTCCGACCTACGCCGTGCTCCAGGTCGATCAGGAGTGTATCGGCGCCCATGTTTCCATCGCTCAGGGCGAGGGTAGTCTTTCCGATGCCGGGCGCTCCGTAGAGGATCACGCCGAAGGTCTGTTTGCTGAAGTCAAGTTCATAACCGTGCTGAATCATTTCTGTTCTCCTTTCATCAATCGAGGAATGCGGGATCCGCATCCGTTTCTTCTACGCAGTTGTTACAACCGATCACGATGCCGTCCTGCAGGTAGAAGGTATCTGCTTCGTCTCCGCAGATCGGGCAGTGAACGGGATCGGGCTCAGGGTATCCATTGAGTTCTGCGTCCCTGATCCAGGGTGCATCCGGTAAATCTTGCATTTTCAGCCTCCTTTCGGTAGAATTGGGTCGGATTCTTTAGTCCGGGGCCGTTACCTGTTGCAGCAGGTGCGGCCTTTTCAATTTGAGCGGATCACCCGCCCTCCGATGCTGGTGGCCAGTGCTCCGGCTTCCCGGCGGCTCGTGAACTCCATTGCGTGACTCTGAAGCTTGGTGACCACGTAGCCAGGGATCATCGGAATCCTGTCTCCCTTGTGGTAGCCTTCATACGTCCGACCAAGGCCGGCGATGTACAGGTTTCCGACCATGACCATCCAGCGGTTCTGGAAGTCTGGCATCATGTCATGCTCATAAGCCACAGCACGCCACCTCCCAGCACAGCAGTCACCGCGCAGATGAAGCAGATCAGTGATCGGCGTCCTGCGACTTCCTCCGGAGTCATCTCCACGTAGTACACCGGACGGCCTCCGGGGCCAGGGTACCTGCGGTAGCCCTTGAACTTCCGGTAATGGGTCTTCATCGGATCATCCACCCCGCAATCCACAGTCCAGCGAAGGCGAACATGCACAGCACCGTGAGCACTTCGTCCCGTATCTTCTCCCGGCGTTTCCGGCGCTTCTCTGCCTCCACGCAGACCGCCATCAGGTATTCCCGCATCCGGCTTTCCTCCTTACTTTTTGGCCTGTCTTGCAATCCATTCCTTAAGCTGATCAATTGGGATAAGAACACGTTTCCCGACAGCAAAGGAGGGTAACGGATCATCCTTGCGTTTAATGAACCTGTCGAGAAGGTTCAAACCGACACCAATGGATGCCGCAGCCTCCTTTCTTGTCATTGTCAGTTTTTCCATTTCCGCATCTCCTCTCTTTCATGTCTAGCTTTCGTCCTGGCCTCCAGCGCTTCTCTGGCCCCGGGCTGCTTCAGATACTCCCGAAGGCCAGAGATGATGCACTGGCCAAACCGCTTCCCGGTTTCCTCCGGGATCTGGCTGATGACTGTTTTCCTCCTGCCTCCTATTCC
>ODAI011502425.1_pt1 | contig 19053 bp, 11 predicted proteins | sample 1539321 | NCBI WGS metagenome assembly ODAI01 (sample SAMN02144231, study PRJEB22623) | gut metagenome | biome: sheep rumen | host: Ovis aries | place: New Zealand
ATTCCCGTCTCCCAGAAATCCGCAGCATCAAGTCGCGGGGTGTGGTCGGGAATGATCGTACCAGTGAATCCGCACTTTTCGTAGATCGCCATCGCACGCTTCATGTCGACGTATCCGTCATCGATGAACACCTCGCTGTAGCGCGGAAGCGTCCCGGACGTGTTGCGGAAATGCACGTAGCCGATCCTCCCGGACGAGGCAAACTCCTCAATTGCGGCGTAGATGTCGATGCCGCGCATGGTCGAGATCGTGCCTTGGCAGAATTCCAGGCAGTTGGCTGGCGAATCTACGAGCGCGAGCAGCTTGCGCATCCCTTCCACGGAAGTGAGCGGACGGAACGTGCCCTTCAGGTACTCTATCGGCGGATCATCAGGATGAGCGCAAAGCTTCATGCCATATTTCTCGGCGACGGGGCATAGGTTCTCGAGGAAATACTTGAGCCGGCCCCAATGCTGTTCGGGCGTCGTCGGAGGCAAAACGTCCACAGCGCTCCGACGCTCGATCTCGGTGTTGAACCAGAACCGGCGCGAGGGAAGCGGCGAATGATCCACCTTGTCTTCGTCGAACTTCTTGATGGCCGCCGCGCCGCGTCCGTCGCCGTTGTTGACTTCGGAATAGTAGCCCTGCACGCCGCAGCAGCTGAAGTTGTAGCCGAAGCACTTGATGCCGACCTCGCCCGCGTTCGTCACGGTCTTTACGAGGTTTGCCATCTGCTCGTCCTTTCCCGGCTCGTCAAGGACGACGTGGTCGATGTGCTGCGGATGGAAGTTTTCGATTCCATCAAGTACAAGGCCGTGCTTCTTCGCCTGAAGGAATATGCGCTCGAAATCCTCGGCATGCCACACGCCGTCGCCTGCTCCGAACGGCACCCACGCTATCACAGTTTCGCATCCAAGCTGACGCGCCATCGCGAGATGGCGGTCGCTCCACTTTTCGGGATGCATCGCAAGTCCGAGTTTCATCTTATTTCTCCCTCATCTTTGATGTGTCATCCTCGCAACTGGCCGGATAGAGCTGAATCGTCGACCCGCCGTCCATGACAACGCGCGCGCCTTGGAATCCACGCGCTTCGTCAGACGAGAAGTAGAGCACCGCGTCAGCAACGTCCTTACCTGTCGCTTCCCGTCCAGTCGGGACGAGCGAACGCCGCTGCGCCTTGATTTTATCGGAAAGGAACTGCCAGCGGCTTGTCCAGATGAACCCTGGCGCAACCATGTTCACGCGGATTCCCTTTGGCGCGAGATCGACGGCGAAGGCTTTCATCATGGAGTCCATCGCGCCCTTTGAGGCCACGTACGTGATTCGGTTGCGGTTCACGCGCTCCGAAGAGTTCGAGCCGACGAAAACGACGACCCCGCGCTGTCCCGTGGCCGAATTGGGCTCCTGTCGCATGAAGAACCTGTTCGCCGCAATCTGGACGAGCCTGAACCCGCCGAGGACATTCACCTGCAGGACGGAGAGAAACTGGTCGTCCGTCGTTTCGAGGCAAGTACCCTGTCCGAGCCCGAAGTTCGCGGCGTTCGAGACGACGACGTCAAGACGTTCGGCCTCCCTCTCGATGACATCCATCATCGCCTCAACGTCCGAACGCAGCGACACATCGCACTTGACGCCCCTGAATCCCGCAAGTCCGCGTGACTCAAGCGCCTTGACGCCTTCAGCTACGGACGCCTCGCTAGACCCGCAGAAAAACACCTTCGCCCCCTCCCGAAGGAAAGAGTCCACTATTTCAAGCCCCGTATTTCGTGCTCCGCCCGTTACGACGACGACTTTTCCTTCAAAACGCCCCATAATCTTATTTCTCCTTTCTCATGACAAAGACTCCTCCAGCTCTGGTCGCATCATGCTCGGAATCGCTTTTCGGCAAGTTTCCGGTCGTGACATAGATGCAATCACCAACAGCACATGCGCTTGTCACCTTCGCCATCGGGAAACTCGTCGTCTCAATAAGCCGCCCGTCCGACGATCTATGTTCCAGCCGATATCCGTCCCATACGGCAACATACATACTCCCATCTTCAGGATCGACACACATCCCATCCGGAACGCCAGGACCTGCGAAATCGCGGCAGACGGCGCGTCGGTTCGAAACAGTCTTTGTCTCATCGTCGAAGTCGTACGCATAGAGTACACGCTCGTCGCTTACGACAAAGTACATCGTCCTGCGGTCGGGGGAAAGACCCATTCCATTGGGCATCCCTTTAGTCTCGGATTCAATGCATACAAACTCGCCCGTCCGCGAGTCGAAGCGCCATAGCTCGCCGCGCACCGACGGACGGATTGGCGCGACGCCGCAGAAGAACACTCCTTCCCCGACGTCTATCACATCGTTGAACCGCGTATCCCCGTGTCCAGATAGCGTCCATTTGCGTCCGGGAACGCCTCCGAATTCGGAAATGTAGACCTCGCACCGCTCGGCAAAAAGGAGAAGCCGTCCATTCGGGGCGAACTCTACCGCACCGATTTTCCCAAGCCCAGGCGCGAAACGATCGAATCCGTTCGTTGGCGCGTCAAAGCGCTGCCGCATAACCTCTCCGGCCGTGATATCGACCCAATAGAGAGTCCGTTCCGCGCCATTCCAGCGCGGCCCCTCCGCGACGATACATGCGGAATCAGAAAACAGCTCTACATTCATTCTGTCACCCGGTTCCTTTTGAACGTCCAGAGGAACGACGCAAAGACTGCGACTGCGCCGGCAACATAGGCCACTCCGAGAATGGCAAAACCGATCTCGAATCCGCGCATTCCGCACTTGTCGGAAAGCGCACCTATCATCAGCGGAGAGAGCGAACCGATGAAAAAGGCGATCATCGTCATCATGCCTTCCGCCGTCGATCGATATTCCGGTGGAACGACGTCAAAAAGCGATGCGTGGGTGTTGACCTCGCATAGCCCCCTGAACACTCCGTATGCGACTACCGATGTCCATACGGCAAGAATGCTTTGCGAGAAACCGATCATGGCGAGAGTAGGCGCACCAAGGACAAGCGACGCCGTCTGAAGAGCAAGTCTGAAACGCGGACATTTCTTCACGAACCGATCTGTTATCACCGCCCCGCTCATGATCGCTGCGAATGCGGCGATATGGTGGTAGAGCATCGTGCCGTTTCCCGCAGCCCCAACGGAAAGCTCGAACTTGCGGGCGACAAACTTCGGAGCCCAGCTAAGGTAGGCGTTGTTCGCGAAGACCACGGCCACGAAACCAAGCGTCGCAAGCATCGCCGACGGATTGCAGAAGTAGGCGCGGAGCGACTGGGAGAGTGTGGGAGTGGAGGAGTGGGGGAGTCGGGGAGTTTCGGTTGCCCGTTCGCCATCCTTCAACGCCCAGATGAAGGCAATACCGAGAATGAATCCGAGACCACCGAATGTGAAGAACACGGGCCGCCATCCGCCGAAGAGATGCAGCGCCCATGCGACAAGGGCACCCGAGAACATAAGCCCTACGTAGAGCGCGGACTGATGGATGCTGAGCGCGATGGAGCGTGTCTCCTTGTGGTGCGAGGCGATAAGCGCAAACGCGCTCGGCGCGTAAAACGACTCGCCGCCGCCTGTCGCGATGGACCGGAAGAAGACGAGTCCGCAGAGTCCGCCGACAAAGCCCGTGCAGGCGGTCATAAGCGACCAGAAGAGAAGCGACGCGGTTATGATCCACTTCCGGCTGAACCTGTCGCCGAGGAATCCCGCGAGCGGAGTTGTCACCGCAAGCGTGCAGAAAAGCGATGTGTTTACAACGCCGATCTGCAAGTCCGTAAGGTGCAGATCCTCCTGAATCGGAATCGTCAGCAGCCCGAACAGCACCCTGTCGGCCTGGTGAAAGAAGAAGGCGCACGACAGAAGCGCCAGCATGATCCACTTGTATGTTTTCATTACTTGTGGATTGTAGCAAATCACCTCGATCCGAATCAAGACAAATAGAACTATTTCAGACAAAGAAAACGTATGGTTTCAAATAATCATTATCCGAACACTTGTCAAACTGTCTACATCATTTCGGGAAATCTTGATGCTCCTTTTGTCTTTACCGGAGACGACCATCGCCCCCTTCTGTCGCCATATACGAATGCGGATGTGTAAAAGGACACTCACATCAGTTCAATTTGAAAAGACTGTCGGCGGGGATGACGAAATCGAGCATGTGTTCTGTGCGAATCGACGGGGCGAGCGCACCATCGTAGACAAGAGCGGTACGCACGGAAACGCCGGGACGGAATCCGACGGCCTTTGCCTTGTCGCCTATCTCGTCCGCAATCTCGGCTCCAATGCTGCTGCGACGCTTTATCTCGACGACATAAGCCGTCGTCTTCGTCTGAATCAGCAAATCGACCTGTACGCCGCAGGTTGCGCCTTCCCGTGCGCGGCGATACGGTGCCGCCGACAGCAGCGACGCTCCGTCTATGCCAAGCACGGGAAGCAGTGAACGGAAATTGGACACGACGAGATTTTCGAACTGGAGCCCCTTCACCGCATCCCACCCTTTCAGCGCAGCAAGCGAATCGAATTTGAAAAGCCCCGACTCTATCTCTTTCGCATTCGGCTCCACATGATGCAGATAGAACCGTGTATAGTTGTCCTTGAGCCGATAGCGAACGGCGCGACCCGTCCGTCCGGTGCATGGGTTTATGCCGCTGTCCCTTGAAACAAACCCGGCAAGTTCAAGTTCTGTCAGATACTCCACGAGATGCCCGTTGCGTTCCGATCCCATGTCCTCGGCAATCTCTGCGGCCGACTTCGACCCGTACGCTATGGCACGCAGAAGCGACTTGCGCTCCTGTGCCTTCTTTCCAAATATCTGGTTGAATATCTGGTTGAAATCTCGGAAAAGCATCCCTTCGCGCGTGAAGCACAGCTGCCGGATGTTCTCGTCGGACGACAGTCCCGGATTTATCTCCTATCCGCTATTTGGCAGTATGACATCAAATTTCGGGCACGAAATCAACCTCATGCCATATCTCGTGCCCAAAATCCTATATGCCAATTCAGGCACGAAATCCACTGGAACATACTTTTCGTGCCCAGTTTGCCATTAATCGGCTCCTGGCATACCATGGGGTCTGACCCCATGGTATGAGCATCGTTTTCTTTTCCTGTTCGACGCAGGACCTTCGCGCTACTCGGCAATTTCAATCCGCCGAATCTCGCGCGGGGCAAGGGTCAGCTGTCCGGGAAGACCTTTCAAGGCACAGGATACCGTGATCTCTTCCGGCGTCAGGTTCGCCACAAACGCGCAGACCTTGCCTGTCGTGCCGCTACGGTAGCGATAACCCAATACGCCGGGCATCTCGCCGAAAATGGTCGGCGAAAGCTCCGCATTTGGATTTGCCCAGTCCGGAAAGCTCTTGCGCCCCAGCATCGTCAGTCTGCATACCGGCACTGCATCCGTAAATTCAACCTCGCCCAGCAGCTCTCCGTACGCGAGGCAGTCGAGGTTCGCCTGCCGAAAACCGACAAGCTGCCTGACCATGGACACCTTCCCCGGACAATCCATGAGAAGTGTATGGTACCATCCCAGCGCCTGGCCCCAAAGGAGTTCTCGCGTCTGCATGGCCCAGAATGTGTCATCGTCGTCGTCATGGTTCTCCGGCGAACCGAAATATGTGACATATCCGTTGTACACCGCATGCCAGAACGGGACGTCGTCCGGTGCTCGCTGCGTGACCGTCAGATGCCCGTCGACCACGTCATTGAAGGCATCGACCGACCCCTCGTCCAACATGAAGCCGCCGTAATTCATGGCCACGTCATGAGTCCGCGAGCAGATTTCATGTACCGATTCGTAAAACCATGAGCCTCCGCCGGGACGGTGATCGTGACATCCGCCGTAGCAGGACTTCGCCGGACAGGATGACACCTGATCCTGAAAAACCGATCTTGCGCCAAGTTCAAATATGCGTGTCGTGTAGTCCACAATGCATTCCCGCCATTTGACGACCCCCGGACACATCTGCACCAGTTCCGGCGGATTATCTTCAAGGCGGCCGTACTGCTCAATCCAATAATTGCCGCCTTCGTCCCTTACCGAATACGGCTCTGCGAACCTGAAACCCAGAAGCGATCTGGAATAGAGCCGAGGCAAAGTGTATAGAAGCGGCTCCTGTCCGATTGAACGGCAGTACGCGATACACTCCTTCACCCCTTCGCCTTCCGGGAAATACTCCGGATAGTGGCCGAGTTCCCATGGCACCGCCTGCCAGCGATGCCAATGGAGACCTGCAGTCGTTTCCGGGAACAGCTGCCTGGCACGCGTCAGCGCATTCGACGCGGCTGCGGCGTTGCCGTGGAAATTGAACCAGAGCGGAATCTCGCACAGGCGGCGAGGATAATCGTCGCGGTCAAGTATGCGTCCCTTGCGGCTCCAGGGTGCTGTCATCGCCCATTTCCGGTAGATTCGCGCCGCCTCCCACCAATCGCCCTTGAACGCGGCGACCGTCACCTCGAATCCGCAGCGGGGCTCGGGCGAGGAAAACGAAACGTCGCGATCTCCGGTTATGACAAGCGTCTTCGTGTTGACACGGTCGTCATGCGCTGCAATGTAGAGGCCTGCGTCGCCAATGATGAAAGCGGTCATCATAGGAACGTACGCCAAAACACCATGCGCTTGCGCTTCCTTGTCGTAACCTGCCTTCCGCCGCAGCTTCGCGCCGAAATCCGCGCGAGGCTCCAGGAAATCCGCCTCGCATGGGTTGACGACATTGCAGAGAACCGGATAATGCGTATTGTGCAAAGCATAATGCGGCGAGTGGACATCCGCTCCGATCGTCCAACGGCTCGTGCCGTCCTCGGCAAAACGCACTCGTGCCCACACGTCAACCTCGCCTTCGGAAAGCGCAATCCCCGTCCAGAAGAATGTCGCGCCGTCCGCCTCACGACGAAACTTGCGCGCACGGGCAGCAGTGTGGTTGTCGATGAAGACGGCCTTGGTGCGATCTCCCGGGGCGCGGACGTCACGCAGCTCTATTTCCCAGAGATCGGCAAGTGTTTTGCCCGCCGAAGGGCACGGGCTGAACAAATTCGTCCAGTGACGATGCTCTTCCACGCGCCAACGATCTTTCGGTTCGCCGCCCGGATTCACAAACCGCGCATCCCCTGCCAGCCGGTTCACAATCGACTTGACGCCAAAGCCGTTTTCCGCCGAATCGAATTCTATGCCGAGATATTCATTGCCGATTATCTCGGCCGATGCGGTTCCGGACAGGATACCGACAGTCAGGATGCAAATCATTTTCAGCTTCATTCCTGCTCTCCCGTTTGTTTCAGCCTCCATCGAAGCCCATGCCGGAGCTTCTGAGGGATTTCAGCATGACAGCGTTTCATCTCCATATTATCTGCCTGCGACTTCCCAGGTCACTTTCACCTCTGTTTCGTGCACAGGATCGTCAAGCACGATAACCGCACGCAACGGCTTCGATTTCGCGTGCTCCTCGACCTGGGATCCCGCACCATCCGGAAGCTGTTGCCGCTCCAGATGCCAACTCGCCCCGTTTACGGACACCTTGCAAAAAACTTCGGCATTGCCATCCTTTGCGGTGAACTTGTACAAGCCGGCATCAACATCCTCGACCCTTCCGTACGTCGTAAGCGCCGTCTCGAACTTTCCCTTGCCGTTGAATGTCACTTTGTCCGCGACAACAATCCTCCCTTCTGCGCGACAGTATTCCAAAGACCGCGTCAGCGACAAGAGATTGGTCACATCGCGGTAGGCGCTCTTCATGTCGTATTCGACAAAATCCCTGTCGTCAGAAAATACCGCCTGCACAACCTTCGCCCGCGACATCACGCCCTTCGACTGAAGATGTCCGTCAACCCTCGGAACCGGATGTCCGAAGGAATTCCGCATGGGATTCTCAAATCGCTTGGGGCCGAAAGTATCAAGGCCATACTTGGAGTTCCCAGGATCGCCCATGACCTCTATACCGCCGACAGCTATGCAGTACGAGCCGATGTCGTGGTGTCCGTGCGGTCGGTCGTTGTGTCCTCCCTGAATCGCGGCATAAAGACCTTTGTCCCCGGCATCGGCGGGATTCGGCCTGCACACAAGCTGTCCGATCTCTTCCGGATACCAGGATCGCAGCGGATATACAAATGGAGTATGGGGCTTTTCATGCGCGGACACTTGAATCTGTTGCTCGCCTGCGCGCAAAATGGCATCGGCAATGCCCCCCGAAAAGGCAATCGCGCGTACAGGTCCCCGGTACTCCGGCCAGATAAATTCGCCAAGACGCTGTGTAGCGGAAAAGTCGCCGATGTTGCTGTCACCAAATGATGGGCCGCACTTGTCGCGATACATGCTTTCGAACGAGGAAAGATACGCTTTCTTTGCAAATGGCGTTATGAAAGAAAGAAAACTCCCCGTTGCGCGCCGCGTCCAAAGGGCAAGGCGCATGTACTGTCCGAAGCCATACGACCAGTAGGACCGACCCTCTAAGCAAAGTCCATCCTCGGTAAAGCCCGCGAGGTACGACTTCGTGGAGCGTTCAGCCAGCTCGATTGCCTCTGCGCGCTCCTGCGGGTCATCCAGCACATGGATAGCAGACACCGCCATGTACTCGCAGCAGGCGGCATTCCAGTTTCCGTAGCCGTACAGCCAACCACATCCGTTCGCCTTGGCCACACCGCATTCTCTCGCGATGCCGAGGAACGTATCGAGGCAGTTCCGCCTAAGTGCAGCAACCGCGCGCGCCCGGACGTCCTGCGGCAACCGCTCCCGCAAGACATCAAGAACCACGGCTATCTCCTGCGCAATCTGTCCGTTGCCGAGCTCGACTATGTGAATCTCGCCGTTGAAGGCACGGCATTCACGGTCGTGGTAACGTCCCGTCCAGCAGCGTCGCGTGGAGAACATCTCGAGGTACTCCACTATTTTCGGAAGAAACGCACCTTTGTTCTCAAGGCATTCGGCAAGGGCAAGTTTCGCCAAGTTGGCCTTGCATTCCTGCAGCGGACGTGTCCACTCCCCGTATTCCTTGTAGCGCGAGTCGTCGGGAACGGGCATTGGCTTCGCGGCGACATCCCTTGCATCGTTCACGAATTCTGCTGCCGCACCTGTCGCCGCCAAATTTGCCCAGAAATCCCGATTGTCAATTCGGGTTTCGGGAAAACCAGCCTCTGGGCGCAGCCTCTTCCGTATTTCACCTATCCTGTCCGCGTCCTGCGGCTTAAGCTGGACGTAGCGGTACTTGTACAGGCGCAGGGTATTTGCAGGAATCGGCTCGTCCGCATCCACCTCTCCGCGCTCCGGCTCGCTCGCAGAGACGAATTTTCCGTCAAACGACAGTGTGCATTTCGCCGGCGTGTCGTCCGCGTTCCACACAAGAATCCCCGTCTCGCCGTTCGCACCGTCCCAGCGGTTGGCGATGAGCTTGTCCCCGCCAGATACGGAAAAGCCCTCGTCCGCCTTGAAAGTCCCGCCGAGAAGCGTTGCCGTGTTCTTTCGCCTGAAGTCGCTCACGCATTTGAGGTAGTCGCGGTTCGTCCGCCAAGTATCGGACTTCATCAACTCGATTTCCGCAGGCTTGCTGACGATTTTGCCGTAGTATCCGTCCGGCGGTTCCTCGCCGCGCTCGACGTAAGCCCTGTCGGCCCGATACCGTACCTCGAAGTCGACACGCAGGTTTGTGACGGCGCAAGCGTTGGCGCGCTTTCGCGTACAAAGCGGCGTGGAGTTTCGATCGCACATTATAAGCTCCGGAAATGTATAGAACGTCATCTCTGGATACATGTCGCACGAATTGCCGTCCACAAAGCGGTTTGCCGCGTTGTAGCCTTCTTCGGTTACATAGAACAGTCCCTGGTAGAGCGCGACAGAATCGAGAATCGTGTCGTTGAACGACTCGCTCCAGAGCACAAAGTCCGGATCGTCCCTGTGCATAGAGTCTATGACATTCAGAAGCATTGTTTCACGGTCTCGTGTGTACACGAACTCTCCAGGTCTGTGCCCGTGGCGGCTGTCGAAGCAAGCGCCAGGCCACTGCTTTCCGATCTGGTCGTAGAAGAACCCCTGAAAGCCGAGCGACTTTGCGTCCCTGCATATCTTCAGCATCTGCGCCCTCCATTCCGGCGACGACGGACAGGCCACATCGAACGTCACGCCTGGGTGATCTTTGAATTTCACCCAGTACTCGCTCATCGGACTGCCGTCCCGTTTCACAATCGGGCACTTGAAGCCTTTCTCCTCATACCATTTCGTGCCTCCCTGCTGCTGGAGCTGCCCATTGGAATAAACCGATACATGAAGGCCTCTGTCCTGAAGCCGTTTGATGCCTTTCACAAGAGCGGCACGTCCGCCCATAGCGGGATCGGGATCGAATTCTGGGTAGAAGTTGTCGTGTCCGCCCACGCCCCAGCCGTGGAACTCGACGTGGCGGAACCCGTGCGCCAGCGCGGCGTCGCCAAGGGAGTCGAACTCGGTGTAGGGCCACGTGATCTCGCCGTTCTGCTGCTTGAGGATAACCATCATAAAGCCAGTGAAGTTCTTCCTAACGGAATCAGGTATACTCACAACCTTATGGCATGTGTCCCACCATGTACGGTACCTCTTTGCAGCCACACGCCAGGCCCCTGCATACTTATCCATTACGACTCTTGGAATGGAATATGATTCTCCTTCAGACAGAAACATCGGGAAGAAGAATCCCATCTTCAGCTTCTTGCTGTTAGAATCGTATTCGATCTGGATATCCTTCGCACCAGCCAAAGGATCTTCCGAGGCAAGATAGAACCCGCTTCCACCATCATTGAGTGTCGCCCACTGCATCGTCGCTATCTTCGACGGATACGGCAGCGGCGCAGCACGACTCCCCGTGGAGACGTCCCAGGGACTCATCCACGGGACGAACACGCCTTCCTCGGTCTCGCGCCACATCTGGGCTCCAGACTGCTTAACACTGTGTTCCGGCCAGTTGCGGATTCGCCGCCCGTACACGTGGGGAATGTAGAGCGCCGACTTGCCCGGCACAACATCCAGCGGGTCTGCCGTAACTTCAAATCCGACTACAACCGCGCCCTTTTCGTGGTTGACGATCCGCCCGCTCCAAGCACCATCCAACTCGGAAAACGAAACGTCTATTGCGAATGGACAGTTCGCCGCCGTGACGACGTTGGTCGCTCCCCCTTTTTCCACGGAAAGCGTCCATTCGACCGCACAGACCGTCTGCGCCGCCATACCGACAAACGCTGCGAGCATGGCCATGAACTTTGCAGTATGCATGACACAGTCTCCTTATCGGAAAATTATCTGCAGACCCGCAACGTGAAGCACCGCCTTGACGGTCTTTTGTCCGGCGTCTGCATCGGAAACGACCTTGTCGATCCCATACCCCTTTGGCCGTGACACGAACCGAACCGCCGATGCCAATGCATCCGCACTCGAGCCTGGAACCGTGAACAGAGCAACCTCCTTGACATTTTCTACATCCAAATTCTTCAGATCGACGTTTAACACGCCGACCGCCGTTACGGCCGCAGTATTGTAAAGTCCGCACTGGACGAGTCCCTCGTCCGCGTCTGCACAGTCGCGCACATACGTCGTGCCATCCGCAAACGATATTTCAATGCCGTCAAGTGCATGCGCCGAATCTGCCCGAAGGCCGCCCAGCGCGACATTCAGCGCAGCCGCCGCGCCTGCCGAGGCAGTTCCGCCAACGGCGAGAAGCCCCGAGCCGTTTTTTGTCAGCGTTCCTGTCACGGCAAACGAATCCGCGACAGCCAGCGAATTTGTTTCCGCAACAACGATTGACGTCGAAGCCAACGATTCTATCTTGCCGATCGAAACTTCCGCCCCAACAGGTGCCATCGTCTCGATATGCGAGTACGATGTGCCGAGACTGATCGTCCCTGGCATTGACGAGCCGCCGAGACGCGCCGTCGAATTCGTTCCAATGATCATCGTGCCAAAGTATTCCGAAAGGTCGCCGAGGAATTCGACATAATTCGAAACTGCGCCCGGAGCATTGTTGGGATGCCCGTAAAGCGAGAATGCACGCGAGTTATCGCCAGTTATCTTCTGGCTTGTAACCCAAGTCTGTCCGTCGGCACCGCCCAGAAAGGCAAATGGCCAACTTTCCGTCAGACGTGAAAGCACCGTCATCTTGCCGGACAAGTAAAATCTACCTGACCCGCCTGCTGACGTGAAAATGCTGCTGGTGGCGCTGGTTCCACCTTTGACTCTTAGATCCGAAATGTCCGCGCTCTTGCCAGACAGCAAGCGAAATGCAGACTTCTCTATAGTAAGAGACCGGCCCGCAAAAACCGAATTGGTTGTCAGGTAGATGCCTATGTTGCCGTAGTAGTTCGTGTCGGGATGAGGAATCCTGTTGTCCGACCAAGCACTCGGCTCATCAAAAATATTCTTCAGCGATGTAGCTTCGACAGTGCCTCCCGCAATCTGCGTGACATACCCTGTTGTTTCATCAAACACGGCTGGTTCAAGCAGTTCTGCATAAAGCGTCTGGACGCCGTTCTCCACTACAACCGTAATCCGGAGGCCATCTCCTGCAAACGACCTCGCGTCAAGAGTTCCACTGTTTGTCGGCACCACGAGCAACGCACGCGGGAATGACGTGCAGTCAGAAGCCTTGATCGCTATCGTTCCGGAGGCGGAGAAACCGTTTTCTACCGTTATGGTTCCACCATCTGGAAAGTCCAGAAACGCTCCATCCATGAGCGACAGCGTGCCGATCGCGACGGAGCCAACCGAAGTTAGGCAACCGCCATTGGCGACCGCTACGGTACCAGGCAGATCCGATGCCAGCTTGAGACATGTGTTCGTGCGCACTTCAAACGTCCCATAGTATTCATCGGCATCATCCAGTTCGATATACTGCGTTTCAAAAGAGACGAACTGCCTGTACGAGGGGTTTGCATCTGCCTGGGCAGAATATGCGTATGCCGAAGAAGCGCCCTTGAAAGCTGATTCAACCTTGAAATGCGACGGGCTTCTGCCTATATCGAACCAAGATGGTTTCGACGCATCTCCAAGTATCGTGAGATTCCCCTGAAGTTCCAAGCTGAGCGCGCCACTACCATTGACCATCAGGTAACCTTTTTTTTCAAGACACAAGTCCTCGACAACAATTGTTGAAGTCGCAAGAGCAATAAGCCTATGGCCGATTGTCAGCGAATCACCAGGGAACGTGAATGCTCCGCCTGTAACCTTCGGCGAACAAAGCTGTGCATCACTGCCACAATAATAGTTCGTGCCAGAGTGCGGGTCGCGTCCGTCTGACCAACCATAACTCGACCTGACGATGTTCGTCATAAACGTACTTTCGCCTTTGGAGCCTAAATTATGTCCAAGCAATGTTACATATCCGCCCGCCGCGTTATAGGCGGCAAAGAGCGGCTGCGTCGCCATCGCAAACACACCTGCTGCCATAACAAATATATAAAGCGGAAATCTGCAGTGCAGATACCTGCGCACCAGCGTCTGTATAGTTGTCATTGTTTGTTTTCCTCTCTTTTGTGGATGTATGAACACATTATCGCATATCGCATCTTTGAAAAGCAAGTGAAAACGAATGATTTAAAACAAGATTTATATCCGTTTTCAAACAATATCACGTCAAGCACAGATGACAGTCGATCATTTTTCTTCGCCTCCGTATCAACTTGCGAATTTTCATTTAATCCCCTTTCGTTCACTGTTCATCGAATCCGTATCAGCGTTCTCTACAACGAGACAGCTTGTGCCTGGAGTAGTTTGAATCTGATGCCACGTACCTTTGCGGACGTTGTAGAGTTTTCCTCGCTCCATCTTCACGCGTTGCCGCTCCTCGCCAATCAGAAGCGTCGCCTCGCCAGCAATAAGCGCAAACACCTCATCGGTCTTGTCATGCCTTTCGATGTACGTTGGCGCGGCGAACTTTTCGCCATGATTGAGAAAAGCCACGCACCAACCGCCGAACTCGATCGCACGTTTGTAGTGCTTCCCGGAAAATTCAACAACCTCTAACCCCAGAACATCACTGTTTCGGGAGATTTCATCGCAAGCCGTTCCCACCTGCGAGTTCGTATACATTGTCGTTTCCACAATCATTCTCGATGCTTTTGTGTCCGCGCACGTGCGGAAACATCCCATCGGTCATCCTGTCAACAGTTGAATCCGCGCATGGTGAACATTGCGGATTATTCCATGCGTTTTGACCATGGCGCGCAATTGACGCCCATTTCGACAAGCCGCTTGCGGTGGATGCCAATGCGCCTCTCGAAATCGGCAAAATCGCGTCGCTTCGGATTCGTCCAGAGAACCTCGGCAATCGCGGCCGCGCGCGGCCACATCTTCCACTCAAGGTCAATCCAGTTCCAGATGTATTCGCCCCAGCAGTTGCTCTGTCCGCCTAGGACATGCGCACGGAGTCCATCAGGAATCCCGTGCGAGGGATCGTATCGATAGACCTTCTCCAACGGAATGTCTCCTTTTGCATTCATGTATGCGTAGGGGTCGTCTGTCAGGCCCTGCGAGTAGTCGTGGTAGCAGAACTCCACCGGGGTCATAACAAGGTCGTGGCCGCGCGAAGCAATCTCAAGCGGAGTCATGAAGCGTGTACCGGCTCCGCTCTTGCCGTGCATACGCCAGCTCATGCCGATGGCGTCTTTCGGAACGTCTCCACACGACAGGCACTCTTCCCATCCCAGTATGCGTCGGCCCTTCACGGCCAGATACTCGGCGAAATGCCGTGTCAGCCACGCCTGGAGTCCGTCTTCGTCGCCGAGGTTCTTCTCCTGAATGAACCTCTGGCACTTCGGACACGTCTTCCACCGCACACGGGGGCATTCATCGCCGCCGATGTGAATCACTTTGGAGGGGAAAACGGAACACACGTAGTCGAATAGCCGCTCGTAGAATGCTATCGCCGACGGATTGCCCACGCACAGCACATCTTTTTCGATTCCCCAGTGGCAGCGCGGGGATCGCTTCGCCATGTTCTGCGGGAAACAGGCGAACTCGGGATATGCGCACAAGGCCGCATAGCTGTGTCCCGGGATTTCAATCTCCGGCACAATTGTGACATGGCGTTGCGCGGCATAGTCAACGATTTCCCGTATGTCGGACTCTGTATAGTAATACGGGCCATACTGCATTCCGTCCAGAACGCAAACCGTCTCGCCGTTCTCGGTCCTGTGCCTGGTTCCTACGACAGGAGACGCGGCGCGAACCGCACCGTAGCGCACGAGGTCCGGAAAACCCGGCACGTCTATGCGCCATCCCTGGTCGTCGGTCAAATGCCAGTGAAGGACGTTTAGCTTGTGATACGCCATCTGGTCCAGTACGCGCTTTACCGTCGCCTTGCCGAGGAAATGGCGGCTCTCGTCAATCAGCACGCCGCGCCAGGAATAGGCAGGCTCGTCCTCTATCTCCACGCAGGGCGTAGGCTCGCCCAGTTGTCGAAGCGTCTGACGGGCGTAGAAAGCGCCGGCATCGTCAGACGAGGCAATGACAATCCTGTCCTTGGTTACGGCAAGCCGGTATCCCTCGGCTGCTATTCCACGGTCGGTTTCATACACGACATTTGTCGCAGATGAGACTCCGCCTGTTTCGAGCAGTTTCTGCGGCTGGGGCACAAGCGCCAGCGCGGCAACGACGACATTAAGCATTAGTCCTCCGTGTTAATTGCAAAACCCCTCTTCTGCGAGGTTGACGGACAAGCCGCCCGGCTTGATGACTCCCGTCGGCAGACCTCCACGACTGAGGAATTTAACTTCGGTATTGCATGCTTGAGTATTATCGCACATTCACGCCAAAGAATCAACCGCAAGCAAATGGTTTCAAACAAGATAAACATCAGTTTCCAAACAGCGACAGTCCCACGCGCAGACGGTTGCTACTCCCTGAAAAGGTCGATTTAGTCAATATGGCAGATTCAATCTCTCTAAATCTATGTCTTTTGTGGACATTTAGAACGATTCACCCGCCCCATCGTCACAGGCCGCGTGGTGGTTGGGAGTGGGCTTACTAGCAGATCCTCAGCTTGCTCCCGCCTTTTTGGATTTGGGAACAACAGGAACAACTGATGAAAACAACCTCTTCTTTTCGCCGCGCAACTGCGCGGCGTTATTAAACACTAAGGACGCAGGCAGCCAATGGGACAGACAACAACCCCGTCTTCCCGCGTATAGCCAAGATCGGTACCCGTCAGAACCATCAGAAAGGAGGGATGGCCCATTCGGCTGACATCGACCTTGTTTCTCAGTTTCTTGAGGCCCTCTGCCGCGCTGTCGATATCACCCGCGCCCAATTTGACTTCGACAGCACCCCATCGACCGTCTTTCAAGACAACGACCATGTCCGCTTCCAACCCGGTCTGGTCTCGATAATGACGAACCTCACCATCAAGCGGCTGGGCATAGACACGCATATCACGTACACAAAGGGACTCAAACAACGACCCGAATGAGCGAAAATCGTTCATAAGCCGTCTGGACGTAGCGCCCAATACGGCAGTTGCAACCGAAGGATCTACGAACTGGCGCTTCGCAGCCGATCGAATCGCCAGCCGCGACTTGAGCGATGGTGACCAGGCAGGAACGTCTTCCACGAGAAATATCTTCCGCAACGCATTCAAATAGGATGACAGCGTCTTTTCGCTGAAGGTCGGATCATTTGTCCTCAAGTCTTGCAAGATAGTATCCGCCGTGGTCAAGGTTGAAATGTTTCGTGCCAGCGATTTCAGCAGATTCCTCACGCGGTCGGGATTTCGCTCGACGCCATCCACCCGATGAACATCCTCATGAACAACTTCATCTACATAGCTGGAGGACTTCATGTAAGCCGCACGCGGGGTCTTGGCAAGTACCGCCTGCGGCCACCCACCCCGGCAAATAAGATGGGCGAGTTCATCAACACCTATGCGAGCGCGGCCAGCGACATTTTCCACGCCATCAAAAAGAGACGAAAGAGAAATCTCCCCTGTCGATTCACCGCTTTCCCAAAGACTCATCGGACGCATCCGCAACCTGACGATGCGCCCTGTACCCGTATGTCGCGGAGACTCTTCGTCCTTCTTTTCCTCTCGGGGGACGGCTGAACCCGTCAATATGAACTGCCCATCATCACCACGTTCATCCACAAGATGTCTGACGGCATTCCACAAGATGGGAAAATCCTGCCATTCGTCAACCAGACGTGGCGTCGGCCCCTCAAGTAGAATCGAGGGCTTTACCTTGACTGCGGCACGGTATTTATCCACATTGTCAGGATCCTGCAATTTGATAACACTCTTTGCATGCTCTTCTCCAGTGCGCGTCTTGCCACACCACTTGGGCCCCTCTATCAAGACCGCCCCCATACACTCAAGGTAAAAAGTCAAGATATCGTCTACGACTCTCTTCTTATATTCTGCTCTCATCGTTTCTGCCTTTCTTCAGCCAAAACACCTCAAATTGTAGCAAATATCAGCGCAGATTGTCAATGGTATTCCATAAAAATAATCATTTTAGTTCCCGATAATTAAATAACTTCATTCCCCAATATTAAGCCTATGCCGCAGTGGCTGTTTCTGCGCGACGGCAGACGCAATCTCTCTAAATGTATGTCTTGGATTGACATTTAGAGCGACTCACATGCGCCATCGTCACAGGCCGCGTGGTGGTTGGGAGTGGTCGGTCAGTCGGCGGACAAGGCAGAAATATGGTATAATCCACTGACATGCAGAAAGACGTGGCCATACTACTCCGCATCGGCGGCGCGACGGGACGCAACATCCTCGCCGGCATCCTGAAGCGCATCAAGGACAGGGACAACTGCACGATCCGCATCGCAAGCGACGCGGACGACTTTCAGCGGCTCGCCTCGTCGGCGGCGGCGCTGATCGCGGACTCGTCCGCCAGCTTGGATACAATCCAGACGGCGATTGCGGACAACAAGCCAGTCGTACTCCTCAACGACTGGCGCGTCAAGGAACACCCCGCGAACCTCGGACACATCCGCACGGATGACGGCGAAATAGGATTCAAGGCAGCGGATTACCTGCGCTCGCTCGGCAAGTTCAGGGCGTTTGGCTATGTTCCCGCCCATACGGACCGCGAATGGTCCGTTAAGCGCGGACGCGCCTTTCAGCTCCGGCTCAGGCGCAACGGCTGCGAATGCCGCATGTTCGACTCCTCAATGAGCGAAGACGTAGCGCTTGGCGCATGGCTGAAGGATCTGCCCAAGCCCGCCGCCGTATTCTGCGCATGGGACGCAGTCACGGCAGACGTGGCATTCGCGGCGCGAAAGGCGAAGGTAAAAATTCCGTCACAGGTCGTCCTGCTCGGCGTGGACAACGACGAAACATACTGCACATCGACGTCGCCGCAGATATCCAGCATCGAGTTCGATGCGGAGAACGAAGGCCGCATGGCAGCGGAGCTCATGCTGAAGATGCTCAGATCGCGAAAGCCCGGAACATCGCGGATAATCTGCTGCGGAACAACGAAGCGCATCGTTGAGCGCGAATCCACCCGCCCGCCTGCACCGGCCGCCTTTCTCGTCGAGCAGGCGATGAAGTACATCTCCGAAAACGCGACAAAGGGAATCGGCCCTGGCGATGTAGCAGACCATCTTGGAATCTCGCGTACCCTGCTCGACCTCCGATTCAGAGAGACCGGCAATGTATCCGTCGGACGGCTTATCTTGGAACACCGACTCAATGCGCTCGCGGCGCTGATCGCCAAGTCGCGCTATCCGCTGCTCAGGGCAATCAGCCAATGCGGCTTCGGCAGCATCAACCATGCAAAGGCTGTCTTCAAGAAGCGCTTCGGCATGACGATGCGCGAATACCGCAACGGGCAAACGAAACCTTGAGGGACATGCCCCGCGAAAGGCCTATTTTACAAGGGTTTGCGACTCTCGCCGCCGGCAGCGCTCATGGCAGCATTGCCAGCAGCTTGGCGATCTCCTTCGCGTCGCGGGTGGTGTAGGAAGCGACGCGACGGCCGAGGCAGTTGATAGATGAGCCAAGGCCATGCAGCTCGATGACATCAAAGTCATGTCAGGCCCGTGATATCTTGTCGATCAAATCATTTGCCCAATCAACCGCCTCGGCAACAGTTGCCTTGACGGGCAGATCGTCCTTTGCCAAA
>ODAI010350309.1_pt1 | contig 19052 bp, 17 predicted proteins | sample 1539321 | NCBI WGS metagenome assembly ODAI01 (sample SAMN02144231, study PRJEB22623) | gut metagenome | biome: sheep rumen | host: Ovis aries | place: New Zealand
ATTCATTGTGATGGTCATCCGTACGTGGGGTAACTACCCCGAAGGTATGTCCTTCGCTATCCTGATCATGAACGCTTGCGTTCCATTTTTGAACAAGATTCGTCCGCAACACTTCGGCGAACCGAAAAAAGCATAAGGAGGCACAACTATGGCAAAATTAGAAAGTACATTCAAAAACATGGTGCTTAGCCTCGTCATCATCTCGATGGTAGCCGCAGGCGCACTGGCAGGAGTCTATACGCTCACCGCGGAGACCATCGCCGTGCAGGAAGCACAGAAACAACAAGCCGCTATCCTCGCTGTTCTGCCGGTAGGTTGCACAGTAGGCGAAGCGGAAGAAGTAGAGGGACTGACGATCTACAAAGCGTATATCGACAGCGCGTGGGTCGCTACAGCCGTAGAGACCTCAGAGACCGGTTTCGACGGACCGCAAGTGATCATGGTAGGTCTTGACCAGGACGGACAGATCCTCGATTATGTGGTTCTCAAACAAACCGAGACCCCGGGTCTGGGCGCACATATTGACCACTGGTTCAAACATGCGGACAAGCCCTCGCAGAACATCATCGGTAAGAAAGCCGGCGCACTCGCTGTCAGCAAAGACGGCGGCGAGATCGACGCTATCACAGCGGCTACTATCTCCTCGCGCGCGTTCCTTAAAGCTATTAACAAAGCGTACAAGGCGATTGCCACCGAGCCTGTTGAGGCAGCTACCGGCGCATCCCAATTACAATCTAACGAAAAGGAGGCTGAATTATGAATAACGCAATGAAAACTCTCACCAACGGTATTCTCAAAGAGAATCCTACCTTTGCGCTGGTACTGGGTATGTGTCCTACTCTGGCTACTACCACCAGTGCTGTCAACGGTATGTCCATGGGTCTGGCAACACTCTTCGTGCTCGTTTGCTCGAACGTGGTGATCTCCATGCTCAAAAACGTCATTCCCGATAAAGTACGTATCCCGGCATTCATCGTAGTCATCGCTACGTTCGTGACCATGGTGCAGCTGGCTATGCAGGCTTACCTGCCGGCTATATATGACGTGCTCGGATTGTTCATTCCGCTGATCGTAGTGAACTGTATCGTGCTCGGCCGTGCAGAGGCTTTTGCAGCGAAAAACACTGTAGGACTTTCCGCACTCGATGGTCTGGGTATGGGTCTTGGTTTCACCCTTTCCCTCACTGTGCTCGGTGTTGTCCGTGAGTTCCTCGGTGCCGGTACCGTCTTCGGTTTCCAACTCTATAGCAGTCAGTTTGCCGCCCTCATCTTCGTTCTCGCGCCGGGTGCCTTCATCGCCCTCGCGTACATGATGGCTGCTGTCAACAAACTGCAGAAGAAATAATTCGGAATTTTTAATTTTAAATTTTTAATTGAAATGGTTTATTTCTTGATATTCATCTCTGCAATATTCGTTAATAATATTGTATTGAGCCAGTTCCTGGGCATTTGCCCGTTCCTGGGTGTAAGTAAGAAAATCGACACCGCTCTGGGTATGAGCGCCGCAGTTACGTTCGTGCTCGTGCTCGCAACGGTAGTTACTTATCTTCTGCAGAAGCTGTTAGTCCTCTGGGGCGTGGAGTTCCTCCAGACCATCCTCTTCATCCTCGTCATCGCTGCCTTGGTGCAGATGATCGAGATCATGTTGAAGAAAGTGTCTCCGGCACTCTATCAGGCTCTGGGTGTCTTCCTGCCGCTGATCACCACCAACTGCTGTATTCTCGGTGTAGCCCTCATCGTGGCAGACCAGAACAAGCTCTTGGCTAAGTTGCCGCTCGGCGCAGACTACGGCCTGCTCTCCGGTACCGTTTATGCGTTCGCTACCGCACTCGGTTTCGCACTCGCATTGATCCTCTTTGCCGGTATCCGCGAGCAGCTCGCGCTCAATAAAGTGCCCGAAGCAATGAAAGGTACTCCTATCGCCCTTCTTACTGCCGGCCTCCTCGCTATGGCGTTCATGGGCTTCAGCGGAGTAGTTTAATCCCCTCCCGGCTATTACTTATAACAGCCACATACCAATCACGCGCGTACCTTATTATACGCGCGTGATTATTTTTTGTCCCATCTACGAACACAAAAAAGGTGTGCAATTCTGCGATGCATTGAATCACGGTATCTCGTCGGTATCTCGTCGGTGTCTCGACGGATCACGTTAGTCTATCGTCCCGTATCTCTCCCGTAAGCGAGTCGTAAATTCCCGCTCGCGAAACTCGCGGGACACAAGACACCGAGAACGGGAAAATTGCAAAAAGGGTGTGCCAACGAATTGACACACCCTTTTTCGTTAGACAAAGCTTGATTCTTAACGAACCTGAGCACCTTGGATGTTGAAGAGTTTATTGTCACGAACGATGTACAGTACGCCGTCCACAACTACTTTCTGAGCCTTCTCGGTGAGCTCGATATTCTCGATACCCTGTGCGCGTGCTTTCAGGTTGCACTTAATAGCAGCACCCTTGGTGTTCTTCGCATCCACCTCGATCGAACCGTTCTCGTTTACGGTAACCTTACCTTCAACGATCAACCACAGCGGAACAAGAATTTTGCCCTCAGCGTTCAAATTTCCTGCGAACGAGCCGTAGATAGATCCTTCGATTTCACCGGCACCGATTGTTTTCGGAGCGTTGGTTGCGTTAACCGGATATTCTCCTGCAGTGAGGTCAGAAGCACCTGCTTCCGGATATACTTCCAGCGAAACGGTCTTACCTTGCTCATTCACAGCATCAACAAGCAATACACCAAGTTGAGCCAGATAAACATCACTTACCTCATAAGAGTCAAAATCAAGTACGAAATCCTCATCCGAATCATACGGACTTACGCTGGAAGGAATATAGGTTGACACTTTAGCCGAGATATTGAGGGTGAACTCAGGAACGTCTGTCTTGTCCTTATATCCCTGTCCAAGATACGTACCTTTGATAACTGCAGTACTATCCTGTGCGTTGAAATCAACAGTGATGTTAAGCGAAATCGGCTCGAACTGCTCAGCAGCTAACAGGGAGTCATTACGTAAGAACACGTTCGCAATATAGGTGTAGTTTGCATCAATATCTTCTTCGGTATAGTTACCGCCAACTTCCTTGCTGATAATGTCAATAGCCACGAAGCGAGAACTATCCGCATTGAATCCGACAACTTGCCAATCACCTGTTTTCGGCATGATGTTCAACTCAGCATCGGTAATGGTTATGCTCTCTTCGCGGGTTTTGGTCGGTTTTGTATAAACGAGGTTGAGCGTGTACTCGATATCGTTGAAGCAGAGTACTTTTCCGGTCAATGCCATGCCATCTGCTGTTTTCTCAATTTTGAACGAACCGCTGTAGATTTCCGTCTCAACACTATCCTCGCTGAAGAGTGCAATGGCTCCCGACACTGCATCGCTAATGGTATATTCGCCCAAATACGATTCACCCTCAGGGTAAGCCATCAAACTGATGCCGTATTTGTCATTACTTGCCTCGAAGAATACAACACCGAAGAAATCAAACAAAACGTCTTCTACTTTCAAGTTATTCGCTTCAATCGTAGCCTCGCCCTGCTTGGAAGGAGCCACATAGAACGCAGAGAAGGAATAAACGACACCGTTTTCAGCCAAGATATCCGCCAAACAGATCAGCGTGTCATTCTGTGAAAAGACAATAGCGTTCGCTCCCTTAACGGAATAAGAATTACTGCTATCCTTCGCTGTATATACCTCAACGCTGGAGCTGAAAAGATCGATATTGTCGCTGGTGTATGCACCTACCGGAGAGAGCGTATCATTGCTAAAGAGAGCGAGAGAGAAAGCATACTTGCCATCATCTGCCTTAAATACCCACGCGCTGTCATAAACATCATATTTCAAAGAAGCCTTATTGAAGAATACATGCGCCAACGTATCGCCTGTTGGAACAAACTCCTCCTCATCGTAGTGGAAGGTGAAAGCAACGCCTTGATCATCAGCACAAGAACCTACGAAATGAACAAGACCCTTCTCGTCGATAGTCTTGGTAATCTCAGCAGCAGAAAGTGCATGCCAATCCCCATCATGGAATACTTCTGAATATTTAGCATCCATCTCGGCAAGAGTATATTTTTTGCCGAGTTCTACTTCCGCTTTGCCATCACCGTAGATAATATCAAAAGTGAAAGCCACGGTGTTGTCAAGAGAATAGAGATAAATCTGTCCATCACTACCCCAATCTTCGATGTCCCAAGAACCACATTCGACGTCAATGGCCTCTGCTTTAGGAGCACGGAAAAGAGTTGCATCGTCTTTAGATGCCACATTCAATGCTTTAGGAGCAGCGTTCATTACCGTAGCGAAATCTTTTGCAGCAAGCGCATTCTTAGCCGGAGCTTTCTTTTCAGCACGGAATTGCTCTACGGCAGCACGTCTAAACTTCAAAGCTTTCGCATTCCTTACAGGAGTTGCACTGGCGCTCAGTACAATTGCGAGCGCACACAAGATAGAGAAAAATTTCTTCATACCTTAATAAATTTAATTGTTAATAAAAAAAAATAAATTGCAGAAATATTGAACTTTCTGTGTTATCAACTATAAATTTTGGACAAAAGTACTGCTTTTTATTGAAATATGCAAATTTTTCCACAAAAAGTTCAATAAAAAGTGCATTTTGTAAAGTAAACTAAGCAAAACATAACAAATTGCACAAATAAGCGTCTTATCAGGCATGAAGTACGAGCCAATAACTTATTGCAGTTTATTAAGAAATTATATACGATTATTAAGAAAATACACTATTTTTAGATATATCGCTTGCGACATTAAAAAAAATGTTGTACCTTTGCACTCGATTTCAGTCGTACGCGACATAAAACATTATGTAATTTTAATAACAATAAAGATATGGCAACCATTTATGATTTCAAAGCCCTCTCTAACAGAGGCAAAGAAGTATCCCTTTCGGACTACAAAGGACAAGTAATTCTAATCGTCAACACCGCATCCAAGTGCGGTTTCACCCCGCAATACGACGGTCTGGAAGAGTTATACAAAAAATACAAAGACCAAGGTTTCGTGATCCTCGGTTTCCCCTGCGACCAGTTTGCAAACCAAGAGCCGGGCAGCGATGAGCAGATCGAAGAGTTCTGCCGTCTCAACCACGGTGTGACATTCCCGCTTATGGCGAAGAGTGACGTCAACGGCGAGAACGCGAATCCGGTCTTTGAGTACCTCAAGACACAAGCTCCGACCGAGGAGTACAAAGGCGTGAAAGCGAAAGCTACGCACCTCATGCTCAAAGGTATCAGCAAGACGTACAAGAAAGAGAACGATATTCTTTGGAACTTCACCAAATTCCTTGTTTCCAAGGACGATAAGACAATCCAGCGCTTTGCGCCGGTAGCCGAGCCTAAAGATTTTGAGGCAAACATCGTAGCCGAATTAGCGAAATAATGTACGAACAACTGAAATTAGATAATCAACTCTGTTTCCGTCTCTACACCGTTTCGCGGATGATAGCCGGCGCGTATGGTCCCTATTTTGAGACCCTGGGAATCACGTACCCGCAGTACTTGGTATTACTGATTCTATGGGAAAAAGACCAACAGCCGGTGAACGACATCGCCAAGCGCCTGTACCTCGAGACCAACACGGTAACTCCCCTTCTGCAGCGAATGGAGCGGCAGGGATTGGTGACCCGCGTCAAAGGTGAAGTGGATACAAGGCAACGCATCGTCTGCCTCACCGAAGCCGGCAAGGCGATGGAAGAGCAGGCAAAAGACATCCCGGATCAATTAAGCGCCGAGGTCGTCAAACATGTGTCTGTGGACGAATTGAAAAGCATCATTCCTTCCCTCGACAAACTGATCGAAGGACTGAAAGATTAAGAATCACCATTTCTTTTGGCGGAAGAGACCGCCGAGGAGAGAAATGAGCATGTAGAACGGATAGAGAATTTCCAGAAGCAGAGCCACATACCACTTGGTGTGTGGTTCTCTTCGTAATATAAAGGAGTATTCTACCGGGAACTTAATCAGGATAAACGGAGGAAAAAGAAGTTGCAGCAAATTGACCGCCACAATAAACGCACCGCATCGCAGGATCTCCGGGTCGGTGTATTTGGGAGCTTTGCCTGCCCAGCGCATCCGTTGACGGAAGAAAGCGCGCCATGAAGTAACAGGACGCACCACGGCAGTATAGTCCGGCTCGTCCATAACAGCAATCTTCTTTCCCCGCTTTTTCATGGCTTCGAGCAGGAACATATCGTCACCGGAAGGAATCTCCGGGTGTAAATCCGGCTCGCATTCAAGCCATGCCTCGCGTCGGACAATCAAGTTCGCCCCGGAACACATAATGGGTGCACCGGCTTTCGCCATACGCATGGTTAGCTCCTGAATAGCCGCGTATTCAGCGATTTGCAAGGCTTCTAAAACAGTCTCTTTCTCCCTCTCAAGGGAGGAAGATTCCATGCGGAGAGGCAGAATATACAAATCGGCAGCGTGTTCCATCCCTTCAGGGAAGATTAGGTTAGGCTTCGTTGCTGCCGGCGGCAGAATAACATCATCGTCATGAAGCCATACATATTCGCTCGTGGCCGCATGGATGAGTTTGGAAAGGGCGTGCTTTTTGCCCAAGTGATCATCGTTCACTCCCTTTATAGGTGTTATATGTTGCGGCACAAAACCCGGATAACTCTTGGCGATGCATTTTTGCTCTTCGATAGATACAGGATAGCCGGCACACATCAAAGCCATCGCCATGCGGTGATCATTGCGCACTTCGTGTTTCTGCACTGCCTCTATGCGGTCACACTCTTTGTACCGCAGTCGCTCTGTGCCGGTAGCTTGGAGCGTTATTCCAAGGCGCTCACACGTAAGCGCTACAGCCGGATAGAGATCAATACAGTTGTCAAAATCAATTGCAATTTGGGATTTTTGATTTAGGATTTGTGATTTTTTAATTAGAGTTCCTTCGGACACAAACTCTGTCTGAACGCCGAAATACTGCGCATATATATCCGCCACTACACGATCGCCCTGCAGACTATCCTCTTTAAGCCCTTCCAATTCCAACTCTCCGCCCTGAATCGCCACATACTCATACCAGAATGCTGCAGCACTCCAATCCGCCTCAAGCGATACATTCGGATAAGTCTCCGCTATCCGGCGGGACATCGTGATATACGGCGATTCGTTCTCTGCGGCAGGTACGTTCTCTCCATGAAGAATGCGGGCAGAAGTAGTCTGCGTAGTGGGTTTGCCGTCACGCTCCATGAGCCGCGGATCGCCATCTAAAACAATCGGTTCGCCCGGATAGCAACGCTCCAGATGTACCTGCAAAAACCGCAATGCCGTTCCGCAATTTTTGAGATAGAGAGTGAGCGGTTCGCCTTTCTTATGCGTCCTTAACTTCTCCAGTGCATCGTGCAACACAATCACATCGTCCGGCATATCCGAAGAGACCCGCATAAGCGGATCTCTATGGATAGCCTGCAATAGAAGGATTCTATTCGCTATACTCTTCGATATCGGGAGAGTTACTTTGTACATTGTACTTTGTCCCTTTGTACTTTAATTCACATTGGGTAGCGGACTGTAGTCACGGCTATAGCGGAGATGCTGATCTATGTAACTCTCGGTAAAGTCAAGTTTCACATCCGTAATCTCGCCTTTGGCATTGCGTTTCACTTTGTAAACGGGGTTCACAAAGCCCTTGTACGGAGCAAGGTTCAACTTCTTATAACGCGCCAGAATCTCTTGGTGCAACTCTTGATCCACTTTCACCGCATAAGTCTCTACCATCTCTTTGGCAGCAGCATAGTCTCCCTCGGAAGTGATACGCTGAATCTCTGCAAGCAACTCGCCATAGAGCCGGCGAAGTCCCTGATAATCACGTATTTCGAGGAAATGTTTGTACTCACACGGCACATCGTCATGGTTCGGATTGCAAGTCGGCACCGGCTCATATACAATCCGCACTTCGGGGTGAGCCGATTCCACATGCGCCAACACCCAATTAGCGATCAACTGGCGGTTACGCATATGCGCTTCCTCAATGTCCTTACCCGGCTCAATACGCACCAACTGCGTCATTGCGCCGTTCATCATCTGCTGATAATAGCCGGCCTTGTACGCCTCTTCATTCGGCAGCAGACCTAACTCCACTAACTTCGGATCGCCTAAGAAATAGAGCCCGAAGAGGTCAGCACGCGCTTCCTCGATAGTCGAAGCATGCTCTTTGAGCGCACCCTTGCTTACTCCGGGCAGCAGTTTGCCCGAACCATGACCGACACATTCATGGAGATCGGTATGCAGGTCGCCGCACAACGCACCATATTTATTATAACGCGCGCGCACTTCATCATTGATCATGAACTCCTCGTTGAAGCCGTTTCCTTTCGCCGCCTCGTTGTATGCGTGCGTCAGGTTATCAATGGTCACGGATTTGGAACCGTACTCTTTGCGAATCCATGAAGCGTTCGGCAGGTTGATACCGATTGGCGTCGAGGGATAGCAATCGCCTGCAAGAATAGCCGCGGTGATCACTTTGGCGGTTACACCTTTGACCTCTTCTTTCTTGTATTTGGGATCGGTTGTCGAGTGATCTTCGAACCACTGTGCGTTCTCCGAAATCAACTGAGTACGCTTCGTCGCTTTGAGATCCTTGAAATTGACCATACTTTCCCAAGTGCCGGTGATTCCTAATGGATCAGTATAGGTCTCCGTGAAGCCGTTCACATAGTCCACGCGGCTGTCAAGATCTTTCACCCATGCAATACAATACTCGTTAAAAGTCTTGAGATCGCCCGTTTCGTTGAACTCAATCATCTTCTCAATCGCCAGTTTCTGCGCATCGTTCTCCGCGTATTGGAGAGCCTCTTTGAGCCAATAGACCACGTGTTCGAGTGCCTCACCGTACAGACCGCCTACTTTATAAACGCGTTCAACGATCTCACCTTTCTCGTTCTTCACGAGCTGCGAGTTCAGACCGATCCAGAGAGGCTCGGCACTGTCATCCTTGTGAGCAGCATACCATGCCTCCGCTTCGGCTTGCGTCACACCTTCACCATAGTAGTTGCCGGCGGAATTAAGCACTAAATCTACTCCATCCTGCGCGGTAGTACGCTTGGACATAACCGCCGGATCGAATATCACCGGCAAAATAGCCGGATCATACTCAACACCTGCTTGCGCGCAAGCCTCTACAAACCACTCCTGCGTGAACTCCGGCAGGAATTTATCCTCGGAATAATGATGATGAATACCATTGGAGAACCATACGCGTTTGAGGTATTTCTCAAACGCCGACCATTCCTGGTCGGTACACTGCACTTTATCTTTATTGAGATACAAAGCCTCGAGTGCCCGCCTGATACGCAGATTATATCGTCCGTTCTGGTCATAGAGGATATCACGCCCCCACAGAGCCGCCTCGGAAAGGCAGTAAACCAGCGATTTCTGTTGCAGACTCAACGAATCGAACTCCGGCACATCGTAGCGCAAAAGCTCCAGGTCATAAAACTTATCCACGTTGTATTGAAAAGCAGACTGTTTGGGCTGACAGGCACACAGCAATGCCGCTCCAAACAGCAAAATTGGTAATTTGTAATTGGACATTTGCAATTAAATTCTATCTAATACAGTTTGTACTAACTCTTTGATACGGGGTTTGTAATCGGTGTTAGCAGCCTCACTCTTACGCTGCGCAATGACGCAACAAACGGTCATAGCGCGGTGACCCATATGAAGTGCCAAACCGGCGATACAAGAACCTTCCATCTCATAATTGGTGATACGCTGACCCTTGTAACGGAAAGCGGAAATCTTCTCATTGATATCCGGCACGGCCACACCAACACGCAGCACACGACCCTGCGGACCATAGAATCCGTTTGCCGCAATCGTATAGCCGCGCGTCATGTCATCGCCCGCAATCTGGTTCACCAAATCCGGATTCGAAGCCACCACATACGGCACAGCGGCCTTTGGGGGATAGCCCACAAAATCAACAAAAGCCTTCTCAAACTCGAGGTCGGAGATCTCGTCGCGCTTCTCATAGAAAGCCAACACACCGTCAAAACCGATTGATCTCTCGCTGGCAAGGAACGTACCAAGAGGAATATCCTCCTGCATACTGCCGGTAGTGCCGATACGCACGATGTCAAGACTGCGTTTAACCGGTTTCTCCGTGCGGGTTGCAAAATCGATATTCGCCAACGCGTCTATCTCGTTCATTACGATGTCGCAGTTGTCGGTTCCGATTCCCGTTGAGATACAGGAGATACGTTTGCCTTTGTATTTACCGGTAATGGTATGGAACTCACGTGATTGTACGTCACATTCGATCGAACCCTCATCGAAGAACGATGCCACCAGATCAACGCGGTTTTGGTCACCGACAAGAATCACCTTGTCCGCCAAAAACTCCGGCTTCAAGTGAATGTGAAATGCAGAACCATCTTCATTGATGATTAACTGCGATGCTGGAAAATGTCTCATAGTATTGATATTTACGATTTTACAATTTTACAATTTAAGCTTCTCCGCCGGTAAAAGTCAACGGCAACGTGCTGCCTTTGGGAGCGCCGCCGATGGGATTGATCGTTCCGAACTTCTGCTCATACTGGCTGATATTATTACCCAAAGCGCCGAGGATTTTCTTTGCCTGATCCGGCGTTACTACTACGCGCGATACAACGTTCGCCTGAGGTACACCCGGCATCAATTGGGCAAAATCCAATACAAACTCCGTAGGAGTGTGAGCAATCAGTGCCAAGTTGGCAAATACGCCCTGCTGTTTATCCGGGGCAATGTTAATTTTCAATTCTTGTTTTTCCATATTCTTTCAATTTACTATTTTACTACCAAATACTGTTCTTTTTGGGAACTATGAGCATCCACAGGTTTGTCAGCGGCAGGAATATATCGAGCCCGAGGATCGTGAACATACTGAATCGCCTAAGCCCCAAACGACGTGCGGAGAGATTGATAACCGCCGTTTGCACGAACCATCGCAGCACAAATGCGCCCGCAGCGAGGTACAGCGGCATCCACTCACGCGTCCAAACCGCATACACAACTGCTGCTATGACGCTCAGATAAAAGAATCCCCGGGTCACCGGCTCTGCCGCCAGACGCGCCTTTGTCTCCTTCCGGTAAGACGGCGAAACGGATATATGCCGTCTCTTCTGCTGCCACCATTCCTTGAAACTCTTTTTCGATGGCGACCACACCAGACTGCCCCGGCTCAGCACAACGGCAGTATTATGCGGTGTGGCAACATGATTCACAAAAAGGTCATCATCGCCGGCTTTGTTGGTCATCAGATGGGTAAAACCTCCGGTCTCAAAGAAGAGCGATTTGCGGTATGCCAAGTTGCGTCCAACACCCATATACGGATGTCCGCACAGCGCAGCTCCCAAATAGTGCAAACCGTTGAAAAGCGTGTCATAACGCACCAAACGGTTCACAAAGCCCTTTGTCTCAAAATACGGTCCAAAGCCCAAAACAATATCTTTTGTCCCTTGGCCATCTCCAAAACCTTGAACCATTTCTGCGATCCAGCGCTTGCTCTCCGGCACGCAATCCGCATCGGTCAGCAGCAGATAATCATACTGCGCCGCCTTGGCTGCTAACGTAAGCGCTAACTTCTTCGTCGATCTGACCCGCGCGCCGTATGGCACAAAAGTCAGATGCAGCCTTTCATCCAAAGCCATGTAACTCTCCACAATAGCTCGGGTGTCATCCTCCGAGCCGTCATCCACCACGATCACCTCGTATTCCGGATAATCCTGACTCAGCAGCGCGCGCAGATAATTAGACAAGTTCTCACGCTCATTGTGCGCACAAAGAACCACAGATACACCGGGCCATTCCTCCCTTGTCCCTTGGCCTTTGTCCCTTTGTCCCTTCCATAACGGCGCTGCCATGTAACGCAGGTAAAAATACAACTGCGATAACAGACAGAAAGCCAATACGCCTAAAACGCACCAATCAATTATGTCGAAATGCTCTACCGACAAAATTTTTAATTTTTAATTTGTAATTTATACGTGTGTGTACTGCTGCCGTCTTCGGCTTTGACGGTAATCGTCCAAGGAGCACCGTTGAGTGCGCCCGGAGTAACGGTCATCTCTTTGGCATCTAATTTGCGCCCCTTGAAGTTCGCTTTCTTGCCTTGCGACGTGGCAATCGTTCCAACACCACGCAATGCCTCGATCTTGATCTCACCACCGGTAGCGCCAATCTCGGACAACTTAACGGTCTGTACGCCCGAATTGTCCGGATTGAAACCGGCAAACTCTTTGCCGTTCACCAACACCTTGTCAACGCGCGACGAATAAACCATCTCCACGTCATCTACATACAAGCCGTTGCCAACGCACAGCACTTCGCTGCCGCCCGGTGAAGGATAATTGCCGGCGGAGAAAATGACGTTACACATAGTCGGAGCCGTGCTGTTGGCATAGTAAATAGGCACTTTGATCTGGGTCCATTCGTTATATTTGGCACGTGCGCGATACCAACCTTCCGATACTTGCTTAGCCGGTTCGTCCGTGCCGCAAGGATTAGCACCGGTGAGCGTACGAACATCGCATTGCTCGTTCACGCGGTCGGTCTCCGTGCATTCACCCGACTTGTTACTGTACTTGCTGCCTTTTGCCGTGCCTGCCCACGAATAGAACAGCAGGTTAAAGTCCTCTTTCGCACTCTCTTCTCCAACACGTTTGATCCATACTACCATCGTGTCCGGACGGTATTTCCAGGCTATACCGCCTTCTGTTCCGCCGGTTGCGGACTTGGTATTCAGACCTTTCATATACTGCCAAGGCTTTCCCAACGAGAAATAACCCGGAGCGGTCTCCGTGATTCCCATGGCACCCACTTTGCGGTTTTCTACATAAGCGGCATAGCCCGTACGGCCGGTTTTCTGGAACAGCATCGTAAACTTGACAAACTGATCCACGTTGCTTCCGTGCCAATCCGTCAACTGTACATCTTTGTTGAACTTATCGCCCCAATTCTCAAAATGAGAATCCGGCAATTGTTGCGCCATTAGCGGCATGCTGGCCGCCATTAATACACCCAAAATGATCTTTTTCATATGCTTTTATTTAAAAAACACGGCAAAGTTACAATTTTTTTTGCACATATGCAAACTTTTTTGTACTTTTGCCTAAAATTTTGCACTTTATACATAATTTTGTACTTTGTACCTTATAAAATTGTCCTTTAATCGGTGAATACATTTGGAGAAAAATGGGCTTTTACATCCTTCGGCGAATCGCACGGCAGAGCCATAGGAGGTGTGTTAGACGGAGTTCCCGCCGGTTTGTGCATTGACCTTAATCTCATCCGAGAGGAGTTAAACAGACGCTCCGGTCGTCCTCAAAACGTACTCAATAAGGACTCGGTGTGTACTAATCCTAGACTTTACCCGGTACCTGACGCTACTCTCGCAGGAGTCTCATCGCGCGCAAAGAACGAGCCCGATGAGGTCGAATGGCTTTCCGGTGTCATGGACGGCGTTTCTCTCGGCACGCCTATTGCCTTTATAATAAGGAATAAGGACGCGCGCCCGGAGGACTACGAATGGTTAAAGAACACGTACCGCACAGGGCATGCCGACAAAGTGTATGAACAGAAATACGGTATTCGCGATTGGCGGGGAGGAGGCAGAGCCTCCGCTCGCGAGACCGCAGCACGCGTAGTAGCCGGTTCCATCGCCAAACAGGAACTCGCCACAAAAGGGATAAGCATCCAAGCCCGCTTGATCCAAGTGGGCGCAGAGAAAGACCCTGCCCGTTTTAACGAAACAATCGCCGCTTACCAGCGCGAAGGAGATTCCATAGGAGGCATCATCGAGTGCCGAATCAGCGGTTTACCCGTCGGAACCGGCGAACCCGTCTTCGACAAACTGCAAGCCCATCTCGCCTTTGCCGTCATGAGCATCAATGCCTGTAAAGGCTTCGAATACGGCACCGGTTTTGAAGGAGTAACGCAACCCGGCTCTGCCATCAACCACATCTCCGGCGGTATTGCAGGAGGCATCTCCGATGGCTCGGAGATCATCTTCCGTTGCGTCTTCAAACCCACACCGAGTACAAAAAAAGCATTGACAAAATTGCTCAATGACCAAATAAATGAACCAATCGTCAATCGCCAAATCGTCAATCGAAGTGATGCCTGTGTCGCCGTCCGTGCCGTTCCGGTCGTAGAAGCCATGACAGCACTCAGTTTGGTACAATTTTTGTAGTCAATAAATCGGCAATTAAATTAAATCGTAAATAAAAATGGCAAAAAAGAAATTAACCCGCTCGACCAATAAGATTTTGGGAGGCGTTTGTGGCGGCATCGCCGAGTATTTTGATGTAGATCCGACCCTCGTGCGTATCTGCTATGCAGCACTCAGTATTCTCAGCGCAGCATTCCCCGGGCTGTTGCTCTATATCATTATGTTGCTGCTCATGCCGGAGAAAGGCAAGAACGACGGCTTCGAAGAGGCGGAAGTAGTGAAATAAAAAAAGGCAACTAATCCGTTGCCTTGTCCACTATGGCGCATATCGCGCCGTCACATAGCACGTTCGCGGCGGTTAGAGGCGCGTCTAACAGGATTCCGAGAGACAGACATACAGCCTGCATCTCTGCTGAGAAACCCAAAACCGTGGATAATACCGGCAAAACGGCTACTACGCCGCCGGGTACACCCGGAACAGCTACGCACGTGAACGTAAGCATTATAATAAAGATAAAGAAGGACTCCAACTCCAACGGCTGACCCACCATCATCATCACAGCGATCGCGCAGAGAACAAAATGGATCGTCACCGAAGGAATGTGCAAATTGGCGCATAAGGGAATAACGAACGAAACCGTGTTCTCCTTGTGCGCTATTTTTTTTGCTTCCTTGAGCGTAACAGGAATCGTCGCCGCGGACGAACAGGTAGCAAACGCCATGATTCCTGCCGGCATCATCTGCCAGAGCATCTTGAACGGATTGCGACCACTCATGATACCTGCGATAATATAAAGCAGCAAGATCCATGCAACCAGCATGCCTATTACCAGCAGAATGATCCATAAGAAATTCCGAACCGCATCCACCATTCCTCCTGCGGCGGACATCTTGAGGAACACGCCGAAGATATACAGCGGTAACAGCGGTACTATCGCTTTTTCTATACTTACCATTACCAAACCCTGCAACTCCGTGATCGCCTTTTTGAGGGAATTGGCTTTCACCGCACGCATACCCAGACCCAGCATCAGAGCCAACGCTAACGCACTCATCACATCCAGAGGCGGCGGCAGTTGAAGCACAAAAAATGGCGCGAAAGCCTCACCTTCTGTCGGCATCAGCAACGCGTGGTCGCCTTGGTGTATGAACTTAGGCAGCAACCATTCGCCAACGCCGAAAGAAGCCACACCGGCGGAAAACGTACTGATCAGCACAGCCGCCATCGTGATTTTCAACATCTTACCGGCATTCTCTTCCGCATTCGCAATAGACGCACTGACCAACGCCAAGATGATCAGCGGCACTAAAAAACCGATGAACTGACCGAAAAACGTATTAAAAGACACAAAAATACGCACGAACCAAGCCGGCATGAACCAACCTTGTACTGCACCCAAAATAATAGCTATCAATGCCTGTACGATTACAGGCAAACTCAATAATTTCGACTTCATTTATATCAATTGTGGTAAAAAACGGGTACAAAGGTACAACTTTTTTTGCATATATCAAAATATTTTTGTAATTTTGCACCCAATTACACAAAGAAATAGTTAAACAATGAAAGAAAAGCCGACAATTATTGATTTTGTGGAGCACTATACACACAAATTCAGTGAACATGTTTTCCTTCGTGAGAAGATTGACAATGTTTGGACTACTACCACCTTCAAAGAGACACGCGAAGCCGCACACCGCATCGGTGCAGGTATGATGGCGCTCGGTCTGAATAAAGGCGAACGAGTAGCGCTTTTGAGCCAGGGACGCAACTTATGGGTTACTGGCGAATTAGGTATTCTCTATGCCGGCGGTGTGAATGTGCCGCTGAGCATCAAACTGGAAGAATCATCCGATCTCCTCTTCCGTATTCAGCACTCCGACGCACGGTTTGTCATGTGCTCCGTGCAGCAGTTGCCGAAGATCCGTAAGATCATCGCCGATTGTCCGAAAGTGGAGAAAGTGATTGTCTTTGACCCTCTGGAGGCTTACGAAGCCAAAGAGATCTCCATCGACGAAGTGATCGCGCTCGGAGATGCTCTCCTTGCCAAAGACCCTGCATCTTTTGAGGCGCGCTACTCCTCCGTCGGACCGAATGACTACGCCAACATCAGTTACACTTCCGGCACAACAGCGGATCCAAAGGGCATCCTTCTCACCCATCGTAACTACACTGCGAACGTGGAGCAAGGCGCCTCTGTCATCCAATGCGAACTGGACGATGTGATGTTGATCATCCTGCCGCTCGACCATTGTTTTGCGCACGTCGCAGGTTTCTATACAATGATGTCGTACGGCGGTTCCATCGCTACGGTGCCTGTGGGCAAAACAGCTATGGCTACCCTCAAAAACATCCCTGTCGCCATTCGCGAAGTGCGCCCGCATATCATGTTGTCCGTGCCTGCTTTGGCGCGCAATTTCAAGAAGAGCATCGAGACCGGCATCAAAGCCAAAGGACCCAAAGTGGAGAAACTCTACAACTTCGCCCTCAATAACGCCATCGCTTATAACCGCGAGTATTGGAACCGAGGCGGATGGCAGAACGCGTGGCGTTACCCCTTGGTGAAACTCTTCGACCGCCTCATCTTCAAAGCAGTACGGGAAAACTTCGGCGGCAGAATGAAGTTCTTCGTGGGCGGCGGAGCATTGTTAGATATCGCGCTCCAGCGCTATTTCTGCGCCGTGGGAATGCCGATGTTCCAAGGCTACGGACTGAGCGAAGCGACGCCGATCATCTGCTCCAACTCTGCCGACGGCGCTATCTTCGGCTCTTCCGGACGCATCGTCAAACCGTTGGAACTGAAGATCTGCGATGCAGAAGGAAACATCGTGCCGGACGGTGAACGCGGCGAGATCGTCATCAAAGGCGAGAACGTCATGGCGGGTTATTGGAAGAACCCCGAATCGACCGCTTCTACTATCATTGACGGCTGGTTGCACACAGGCGATATGGGTTATGTCACCAAAGAGCACCCGGGCTATCTGTGGGTGGTTGGACGATTCAAATCGCTCCTCATCCGCGCGGATGGTGAGAAATACAGCCCCGAAGGATTCGAGGATTCGCTGACCGACGGCAGCATATATGTGGATCAATGTATCTTGCACAACAACCAAGACCCCTATACGATCCTGCTCATGGTGCCCAACAAAGAGGCATTGCAGTCTTGGGCGAAGTCGCAAGGCAAAGACCCTGCCACCAAAGAAGGCAAGGAGTGCATGTTGTTGAAGATCCAAAGCGAAGTGGATTCGTACCGCCCGGGAGGAACAAGAGACGGCATCTTCCCCGAGGCTTGGTTGCCAACTGCCATCGCGGTCTTAGGAGAAGCATGGACCGAGCAGAACCACCTCGTCAACTCCACTATGAAAGTGGTACGAGGCAAAGTGGAGACCTATTTCCAAGACCGCATCGACTACGCTTACACGCCGGAAGGCAAAGAGCTGATGAACGAAAAGAACCTTGCTGCGCTGTAAGCAGCCAAGAGATGATAAATGAAAAGAACCTTGCTCAATTTGCAGCAAGGTTCTTTCCTTATTATACGCGTACGTACGCGTGCCACTGATTATTTAACCACTACCGGCTCATATTTCGGCACAAGCGTCTTCATTACGCTCCAACCGATCAGGTAAGCTACCGCGCAGATACAGAACACGATCATGTAACCTGCCGGTTTGCCTGTGAAACCGAAGAACGAGAACGCCTCGCCCATCTTGTCAGCATAAGTGAACAGCATACCCGAGCCCTTGTTGATCAGGAATGAGCCGACACCACCTGCCATAGCACCGATACCGGTGATCGTAGCAACGGCTGATTTCGGGAACATGTCACCCGTAGTGGAGAAGATATTTGCACTCCAGCTCTGGTGAGCGGCTCCCACGATACCGATGATGATAGCTACTGCCCACGGACCATAGATACCACCTAACGGCTGAGCGAACAACGCGAAAATCGGGAAGAAAGCAAAGATCAACATAGCTCTCATACGACCTGCGTACGGCTCCATGCCTTTCTTCTCCACGAAGATCTTCGGCAGATAACCACCGAACAGCGAAACAACTGTCACTATCGCGTACAGCGTGAAAATCAGCGCAATACCTTGCGGGTCAGAAGCCTTGATACCGAACTGATCTTGGAAATAAGCCGGCGCCCAGAACAGGAAGAACCACCAAACACCATCGGTCATGAACTTACCAAACGCAAACGACCAAGTCTGTTTGTGCTTGAAAGCCTCACCAAACGACATCTGTTTTTCCTCCTTCACTTCTTGCTTCGGAGCGTCTTTCTCGTCCTGGTGGATATATTCGAGCTCAGCCTCATTCACGTGAGAGGACTCCTCCGGTTTGTCATAGACAAAGATCCAGATACCTGCCCAGATAAAGCCCAGCGCACCGATGATGATGAACGCCCATTCCCATCCCATGGACTTAGCCAGCAATGGAATAGTAGCCGGAGCTGCAAGCGCACCCACAGATGCACCGGCATTGAAGATAGAAGTTGCAAAAGCACGGTCTTTCTTCGGGAAATACTCAGCGGTTACCTTGATAGCAGCAGGGAAGTTACCTGCCTCACCAAGTCCGAGGACCATACGGCAAGCAAGGAACAGCCACACACTCACCATCGCCACAGACGAGGCAAGCGCACTTCCGGCTTCCACCGCACGCATAGCGGCTACGCTGTCCACACCGTCCACAAACCAAGTGGTAGCAATACCGCAACCTGCGTGCATCACAGCACCCAGCGACCAGATAACAATCGCCCAAAGGTAACCCTTCTTCGTGCCCATCCAGTCGATGAACTTACCGGCGAAGAGGCAGAAGATAGCGTACGCGATAGAGAACACACCGGTGATCGTTCCGTAGTCGGAGTCGGTCCA